>Ga0100393_10000549_pt1 | contig 40340 bp, 30 predicted proteins | sample CryGeymeta201517_FD_81546 | JGI IMG/M metagenome (GOLD analysis project Ga0100393, IMG submission 81546) | Groundwater microbial communities from Crystal Geyser aquifers in Utah, USA - Crystal Geyser metaG 2015-17 | ecosystem: Environmental > Aquatic > Deep subsurface > Groundwater | place... | reverse complement strand
GTGAGTACAAACCCGATTCGGCCCCAACCGATTCGAAGTAGTTTTTCCAAGTTCATGCCACGCGGCTCCATTGGGCCGCTTACCTTAGAAGGTTGAATACGATGTCGAAGAAGGTTCGTAAGGCTGTAATTCCTGTGGCAGGTCTTGGTACACGACTGTTGCCAGTCACCAAGTCAGTGCCAAAAGAGCTCTTGCCCATCGTTGATGTGCCTGCCATTCAGGTGATCGTCGAGGAGTGCATTGCGTCGGGAATCGAGGAAGTGATTTTCATCACAAGTCGTGGCAAAGGGCAGGTCGAAGACCATTTTGACTACAGCTATGAGCTTGAATGTCATCTTGCGGAACGCGGCAAGACCCACGAGTTGGAGACGGTCCGAAATATCGGAGGAATGATTCGCACGGTCGCCGTGCGTCAGAAGAAACCTCTCGGACTTGGGCACGCTATTCTGTGTGCCAAGGACGTCGTCGGCGACGAGCCATTCTTGGTGCTGCTTCCCGACGACATCATTTCGGCAGAGCCACCCTGCGCTCGGCAGATGTTGGACGTGTACGAGCAGTACGGTGAGGGCGTCGTAGCCGTCATGGAAGTTCCGAACGACGAGACAGATCGCTACGGCATCGTTTCGGGTGAGCAATGGTCACCAGGTCTTTGGCGCGTTCGCACCGTCGTCGAAAAGCCAGGGAAGGGCACAGCTCCGTCGAATCAGGCCGTGATTGGTCGCTACGTCTTGCCCCCCATCATTTTTGACTACCTTGAAGAAGGTCAGGTTGATGAAACGGGTGAGATTCAATTGACCGACGCGCTGGGCCGCTTGGCTCGCGAACGCGCGCTAATCGGGTATGAATTTCAAGGCCGTCGACACGATATCGGAGACAGAATCGGCCTGATCACTGCGAACGTCGCTTTCGCTCTGAACCGACCAGAACTTCGCCCCAAACTCATCGAGTTTCTCTTGGCAACGGCCAAAGAGTTGGGCGAATAGCCTCGAGCTTAGGGTTCAGGAATCCCAACATTCTGATCTTGAAGGTCAAACTTCGAGTTCTTATCCTTATCCAGGAAGAGCTTTGCGTTGGGCGCAAAGGCTTTCAGGAAGGAACGGAATAGTTGGGGTTCGTGAGTCTCCGAGATCAGCGACTCATTAGGCAGCGCCTCGAGTGTGCTGGTCTCTTCGGTCAGCCACGACAAGACAGGGTGGGTTGAAAAAAGCAGACCTTCATTCATCGGAATCTCACCCGAATATCGGATTCGATCTGGGTTTGATGCTTCGATGAAGATCACCCGTCCGTCAGCGGACACGAACTCGGCTTCAAGCCAAGGCGCCGATTCGCGTTCGAAACGAATCTCCAACTGCTCAACTGATTCGACGTTGGATTCGAATTCGAGTCGCGGTGAAATGCCGACGAGATCGATTTTTGAGCCTGAGACCAAAGTGAGTTCAGGGGTCGTCTCATTTTTTGCGAGAGCACCCAGTCCCTCGACGTGGACATCGAGGGTCTTGATCGTCCAGCCCGCAGCCATCAACGCCTGCATATTTGTCTGCATTTCGGGCACAACAAACTCAAGCTCCGTTGGAGACGTCTCGGGATTGCCAACGTCGGTTCCGACGCACCCGGAGGCAAGGATGAGCGCGAACGACGAGGATAGGATCATGCGGAGCGTCATTCGGAGTCCTCGTCGGAAAGCGGAAAGAGTTGGACATTCATTTGGTACACAACTTGTCCTTCTCCACTGCGGTCACACACTTCCATCATGGATTCTCGGAACTGGTGAATTCGTGCCTTAAGTTCTGGAACAAGCTCGACGGGCACACAGACCGTTAGCCCACTGATATCGCGTCGTTCTCGATCGACCGAGTCGATCGATTCGGCTGCACGCGCCATCATCTGCCGGTGGAAGTTGCCGATCGCCAGTGATTTGACCTCATGACCTGTGGTGAGGCTTGGCTCGCCTCGGCTCACCTGTCCATGCTCATCGACGACCAACAGTCCAATATCCAATAGTAGCTCTAGCGCCCGACGAACCTTGGCGACAGGAACACGTGGCCAAAGTTGTTTTGAGATCCATGTTGGATCCAGCTTGAAATCTGCGCGCCCGGCGAGTTCGCGCGTTGCGGGGTAGTACCAGTGGGAGAGGTACTCAAACATGTCGGTTTCGATCCGGCGAGCGTTCCGAAAGCGACGAATCGATGAAAGTGATTCAAATGCTTCGTTTTTTTGGTCGGCTCCGGACGCCTGAACAAAGAGAACCAACATCGCAAAAAAGCGAGCTTCGTCATCGTCCAAGTCAAAGGCCCGCGCCACGCTCTCGATGCTGTCGTCTCCAAGATTTCTCTGCCCGTCCATCACGAGTTTAATGAAATTGGGGGACGAAAACCCGGCTCGGCGCGCAAGATATCGGTACGACACCGCCTTGGTATGGCCTTTGGCGGCGTTGTAGTAGTCGCGCATGTAGTGGCGATAATCCACGTACTCAAAGATGTCCGGCTTCCAACTCATTGATTCCTGTTATTCGCCAGCTTGTATACGGATTGAATACGAATTCTGAGGGCGGTGTAGGCGACCTGTGGTCACTATTATGCGAGTATATATCAGAAAATGAAACGAAGAAACCCACAGTGGTGAACCATGTCTACAAGTTCTGTTTTACGGTTTGGAATACGTTTTGTTGTCGTCTGCACTCTCGTCGCGGGGTGCTCGGATGATGAGCCTGGCGGGTGGAGAATCACAGAAGGTGCCGGTGACGAGGTTAATTATGGGGCTGATGCCAAGGTGGTGGTGAGTGCCGATGGCACGATCTACGTCGTCGAAGGGCAGGGCTCAGGATGCGCTCAAGTGGGGGACCAATGTGTTGACCTCGCCGGCGAAAGCGGACGCTACTGCGACGACCCAAATGCCCAAGCAGACGTGCTGCTCGATCAGGACGGCAAGGTTGTAACGTTGGTGTGTTATCCGCCCGTGGCGGATGGAACCTCAGTTGAAGAGCTCCAGACCGACGCCGAAGGAAATGTTTCACTGCCCTCGAATCAGAACGGCGTCGTCATCACTTTTCCTGAGGACACCAATGGCGCAGCGGTCGCTGGGAATATCGCGCTCGATGGTGAACGCGTGGTGCTCTATGGAAATGGCGTAGATCAGACGATCGTCGATGGAAATCTCGACTTGCTATCGAATAACGCTCGCGTGCGCGGTCTGACGGTGAAAGGCGATGTTCATTTCCACTCGAACTCCAACAACTCTTCGCTTTTGTTATGCCGAATCGAGGGCAATTTGAATGTCGAGTCGAACGGCGCGACCTTGGCGTCTTGCGAAGTCTTTGGCGACGTTCGTGTCAGCGGAAACAACGCCGTGCTCGTGAATATCGGAGTTCAAGGCGAGTGGGATGTCGATTCTGGCGCGACCTGCGAGGGTTGTTACAGTTTCAGTGACGATAACGACGACCTGTTGGTGCAGGACTCAGAATTGGGTGATGCCATCGACTGCGGAAATCCAGGATGAATATGCGTTTGAAACAATTTGGTTTGGCGCTCGCGGTGATCGTGGCCAGCGCCTGTTCTGATGATATAGCCGGTAATTCGGCGAATAATCAGACCATTAATAATTCTGCAGCTGATGGCGGAAACACCGCCATTGATGCCGCGAACGACGCCGTTGCGAACAACGCCTCGGACGCCGGCTGGCAACCAGACCTACCTTTTGAAGTGAACGATGCTGGGCAGGTTTTGTGCGGCACCGAGCCATGTCAGTGTTCGGACGGGATCGATAACGATTCTGACGGGCAGATCGATGGTTTCGATATCGAGTGCACAGGCCCGTTCGACGACGACGAAAGTAGTTTTGCGACAGGCATTCCTGGCGATAACCGGGACCCGGTCTGGCAGGATTGTTTCTTTGACGGGAACTCGGGTGCCGGAGACGACGGTTGTCGCTACAAGACCGGTTGCATGACGGGCGAATTGCCGCAGAGCGACCCAGACTGTCAGTTGTCGACTCAGTGCATTAACTTTTGCGCGAAATATGCACCCAACGGTTGCGACTGTTTTGGCTGTTGCGAGGTCTATCCGACAGGCGAGTCCAATCCGATTTTCGTTCAGATCGGCAACAGCTGTTCGGACGATAAATTTGATGACCCTGTCGCATGTCCTCAATGCATCCCGTCGACGCAATGCGGCAATGAATGCGGCGAGTGCGAATTATGTGGAGGCAAGACCGTTGCTGATTTGCCCGCATCCTGCTCCAGTTCTGGAACGGATATGGGAAGTGGGACCGACATGGGCGGAAGCGATATGGGCGGTTCTGGCGGCCCTGGGTACACATGTGACGGAGGGGAACAAGTCTGTTCATCGACGAATCGGTGCACGGCGGCCGACGAGTATTGCGCGCAGGGATGCTGCATCAAGATTTTCGGCTGAAGCCGCCATCGGGCGATCAGTTCAAGAAGGGACCGCTCATGGGTGGTCCCTTCTTTGTTTGAATTTCACGGCCTCCTGGGACGTCCGTTGCAGGGTTCTTGAATCCTGCTACCCTTGGGAGAGATGGAGTAATAATGAACAAAACACGTGTCGCTCAAGTTTTTCTGTTTTTGCTGGTGCTTGGCACCGCTAATGCCAGCGCAAAGTCGACGTTTCATGAACGTCTGACGGCTGGCGAAATCATCGTTGAGACGAAGAATGTGAAGGGAAGTGATATTCCCCAGGCGATCGTGACCGCCGTCATCGATGCGCCACCGGCCGACGTTTGGGCCCTGATCAGCGATTGCAGCAAATACAAGACGAACATGATTCGTGTGGTCGAAGCGCGTGAAATCTCGCGAAAAGGCAACGACGTCACGTGTGAAGTCACGACTGGCATGCCGTTTCCGTTCTCGAATTTGCGGGCGAAGACCTTGGCCAAACACACAGTAGGCCCGCCGGTTTGGTCACGTGAATGGAATTTGATTGAGGGTGACTTTGTATCAAATACCGGAGGCTGGCGGATTCAGGCGTTCGACCTGGAGGGCACAAAATCGCTGGTGGTTTACACCGTGCACGCGGTGCCCGACATGATGGTTCCTGATTCGTTGATCAGGAAGGCTCAGCGCGACACGCTCCCGGACTTGATGAAACACCTTCGAAAGAAAGTTAAGAAGTAGACCAAAGCGCCGCCGTTCTGGCTGTGCTCGAACTCCAGTGCTTTAGGACCTGACGCCGCCGACGTGAAAACGCCGGCGTTTTTTTTGGTTTTCAGTTTGGCATCGATGAAAATCGGCGTGCGTGGTGTCGCAGTCCAGGCCGGATGCCGGCGTAACGACCAGGCAGGTGTGTGAGGTCGCATTTCAGGCCGGATGCCGGCGTATCGACCAGGCAGGTGCGTGAGGTCGCATTTCAGGCCGGATGCCGGCGTATCGACCAGGCAGGTGCGTGGAGTGGAGGTGCAGGCCGGATGAGGCTGTTGCAAAAGGGGGCGATGACGAGGCTGATGTTGTGATTGGTCCGCGAGCCCTATGGCTCGCTTGCGATTGGTACGCGAGCCTTATGGCTCGCATGTGTCTGAATAATAGCAGGAATCGCATGCAGGCCATAAGGCCTGCGTACCAAGCGCAGAATCGCAGAAGTGGTAAAATAGGCCAGAAACGGTTGCCAGAATTTCTGGCGCCAAGTCAAAGAGACAGCCTTATGGGGGCCTGCGCACCAATCGCATGCAGGCCGTAGGTGCGCCGGCCAAGAGGGTGCCTCAGGGGCAATCGGTACAGGTCAAGTCGATGGCGTAGGCACCATTGCCAGACGAGAAGGTTCCGTAGGAATCCACGACAAAGAAATACGTGGTTCCAGCAGTGAGTTGAGCGTCTAAGGTCTCCGCTGTACCTGTGCCTCCGGATTCTTCAGAGCCAACGCAACTGGTTGCTATGCTCGCACAATCTGTCACGAGGTAGATCGCGTTATCCCACGCGGTCGGCGTCACAATGAATTCATAGTTTCCAGTCACGGTTGGCGTGAAGGAGTAGACGCGGTCTGGGCCATCTTCACCTTCTGCCGTGGCGTTGCCAGGGCACTGGTTTGTACCGTGAGACAAATCGTTGAATGCCGTTGCCGTCGTTCCTGTCGAGCTAAATGGCACACTCGGGATGACCTCTGGGTTCGAGCATGACTCGCCAAGCACGCTGCCGTCCCAACATTGCTGCCCAGTACCCACGAAGGGCAGGTTACACGCACACGTGAAGCTTCCCGCCGTATTGGTGCACGTGGCTGCCACATCGCAATCGTCAACGTCAGTGGCGCACTCGTTGATGTCCACGCAGCTGTTGCCCTGCATTGTGTAGCCGCTTGGGCATTGGCACGAAAATCCGGGGTACTCCACCTGACAGGTCGCGCCTCCGGTGCAATTCGCAGTTCCGTTGGCACACGCGTTCACCTGAACATCGAGCGTGTAGGCGCCATTGAGGTTCGAGGACGTGGACCAGCCGTCGACGATGATAAAATACGTCACGCCGGCGGTCAGAAGTATGTCGAGTTCTTCGGTGTCTGCCGTCGACGATGCACCGGAGTCCTCGGACCCAAGGCAGGTTGTGCCAATCGATCCACAGTCGGTGACGACGTAGACCACAGAATCAAATGCCGAGTTTACGCGGATTCGATAATTTCCTGTCGTGGTCGGTGTGAACCTCCATGCGTCGTCGTTCGAGGCCGAACCATGCGAAAAAGTAGTGCCGGGGCACTGCGAATTCACATACCCATAATTCGCGGTTGAAGTGGAAGTATTGCCCGAACCTGTAAACGGTAGCGCTCCCACCGCGTACGGAAGTGGGCATGTGTCACCGATTTTGGTGCAAGTTACGCCGTTGCCCTGATAGCCGGCATTACACGTGCAGGAAAACGAGCCTGAAGTGTTGGAGCAGAGGGCATTATCACTGCAGTTGTCGGTGCCAAGTGTACATTCGTTGTTGTCGGTGCAGGAAAATCCGGTGCCTGTAAATCCGTCTTTGCATGAACAGGCATAGAAGCCTGGAACGTTTTGACAGTTGGCGTTCGCATCGCATGTGTGAGTGCCCAAGACGCATTCGTTGACGTCGGTGCAAGTGGTGCCGTCGCCGGTGTATCCCGTGCCGCATGCACAGCTAAATCCGCCGGGGAAGTTGAGGCAAATCGCGTTGGTGCTGCAAGAATTTGCCGACGCGCATTCATTGATATCCACGCAGGTCACTCCATTGCCTTCGTAGCCCGCGTTGCAGGTGCAGCTGTAGCTGCCCACTGTATTTGTGCACGTGCCGTTGGATCCGCATTGGTTGGTGTTAGTGCATTCGTTGATGTCCGTGCAGGTGATGCCGTTGCCGGTGAATCCAGAATTGCATGCGCATGCGAATCCTCCCGCGGAGTTTGTGCACGCTGCGTTGGCGCCGCAGTTGTCGGCATTGGTTGCGCATTCGTCGATGTCCGTGCATGTCACGCCATTGCCCTGATAGCCCGGCGAGCATGCGCAGGTGAAGCTTCCCAGGGTGTTGGTGCAACTGGCGTTGGCGCTGCAGTTGTCGGTGTTGGTGGTGCATTCGTTGGTGTCCGTGCACGTCACGCCGTCGCCCGCGTAGCCGGCTGGGCATGCACATGTGAAGGAGCCGGGCGTATTTGTGCACGTTGCGTTGGCCGCGCAGTTATCTGTGCCATCGACACATTCGTTGATATCGGCACACGTGATGCCGTCGCCCGCATATCCAACGGCGCATGCGCATTCAAACGACGCGTCGATATTGGAGCAAATTGAATTCGCTCCGCAATTGTCAGCGCCGGTTGCGCATTCATCCACGTCGACGCAGGTCGCGCCATCACCCGAAAAGCCGAGATTGCAATCACACAAATAGGTCCCAACGACGTTGGTGCACGTGGCGTTGGTGGCGCATAGGGCGGCGCCTGTTTCACACTCGTTGATGTCGTCACAAGTCGTGCCGTCACCGCCAAAGCCGGAGCTGCATTCACATGTGAAGGCGCCCGGAGTATTTGTGCATGTCGCGTTGTCTGCGCAGTTGTCGGTACCAGCATCGCATTCGTCGATGTCGGCGCAGGTGTTTCCATCGCCTTCGAACCCGTCGTTGCAGGTGCACACGAAGAGATCGACTTGTTGTGAGCACGTGGCGTCTTCAGCGCATAGGTCGCATGGAGTGCCCGTACAACCTGGCCCTTCGCCCAATCCATCCTGGTCGGGATCGACGCAGTAGGTGTCGGGAACACAACGATCTTCAAAACAAGCTAAATTCTGACCTGGGCAGGTGTCTGTGCATGCTGTTGTGCAGATCATCTGATCGCCAACGGCCTCGCAACGTTCACCCGAACACTCGGTGGAGTCGGTGCAAGCGCTGCCGATGGGCAAAACACAGACGCCATCGGTGCATGCGCCAATCTCGCAATCAGTCGGCAGAAGGCACTCGTTACCCGCGCCACACGGGTCACAAGAACCTCCGCAATCGATGTCGGTCTCGTCACCGTCAAGCACCGTATTGGCGCATGTCTGGGGGCTGAGATCATCGGAAACGTCCATGCCCGCATCAGACGTTGTGTTGTTTTCGCTCTTTTTGTCTGGGTCGTCAGTGCCGCAGGCACTTGTTACCAAAACCACACAAAGCAGCCATTTTCTAAAATCCAACCAATTCATTTATTTTCTCCATTAGGTCTGGTGGGAAGTGTGCACAAATCACGGCGCCGATTCAACTACGGGAACGGTTGCTCTTGGTCGAGATTGCCTCGCCGGATATGCTGTGGGCAATTCGTGAGGAACCCATGTCATTTGATGAGCTTCGACTTCAGTATCGCGCGCAGGATAGATGGCTCGATCTGGCGGTATTGCTGGAACAGCACCGTAGGCAGGTGCCCGAACCGGTGCGTACGGAATTACGAACGGAGCTCAAAGAGTTGCTCGAATACATGATTGGCGTGGGCAATCATGATGCGGTTTCGTTTGCCGAAGGTAGGCTGGAGAGCCTCTATCGAGAAATCGGAGGCGATCAGGCGCTTGAATCGCTGGCTGGACTCTATCTGGATCAATCGGAACGTCAGACCGATGACCTCGAAAACTACCTGAAGTTACGTCGAAAATGTGCGGCGATTTTTGAGTCGGAATTGAATCGTCCGGACGCCGCACTATTGGTGCTGACCTCGGCGCTTGGCTCAGACGTTTTGAGCTCGTCGGACGTGCTGGATGACCTTGAGCGACTAGGCCGTGCCACCTCGGATTGGGACAGTATTTTCGAGGCCATCGCACCGGTATTGAGCCAACTCCGTGACGATGAACGCTCGCAACCACTTCTGGTGCGTCTTGGGCGGTGGTGCTTGCACTTTGCGGGCGACGAAGACCAAGGCGTCAAGCTTCTGGAGCGTGCTCTTGAGCGACAGCCCAATGATCTGGCGGCGATTGGGCTCTTGGAAGAGCATTGTCGGAAGCGTTCAGACTTTGGGGCGCTGGCCGAGATTCTCAGATTTCGGGCCGATGCAGGAGGGGATCCCCCTGACCGTGCGGCAGCCTGGCTTGATATCGCGGCACTTGCAGAAGGTCCGCTCGATGATTCGGCGTTGGCGACAGAGGCGCTTGAAAATGCGTTCGAACTTGCGCCTGATTCGGCCGGCTTTTTGAGGCTTGAGGGCGCCTACCGTGATGCTCAGCGGTGGCCTGATGTGGCCGTTTTGTTGCGGTCTGAGCTTGCACGGGCGCCTCAGGGCCAAGACCGGCAGTTGAATCAACGACTCGCAGAGGTGTTGGCCCGTCTTGGGGATGTGGACGACGCGATCCAAGAGTTCAGAGCCTCCTCGGCGGGGGCAAAGGAATTTGTGGCGACGCTTAAACGGGAGGCAGAGCGCGCTCAAGGCCCGGTACGGGCGCGTTTGCTGGCAGAAGTTGCTCGCATGTACGCGACTGAATTGAGCGATTCGCTGGCATCGAATCATTATTATTCCGAAGCGCTCTCGTTGGACTCGCAACTTGTGGATGCCGCTGAACCGATGGTGGACATCTTTTTGGCCGAAAAGTCTTGGGATAAGGCTGTGCCTCTGCTCGAAAATCTGATCCGGCAGGGTCGGCTTACCCGAGACCCTGCGTGGCTGCATCGTCGATTTGTGCAGCTGGGACAGTGCTGTGATCGGCTCGGAAAGCCAGCGCCGGCTTTGCAGGCATTTCGCGACGCATATGAGCTCAACCCTCGAGACACAGCGACGGTGATGGGTTTTGGCAAGTTGTTGTTCGAATCGAAGGAGTGGGAACACGCGATTCGAATTTTTGGAGTGCTCCTAAAAGAGCACGGCGAGCGAATGCAGCCGGCCGAGGTGACTGGCACGCACTTCATGGCGGCTCGAGCATTTGAAGGCATTGGAGACGAGGGACGCGCGATCGCTGCCCATCAGCGCGTTGCCGAGTTGAATCCACGACATCGAGAGTCGTTACGGGCTCTGGTGGAGACCTTCGATCGTCGCAAGGACTGGGCGAATTTCATTCGCTATGCGGATCTCTTGGTTGTGGTCGAGCCCGAACCTCTGGTTCGTTTTCGGCAACTCACAAAGGTGGGTGAGGTATGGGCGACCCTGCTGAATAGGCCCGATTTGGCGATGGTGGCGTACCGTGCAGCGTTGGACATTGATCCCAAAAGCATCGTTGTATTGCGCAAGTTGCTCGATCTCTACACCCGAACCGAGAAGTACCCGCTTGCCGTAAAGGTGTTGGAACGTCTGATTGTGGGAGAGTCCCAGCCGGCGCGACGAGCGACGTTGCATTACACGGCAGGGGTGCTCAGCCGCGACTGTGTTGGTAATGAGGCCACGGCAATCGAGCATTTTGAAGCCGCGCTGGACGACGATAAGGACATGCTCAAGTCGTTCGAAGCCATCGACCGCATCTTCACAAACCGCCGCGACTGGAAGGAGCTTGAGCGTTCCTACCGACGCATGCTTAATCGCGTCACCCCGGCGGACACGGCCAGTGCCCAGCGAACCGAACGACTTCTGTGGGACGGGTTGGCCGAGATTTATCGTTCCCGTCTGCGGAATTACGAATTGGCGATCGATGCCTACAAAGTATTGGAGACGTTGAGTCAAGGGGATGAGAAGTACCGCCGAATACTCGCCGAACTTTACGAAAAAATGGGGGATGCCGGCGGGGCGTTGAAGGAGCACAGACGCCTGATTGCCGAAGATCCAAAGCGGGTCGAGTCATTCCATGTGTTGCATGACGCTTACCTACACACGGAACGATTTGACGCCGCGTGGTGTGTCGCCGGCGCCTTGTCGTTTCTGCGTTCGTCCACGGCTCACGAAGAGAGTTACTACCAAAAATATCTAGGTCGAAACCTGAGATTGGGGCAGGGCGTGTTGACGCACGAAATGTACTCGCGACTGAATCATTCTTCGCAAGATTCGATTGTCAGCGCGCTGCTGTCCTACGCCGCGGAAGGCCTGAGGGCGATTTATGGGGTTCCGATTCGCGCGCACGGCATCGATCCCAAGCGCGCGCATATTCATGCAGAGGCGAATGTCGTTTTCAGGCAGATTTGGACCTACGTTGCTCAGTGTCTGGCGATGCCTTCGGCGCCGGACCTTTTCGAGACCAAAACCCCGGGCGTGGTGAACTTGAATGGCGAAACGCCTTCGGTGGGTGTTGGGCCCGATCGTCTTGAATCTCAAAATGACCGCGAGAGCGCGTTCTACGCCGCCAAGCTGGCGTATGCGATGCGACCAGAAAACTATTTGGGGTCGATTTTTCCGGCCGAGACGTTGCAGACGATGCTCATGGCGGTGCTGGACGCTGCGGACCCGTCGTTTGGGTACACGAAGCAGTATCGGGACGCGAATTTTGAAAGAGCGGTGAAGGAGCTTCGCAAGATTCCCGAGCCCCTCAAGGCCCCCCTTCGAAGTCTGGTCGCGAAGTTCAAGCAGCGTGGAGCTTCGGTGGATATACCTGGCTGGCTCAACGCGATGGAACACTCGTCGAATCGAGCAGGGCTCCTCTTATGCGGTGAGTTTGCGACGGCGGCCTCTTGCGTTCGATACGGGAGTCTGGCGTTTGGCAATCTGGGCCATGAGGCTCGAATTCGAGAACTTCTTTTGTTCTCGATCGATGAAACCTATTTTGGTCTTCGCGAACATCTGCAGCTTGCTATTGGCGGCTCTCGGCCATTCTAAAGCACGTATCGCAACCAGAAGATCCCCTGACCGGCCACCTCGGTTCGCCACTGAAGGGATTGTGACTCGTTCCATCCGTATTCGGGCACCTGCATTGCGTTGGTGCGAATGGCCATCCCCGCCTTCAAGTCGCCAAAATTGAGCTCCCCACCAATTCCCAAAAAACCGACGGGCGCGATGGCGTCCTGCCGCACGCCGTAAACCTCGGCGGACGTCAATTCGACACCTCCGCCGACCTCGACCAACGGCGAGATAAAACGATGCGGAAGGAATTTCAGGCCGACTGCCAGCGTCGTGTGCATCGAGAGTCGATCGACCCCATTGCGCTGAGGCTCGGCGATCGTGTGGTAAAAATCGACGGCGAGTTCAGAGTAGCCATGTTCTCCGAACTCCGAGGTCAAAAAGATGCCCATGCCGTCCATTCGGCAATTCTCAAAATCTAGATTTCCTTCGTCGTTGACCTGACGAAAACCGTAACCGCCAACTCGGCCGCCCATCCCAATTCGCCAGTAGTCGTGGGTTTCGACCGAATCGGATACCACGCCTTCTTCAGCCGCGGCATTGGTGCAGTAAAACGAGACAAACAAGAGCAATCCAATCCATTTTTTCATCAGGTTTCTCCATTGGGTACACACTCTTGGTCGGGCGGTGGCCCGGTTTTTGTGCATTCAATGGAGCTTTTTTTGTCCTGAGGTTGCGTCGCGGCCAAAATTGGACACAGAATCGCCTCATTTCCGAGGAGTACTTATGAAACAATTGATTCAATTGGATGAAAGGCAGCTTGAGGCCCTCTGCGATTTGCTGATGGCAGCGGCGCACGCCGATGGTGAGTTTGACGGTCTTGAAGCCGGAGAAATATCGGATGTGCTTTCCGAACTCATCTCGGACGATTTGCCCGCCGTACTCTCAACTCGTCTTTCACGGTTCGTGGCCGCCGAGTTTGTGCTTGGCGACGCCGTGGCTCCGATGCTTGCTTTGGCGAAGCCGGATAAGTTGGCGGTCTTGGGGCTCGTGACTCGAATCATCGAGGCCGACGACGTTCACGACTTGGCCGAGGCGGACTTCCTGAAAGCCCTCGCGCTGGCCCTAGATTGTTCCGTGGCCGATGTGGCCGCTCAGACCTTCAGCGTGGAGATTATTTCCCCTCCACCGCTTCCTAAAAATTAAAAAAAAAAGGCGGTCAATGACCGCCTTTTTAGTGTTCAGGGATGGGCTTAGGGGCAGGCCACATCGGGCTCAAGTGCCACGTCCGCACCAAATGTTGCAGGCGATGTGATTTGCAGCGGTTCAAGCAAGGAGACCGACATCGTTCCACACATCGAAGTGCCTGGAACGGATTGGGTCGATTTGATGACCGCGTCGGCGAGTCCGCCGTCGCGAAGGAACGAGATCACGTTGGTTGGGTCCGGCGGAATTACAAAATTTCGCACGGTCAATTTCACCTGATCTGTGCCGTCCAGTTCGGCGTATTGCACATCGGCAAGCGTGGTTTCGGTGGTCTTCGAGATCCACGAACCTGAGAGGCAGGTCAGGGGGTTCGTTGCGAGCTCCAGCGTGATCAGTGTTGGACTTCCGCCAGCGCCCGCTGTCGATTCCGTGATGAACTTGAAGTTGTAGGTGCCGGCATAGGCGTCAAGGCCGCAGGGCGTGACAGGCTCGATGGCCGAGCACTTGGCCGAGGTCATGCTGTCGACGATCGTGAAGTCCGTGGAGTTCTCACGAATCGCGGCAAAATTTCCACCCGAGGTGATGGCGGGGAGTTCAACGAGCTGGAAGAACAAATCGCCGCAAGACCCTTTGCTGGTCCAATTGGTGGCCGTGAGTTCCAGTCGCGAATTGCCGCCATCCGGCAGCAGTGCTGTAGCACCAGGCGGGATAGTGAAGTTTGGCACCAGAATCTGCATGATGCCGTCGGCTTCGCGCAGGTACTCAATGTCACCGATCTTGTCGCCGCTTGTAAGGGAAGCAACTTCCCCGGTGTAACAGAGGTTCGTGTCGGTAGAGGCCGCGACAGTCATCCGGACTTGGGTCCTTTCTGTCTGCACATCGGCTTTGAAGGTCAGGACATAGTCGCCTTCAAGACCGGCAGGGCAACGAATCTTGGGCGCTGGGCCAGCATCGTCGCCCATGTCAGCGTCGCCACTGTCCATGCCGGCATCGTCGACCGGAAGCACGCCTGCGCCGCATTTGCCCTCGGGTACAATCAGCGTGAGATCGTCGTTTTCGATCGGGATGGCGCCAAACGTTGAGCCTTCAAGCCCGATGTTGGTTGGCTGGGAGACCTGACCATCAACCGTTCCGCAGAAGGCGGATGAGCTGGTCACAAATCCGCTCAGCTTAATCGTTGCGACGATGTCTCCACCCGAAATCGGGTTGGCCTCACCGTCGACGGCGGCATCGGTCAATTCGAGTTCGAAGGTTCCATCCTCTAGGAGCTGGACGTCATTGACGATGATGGGAGGTCCCACAGCAACGCGAGCGTCAGCCCGTGGATCCGTCGCAGGCGTGAGGTCCGTCTTGAGCGGTTGGAACGAAAAGTTCGCCACAAAGTTTTCATCGACCGTGACGGTCGTATCAAAAAAGAGTGGGGTGGAGGGCAAAACGGAAGTCGCGATCGACAGGAAATACCTGCCCGAAAAGTCGACTTGTACCGCGTTATTGGGGTCGTTGTTGGTCGAGGTCGTGCTTCGATAGTCTTTGGTGTTGTCACCAAATTCTTTGTAGCGGCCTTCCGGGTCGGGCGTGTCACAAGCGACGAATGCAACCGCCAACGAAACCGCTGAGAGGGCAAAAAGTGCGCGCGAGATGTTCATGCGATTTCTCATATTTAAAACGTCAGCGAAACGTTGGTGTTAAGCACAAAAATATTCTGCGAGTAGATGGCCTGATTTCCAGGCTGTCGACTTGGCAGAACCAGGTCGTTATTACCGGCCGAGTCAGTGGTGTCGCGTTCAAGATAGAACACGTTTGTTGCTACGACTCCCAGGCCTATCATTTCGGTAGCCTGATAAACGACGCCGAGCGTCGCGGTGAATTTATCCATATCCATCAACGCGGCATCCAACGCCTCGTCAGGAATGGCATTTGAATCGTAGCCACCACCGAGTTGCACTTCCAGATCCTTCGAGATCCAGTAGCTGCCGCCGACTCGAACGCCAAAGGCATCGTTCCATTTGCGCGAAAGATTCTGAATGACCTTGCCGGTGTCGGCGTCAGGATTCGTGAAAGATCCGTCGGCATTGACCTCACATGCTGAGTCGAGGTCGGAAATCGACGCGTCGACGAGGCATTGCTGGTCCATTGCGCTCCAGCGGGTGTAGTCGCCAAAGAGCCTGAATTCGTAGCGGAACTTAGGTCGTACGCGGATTCCGAGACGTAGAACATCTGGAAGCGAACTGGTCAGAATCACGTCAGCTTTGTTGGGTTGTGCGGCGCCGAGGTAGTTTTCTAGCGTCCCGTCGAGCTCCATCTTTCCGGTGAAGTTGGGGCGAGTCTGGTAGCTGAGTCCGACCCAGGCTTTGCGTCGCCAGGCTTCCCATAGAACGCCCGCACCCATGCCGAAATCGGTGCTGTTCACCGAGATAAGGGAGCGGCCTTCTTTGAGAGAACCACCGACTTCGAGATCGTCGGAGCCGTCCGAGTTTCGTGCTCGAAGCGTCTCAATCGTGTTGAGGTACACGTTACCGCTGAGCCCGATCGAGAGTCGTGCGGGTTCGATGTAGTATGCAGCGCCGGCAGTGAAGGCGAGCGTACGGATGGTTCCATCGATGGTGTACCAACGTTGGGAGCCGTCCTCAGCGCCTGGAAATTGAGGGTCCGCGGCATCATTCTTGTCCCAGACTGCTTGGCCTCCGAAGGGAACGTAAAAAGCGGCTCCCGCCTTGAGCGGAATATCGAGCCCGAAGTCGGTGGTCACACCGATCATCGGAGACACGATGGTGTTGCTCAACGTGCCTTTGCCCGAATTGGCGTCCAGAGCTGCTGCGTTTTTTGCAGCGTCGTCAGGGAAAGGATTTTGGTTGTCGATCGCTGAAGTCGGACGGTCAGCAGTCGCCGAACGAAACGCCGTCGTCACGTCGATCAACACGTTGGTGCCGGTCGAAAAACCGATGCCGGCAGGGTTGTAGTAGAGCGTCGATGGATTACTTTCGGTGGGGTTGCCCCGTTCGCCGCCGAAGCGCGCCGCCGAGAATCCCGATGCATTGACGACACCAGATGTGGTGAGGATTGCAGCAGCCGCGGCCCAAGGCAGCGCGCGCACGATTCCGTTTCCGAGCATATTGGTTGCCCTTGAAAGAGTGATAGGTCGATATACAGACTATTGAATTCGTATATCCCTTTTCCCCCTTGTTTTCCAGCGGTTTCGTCAGAAGGTTCCGCCCACTGCGGCCCCGTCGGTCGTGGGCGTAATCCAGAGCGATATTTGTGTTTCATCGGGCGCAAGCAAGTAGAGTACGCCTCCGCCAATGACCAATGCTGCCCCAGAAAAAATCAGGACTTTGTTTGTGAATTGACGGCTTTCTGCCTCGTCGAACGCGTCTTGTGTTCGAGCCGAGTTTGAATCGTCGACGGCCGTCTTCACCCATGTTGCGTCCAGAATGAGGGCTGTGTTCAGGGCTGCGAAACCGACCCCACCCAGAATAAGTGCGGTCTTCTGCAGTCCAGACAGGCCAGTGTCGGGCGCGGGAGCAGGTTGTTTGACGACGTCGGTCGCGACCGCGGGCTCCAGATACGTCAGCTTCAAAACCCGCAACTCTCCGGGAGTCAGGTCTTCAGGCGTGAGTTCTTGTGCATGTTCGGCACTGATGCGAATCGGGCCAGGTGTGGACTCTGTGGTCGCACCGCATAAGACCGAAACGCCGTTCAATACGGGATTCTCGACGCCCTGTTCGCATTCGATTTTGATGCTGGAAGGACACTCCGCGGGGAGTTCGTCGCTGTAATTCTTCAAGATGGAGGCGATCTCTTGGGCTGTAGGGCTCGCGACGACTGGCGCGCTTTTGGCGTGTGCATAGGCGTCTTTTGCATCCTGACATTGGCCCATTTTCTGGTAGGTGCGACCGAGATTGAGCCAGGTGATATTGGCCTCGCCAACGCGCAACGACGACTGGAAGTTCGCAACTGCACTTGGGAAATCCCCTGCAATCAGCGCTCTAACTCCGTTGTCGTTGGCTTTGACTTGATAGTCCGACAGCTCGACCGACGTTTGAGCAAACGCGATCGAAGGCAGGAGCAACAAAAAGGCAGCGGTCATCCATCGATTCATCAAGACATTCCAAAATAAAGCAGGTCGTTGCATTCCACTCGGGCTCTGACCACGTGTCAAGGTTCGGTGAGCGTGGGGTCAGCCGGTACGTGGTATTTTACCACGATGGTGTGCCGTCCGGTGGGCACTTTGAGGATACGGTCGGTGCTCGATCCGGCAGTCGCGATCGATTTGAGCGACACGTCGTTCTGGTCGAGGGTGACCGATTCCACCTCTTCGCCCTCGAAAGTTCGCGGGAAAGCGACCCCCGCCACAGATTCGCGAACCCGGATTTTCTCTTCGTTGTTCTCGGACACCAGCGATTCGGTGTGGGCGCTGAGCAGGTTGACGGTGATCGTCAGGCGTTTCTCGGGGCCATTCCACTGACTTGTCAGGACCGATTTTCGTCGCGCCGCCAGAAAGTCGAGAAACTCGCCGAGGTTTGTCGCCCAATGATTGTATTTCTTGGCCAACACAAAAACGTCCCGCAGCGCGAGTAGAACGCCGGGGGCCGGGTCATAGCGCATGATGTCGGAGGGGACGCCAACGACCAGCGCCTGATGGAATCCTTGGGAGCTGCCTTTGAGCATCCTCTCGAGCCGCTGAGGGTTCAATCCAGCCCCCTCCAGGACGAAGGGTTGCTCGACGACTGGCAAAGGCAGACCGCGTTCATCGAGGGGATAAAAGGGGAAGCCGGTTCCAAAGAGGTATCCCCATTGCTTGTCTCCGTCGGGGCCAAAACTGGAATCGATCCTGAGCCTTGCAGCTGCAAGGCGTTTGAATGTTGTGGCCCAATCGTTGGTCCAGTCGGACTCTTCGACGCGTACTGCTCGTAGGGGTTTTGCTTCGGGTAACACCACGTTCACACGGGTGAACTGAGTGTTCAGGTCGAGCTCCGCCGCGATGGGGCGAAGCGCACCAATACCGATGGTCTCGACCACGAGCGGTCTGTGTTTTCCTCGGACCCAAAGGATGCCGATATCAGCCTCAACGGTTTCGGCGACGGCGGCATCGGCCGTCGAGAACCGGTCGGCGGCGACAAAAACGGTGGCTGTTGCCCCTGCTTTGTGTGCGGACGCTGCGAGCTCTAAGCCGGCCCGACTTGAATCGGCGCTGGAATGAGTCATCAACACTGCGCCGGCGTAGTCTCCAGGATAGAGCCAAAGTCTTGGAATTGGACGTACCACGGAGAGCCGCTGCAGGATCGCGCGTTCCAGCAGATCAGCCAGAGGTATGGGGAACTCCGTCAGGGAAGGCGCCGAACGTCGTTCTGCTGCATGAGTTTCGGTCAGACCGGAAGTGCCAAAAACCATGTCCTTGACCGGAGTGCCCTGTTGAATGGCCGTGACTGTGCAACCGAAGTTAAAATAAAGCGTGTGAACCCAGCCATCCCCCATCGGCGTGACTGCCCATCCAGGCTGATCGTCGATATCAAGGATGGACTGTCCGGCTGGAAACGGTGCCATCACGGGCGCGGGAAGCAACGATCCAGTGAGCGGAATCTGAAGCATCCATTCGCGCAGATCGCCGTGGACACCCAAGCCTTCGATCGAGGTGATGTGCTGCGCACGACGCGACTTTCCCGTGCTCGTCGAGGCCGCGAGTGCCATCCACGATTCGTTGGGTTGCTCGAGGATGACTTGTCCTCCGCGTTTGACGAAATCGCCGATCGCTCGAACGCCTGCTGTCGGCATATTTCGAGCAACTCGCGATGGCACGATGACCACTGTTCTTCCGGCCAAAATTTCAGGGCTGAGGTCGCGCGTCAGGGCGGTCGCAAAGGAACCGAATTCCTGCCAGAGCGAATTGAACCAGCCGTAGCTGCAGTCGAGCTCATCAAGGTTCGTGGCTTTGGCCGCCGGCGAGTCAGGAAGGAGCAGAAGAACATCGCCCTCGGCGCGGTCAGGCGGACGTGAACCTCCGACGGTGTCGGACTCCACAGGGCGCACGGTCGGCTCGTCGAGCCATACGTAAAGGCCAGCGATCAAAACGATGACGGAAACTGCGAGCAGGTCCCACCGCAGCGCAACGAGTACGGAGCTTCTAAGGCGACTCATTTGCCCTCGTAGTAGACGTCAATGGTGTTGAACCCTGACTCAAGTTTCACGCGGCGAACGGGGATTCCCATATAATCCGCCTGCGTCGTTTCAAGTTCGCCAGACACGAGCTCGTCGCCCACGCGATTTACTTTCTGGCGGACGCGGGCCAAAACCTGATTTCCGAGTCGCTCAGGGAGCATGAGCTCTAAGTCTCCTCTTTTTGATTCGACCGTAACTCGGACGACTTTCAGATTTTCAGGTGCATCGGCTGCTGGCGCCAAAACGACAGTGCGTATCGTGCTCGCCCTGCGTGCACGCATGAATGCGTCCAGGGAGTTTGCGCTCATCAGCTTGTGGTTGGTCGTTTCGACATGATCGAAAAGTTCAATCCATTTCTCGAATTTTTTGATGTCAGGAAAGTCGGCGAACGCCGCGGGCAATGAGGCGATCGTAATCGCCTGATGCGTCGAGGCCTGACTTCGGGTGAGGAAATCCAGGATCGCAGGGCCCGCATCGGTGGCCTCCGGGACGATGACAGGCAGTTCGCGGATCGAAAGAGGGAGTCCGGTTTCGTCCAGGGCGAGGAAGGGAAGGCCGGTTCCAAATCGGTATCCAGGCGTGTCTTTGGGGGAGTAAGAAAAATCGATGCGAATCCCTTGCGAGGACATGGCCTGGAGCGGAGCGACCCAATCTTTGGTCCATGAATGGCCCAGTATTTGCGCGGTAACTGGACGAGAACCCGTGTTCTTCTCAAAATCACGGACTTGCGCTTCGAGGGTTTGAGGTCGCGCAAATGGGCGAACAGGGCCGATTCCAAAACTCTCCATCATGGCATTGGGTGTGTCTTGCATTTGCCAGAGCAAACCGACTTCACCACCGAGCTTTTCGACCCGTTCCTTGCCTTCGAGGTCAAACCCACTGTTCACCGACGTGACCAGCGTGGAGGCCCCTTTACGGGTCGCTTCGTATCTGAGCATCCAAGCGCCGCCATTGCCCAAAACGTGATCTTCATGCAGAGCGACCACGACGCCGTCGCTTCCGGCCGGAAATGGCCAAAATGCGGGGACTTCGGTCAGGCGCCCGATAATTCCGTGCACCAGGTAACGCTCAACGGCATCGGCAACCGGAAAGGTCTGTCCGACTTGGAAAGACGCGAGATCCAAAGTGGTCGGATTCGATCCGGGCAGCGTGAAGTCGTCTTTGGGTTTGCCTTGTTGCGAGGCGACTAAGAATTCTCCAAAATCAAAATCCACGATCACGACATGGCCAAGGCCCACGGGAACCGAATACACCACGGGCGCTCCGTCGACGCTCATCCAGGTCGTCGCGCCCTCTTTGGGCATTGTGGAACCCACGAATTCGATGTCGACCTGAGCATCCAAAAGGTGTTGTCGCGACGGATCCTCAAGGTCTCGTACCCACGAAATCTTTCGTCCGCGTTGCGAGCCGACTCGGCCGTTGGCGCCGAAACGCTCACGCATTTCGCCTTCTGGGCGTTCCACCACCAAGAGTAATTTCCCGGCCAACACGTATTCACGCAGGAGCTTCGTGATGGCAGGTGGGACTTCTTTGGCCACGCTCGACGTCAAAATGATCACACGTGCGCCGTCGAGCAAGCGGGCGTTGAGTGTCACGGGGGTCGCGATCGTGACGGGACCAAGCTCTTGTTCGAAGGTGTTGATCCAAGATGCTGAGAAGTCGCGCCCGGAAAACGTTGCAGGAGAGGCCCGTACGGCGTTCCAATCGATCACAACCACGACATCGGCAGGGGTGTCTCTTGTCAGCTCGACGGGCTCCTCTTGCGGGAATTCAACGTTGACCGGAAGCGGAGTCTGGTTGAGTAGTGCCAAGACGAACGCGAGCACCACGCAAAACCATAGGGTCATGCGTAAAGGAAGGTGCGGGTTTTTTTTTCTCCTGAGTTTCATCGGCGCCTCGGGCGGACACACATAGCCGAAGGATATGATTCCCGCCAAGTGACGTGACATTCATGCGGCGAACGAGAATACTTCGCCACGATGAAATTTCAGACAAATATTGATGGAAAAGTGTTGATTGTTCGGGCGACCCGAAGCGGACGGCTAGGACTCGCGATGGCGCGCGTCTGGTCTATACTGCCATGGAGTGCCGGAATTGCAGCGTTTTTTTTCGCGATCGAGTGGGGCGGTAACACGTTGGTAGGCACCGCTCAACCCTCTTGGGTCTACCTTTTCCTTGGAGTTTTTCTTGGTGTCGCGGTGGCTTTCATGTTTGGCCTTTCGCGTTTCTTACGAGATGACCTTTGGGCGTTTGACGTCGGAGAGCAGGTTCTGGCTTGGGCATCGCGCATGCCTTGGGGGCAATTGCGCAGTGTGCAGGTGCCACTTTCAGATCTGGTTCGCATCGAGAACGTTACGACGGAAGGGCGGATCGTGATGGTCTTTGCCTCGGGTGATCGTGAGACTTTATGCGAACTTCGGGAAGCGAGTCTTCGAGACGAAGTGTACGAGAAGCTACGCAAACACCTTGGGAAGTCCGTGGAATGGATGTGATGTCGCGATGGGTTGGACCTTGGAGTTAGAGTGAGGAAGGCATGAGATTGCGGGCTTTGGTAATTGCGGCGTGTTTGTGTGTTTCGACTCCATTGGTTGTACACGCCGAAGACGATTGGGGTGTGTCTTCGGACAGGCAACAAGAGATCGTCAGGCGATACAAGCAGCTGCTTGAGCGCAATCCCACCGAGGGACTCGCCCTGTCGAAGCTTCTGGATTACGTCGGCAAAGGCAAAGGCCTCGATGCGTTGATTGCAGAATACGTTGCTCGGGTCGAAAAGAAGCCTGACGACGCCAATTTGCGTCTGATCGTCGGCCATTTGCTCAAAGCAAAGGCCGAATACGCCGACGCGTTGATCAACTACGAAGAAGCCGTGCGTCTGGAGCCCACCCGTCCGCTGGTCTGGTTGAGTCGCGGTGCGGTTCATCTGCTTTTACAGCATGAAAAAGAAGCGACGAGCGACTTCGAAAAAGCGCTGGACCTCGAGAAAGACAAGTCTCAGAAACAAGAGATCTTACGTAAATTGGCTGACCTCGCTTTTAATCAGCGTGACTGGGAAGCTGCTCAAAAATATTACGATCAATTGGTCTCGCTCGATCCGCGCAACGAGTATCTACGCCTTGAGTACGCTCAGGTGCTGGTTCGCTACAAACGCTACGACAAGGCGGTCGAGCAGTACGATGCTTTGATCAAGCTTGCTGGGCGCGACGCAAAATCCAAGGCGAACACGCTTCGTGACCTTGGCGACCTCTACGAGCAGATGGGCAAGGACGACGACGCCCTCAAGACCTACCGCGACGCAATGCAGCTGGTGAAGGCCGGAAACTGGCTCGAAAAAGAGTTGCGGCAGCGCATCGTTGGTGTGTATCGCCGCACAGATCGCCTGGGAGAATTGGTCGCCGACTACGAGAAGAAGTGGCGCAACCCCAACTATGACCAAGCGATGGAGCTTGGTGATCTCTCGGACGAATTGGGGCAAGAAGAAAAAGCGCTGAAATATTATCGGTTGGCCGCCAAGAAGTCCTCGCGCAACGTCGATCCACGGATGAAGGTGATTCGGATTCTGGAGCGAGGCGGCAAGGATAAGGAAGTGATCGCGGCGTACAAAGACGTGATTCGAATCGCGCCGCGGGAACATCGTTATCAATTTGATTTGGTGCGCCTGCATTTCCGCCTTGGAAACCGGAAAGAGGCAGAATCCATGCTTCGTCAAATTGCGAGCCGGTTTGGCCGTGATGTCGATGTGTGGGTCTCGTTGGCCGACACTTATATGCGTTTCGAAATGCGTGCGGACGCGCTGAAGGCCTACCAGAAACTCGTGCGTATGGAGCCCAAGAGCGACGCGTATATTTTGGGCCTTGGCGAATTCTATTTTCAGACCGGTGAACTCGATAAGGCGACCGAGACCTGGGTGAAGCTTTTGGAAAGCGATCTTGAGCCGGCCGAGGCGTACGCGAAACTAGGTCAGGTGCTCGCCGAACATGGTTTGGTCGAGCGCGGACTCAAGCATTATGAGACCGCAGCGGAGCTTGCTCCGGCGGACCTGAACGTTCGGCGTGGCTTGGCGCTGGCGTACGAAAACGCGCGGCAATGGCAGAAAGCGATCGATACGTGGACCTATGTGTTGGACAACGCCGATCAGCCTTTCACGGCCAACGAAGCGCGGTCGCGTGTCATCAACATCTACCGAAAACAGAACCGACTACGCTCAAAAATGCGCGATTTTCAACAGGCGTTTGAGGCCCGTCCGCCCAATATTCAGTCGGGCTTCTTCCTTGCGGAAGCCTTTGTGAAACTTGGTGAATACGACGAGGCTGAACGGATCTATACGAGCCTGTCGGCCCTCGCAAAAGGTGAAGCGAACAAAGACTCGGAGGTCGACGCGTTGCTCTCGCTTGAGAAGCTTTACACGCAAACAAGTGACTACGAGTCGGGCATCAAGACGCTGCAACGGCTCGCCGAGCTGTTGCCTGCGCGAGCCCGTGAATATTATCATCGAATTGCTGAGCTTTCGCTCAAGACTTACCAAGACGATCAGGCGGTGCAATACGCAACGTTGGCGGTTCAGGCGAACCCTGACGACGCCATCGCCCAGGCTCGTTTGGGTGAGATCTACTTCAAGATGGGGAATTTGGAGAGCGCCGCGGCTCAGTATCGAACGGCAGTGGACGTCGATCCGCGTGCTTTCGACATTTGGATGAAGCTCGCCGGGATCTTGACGGAGCTTGGACAATTCGATGAAGCCGAGCGCACGTATCGGACGATCGTTTCAAAGACAGAGGACGAAGGTCTGATTCTCGATGCGGGTCGCAAAGCCATGAATATGGCCGAACTTGATGACCGTCTTGAGGAGCTGGAAGGCGAGTTTTTCCCGCTGGTTTACAGGACTCCGGTGAAATCGGCCTACCGTAAGTTGGTCCTCGAACTCTACGAGCGAATGACCTCAAGATGGGTCACTCAGGACCGCTACGGCGTTGATTTGGAGCGCGAGGAAGCCGCGCGAGAGCTCGCTGCGATTGGGCAAAGAGCCTTGCCAGTTTTGGTGGATGCGCTTCAGGGGACCGATGTGGGGCAGCGTGCCACCGCAGTTCGTCTCTTGGGCGATGTTCGTCAGGGAAATGGCGCAGTTGCACTTGGCAGAATGGTCGAAGACCCGGCTGACCCACTTCGTGTGGTTGCCGCGCTCGGTGTGGCTCAGGTCGGAGACGATCGCGCAGCGCTGCCACTGTCTCGCGTGCTTTCGGACTCGGATCCGATGATTCGTGAGCTCGCGATCTGGGCCCTTGGCGGAGTCGGCGGGGACGTGGCTGTGAAGTCACTCGGGGAGACCCTGGTTTCGGGCCAGAGTTGGCGGGAACAGGCCCTGGCGTCGATCAGCCTTGGCCGCATCGGGAGCGACAAAGCTGTCCAGCGTTTGTTGGAGTTTCACCGTCGACTGCAGGAAACTCAACATTCTGACTATTTGGAAGTGGCTGTGATCTGGGCTCTTGGTCGCAGCGGCAACGCTCAGGCATCGGTTCCCTTGGCGAATGCGCTGAACCACACCTCGGATGATGTTGCCGCAGTGGCCGCGTGGGGGCTTGGACAATCCAAATCTCCTCAGGCGATCGGAGCGCTTTTGGACGCTTACTGGGGTGCAGACTCCAGAGTTCGGCAGAGAGCGGCACGTGGCTTGGTTCAGGCGGCCACGCCCAAGGACATCATGCCAAGAGATCGTCGTCGCATCGACGAGATTCGCCGCGAGCTGCGTTTGGTGAACGAACGGGACCGCGTCTTTGATGTCGAAGGCGTGATCAAGGGGCTTGCTCAGGCGGCGTCGGTGGTTCCTGTGCCTCGGGACGCTAACATTTTCATTGGTGCAAACACTGATATTCTCGCTGCATCTGCGAAGAAGGCCATCGTCGTGAGGCCCGAACGGGTCTTGCGAGACCTGGTCAGCGCGGACGCGCGTTTGCGCATGGGGCACCTCACTGGGGCCGATCCCAGCGCTGCCGAGTCCGAAAGCCTACGCATCGTGGCCAAGAACTTGTTGCCTGAGGCACGTGCAATCGCGTCGAAGAAGGGCGTGGCTCGCACACAGGCCCTGACGTTTCTGGCGGCCGCCGGAGAAAAAGCGGACGCGGAAGCAGTGGTGGGTTTGCTCTCGGACCCTGACCAGAGCGTGCGGGAAGCCGCGGCGTTGGCGGCAGGTTATGTGGGAGACACATCTGCCCGCGATGTGCTGACCAAGGCACTCAAGGACCCATGGTACGGCGTGCGCGCCAATGCCGCATCGTCGTTGGGCCTGCTTTATTCGGGTAGCAAGGACTCGAAGATCGCCGCCAGCATTGAGGCGTTATTGGCCGAGGATTTTGGGTCAATTCAGGTGGCTGCTGCCAAGGCTCTTGGACGAATCGGCTCGCCGGGTTCGATTCCACCTCTGCAAAAACGTTTGCTCAGCGCCACCATCCCCACGATGACCGCGTGTATCGAGGCGATCACCGCGATTGGAGGGCCTGAGGCTCAAGAAATTGTGGCCCGGTACCGAAAACATCCGGACCCACGAGTTCGTGACGCTGCAAAGCTAAAATAGAACGGAGGGATCGCGGCTTGATCCCGCGGATATTCACGCGTAACCTGCGGCCAGTTTCTGCCCATCGGGGAGTCATAGATGTCAAATGCACATGTGTGCGGAGAGTGTGGGGCCGTCGTACCTGACGGTCATCACTATTGTGGTCGTTGTGGAACGCGCTTTGCCGGCGACGGCAGTGGCGGCAACGAGACCATGTTCTTTGGGGCCATGCAGGCTCCAGGACGAGCCAAGCTGATCCTGATTAAAGGCGAAGGCCTGGAAGGTCTCAGCTACCACCTGAATGCTACTGAGCACGTAGCCGGCCGGAAGCAGGGAGCGATCCTTTTTCCGGAAGACACGTACCTCAGCCCAAGGCATGCGACTTTCTTGTATCGCGAGAACATGTTGTTTCTACGTGATGAGAAAAGCCATAACGGCACGTTCTTGCGCGTGAGTGGAGCACGTGAGCTCGCTCATGGAGACGAAGTTCTCGTCGGTGAGCAGTTGCTGCGGGTCGACTACTTGAACTTGCGTCCTGAGTACCCGATGCGTGAGGAGACCCTCATGTACATCAGCCCACCCAAAGACTACCGCTTCCGACTGGTTCAGGTTGTTCGCGGTGGCCGCCCAGGACTGTCGTTTTGTTCGGTGAACAACGATGTGCTCGTAGGCCGTGAGGGTTGCGACATGAACTTTGCGGACGACCGCCATATCTCGCGCAAACACGCTCGATTCACGTGGACCGACGGAAAAGTTGTGGTTCAGGACCACGATTCACGCAATGGAACGTTTATTCGCATCCAAGGCGAAGAAAGACTTCGCCACGGCGACTACGTGTCGTTCGGCAGTGAACTGATGCGCGTCGAAATTAACGCGTAGATGCTTCAGGGAAGTTCAACGAGCCGGTGCATTGCGCCGGCTTTTTTTTTTGGTCAGTGGCTGACCCGCCTAAGCCTCGCTCTCTAAGTCTCGCACCACGTTCTCTGCGTGAAACCCTTTGTCTCCGGCTTTAAGCTCAAACTGAACGGTTTCACCCTGTCTTAGGGTTTTAAATCCATCGCCTTGAATTTGGCTGTAATGAACGAAAATATCGTCCTCAACTTCGTGTTGTGTGATGAATCCAAAACCTTTTGCGTTGTTGAACCATTTCACGAATCCGCTGGCCATACTGCTCCTCCCGACATTTTCCGTGATCAACATGCCCCACCTCACGTGGTGGATCGCGCACCCCTGCGCGATCAATCAACTTGTTTGTTCTCCCCCCATTATAGAAAAAACGCGAAGCATTGGGTCAAGCGAATTTTGCTTTTATTTTCTAGGGTTAAAGTTCCAGCGAGGGTGGAACGGCCTCAAGATGGGTTGTCGAGCTTACTTTTGTAGATCCGAATATGCCCGGCAGCTCTCTTGAGATACGGGCCGTTTGGATCTTTGGCGATATAGGTTTCCATGGAATCGATGGCGTCTTGCCACCTTCCTAAAGCGGCGAGTACCCAGCTTTTATTGAAGTATGCCTGCGCGAAATTGGGGGCCACCGAGTTCGCGCGCTCGTACATTTCTAGGGCATCGGCGTAGCGATTCTGTGCCTGAAGTGCGAGTCCAATCCCATGGAGTGGTCGAGGGTCATCGGGGGCGAATGACTGGACAAACTCGAAGGTCGAAATGGCGTTATCGTATTCAAATGAGAACATGTAAGCAGCACCGAGGTTGATCAGTGTGTCGATGTCTTTGGGGTCCCCAATGGCCAAACCAGCGCGATAGGCGCGGATGGCCTCGGAGTACATTCCGCGTTCTTGGTAGATGTTGCCGAGGTTGAAGTAGACGATCGCTTCTTTGTCGCCGCCATTACGAAACGCCTTTTCGATCGAAGCCAGCGCTTCACTGAATTTGGCATCACGTGAGTACGCGATGGCCGTGTTCATATGGATGTCCCAACGTTGCGGGTGTCTTTTTTCAGCGAGCTTGAAGTCCGCCACCGCTCCCGCGTAGTCTTGCCCATCGAGTTTTTGAACCCCTTGGACAAAAAACTCCTGAGCGGCGACACCGTTGGTGCGAATCACTTTATCGGGTTTGTCGGGCGACGACGAACAAGCAGCTAGCGAGACAAACGAGACAATGAGCAAGAGACGATTCAAGACAGACCCCTTAAGTTTGGTCAGACAGGTGGGACATTACTTCTGCGTACTGGTGTTCGCAACCTCTGCCATTCTTTCCGTTGGATGCGGTGCTTCGGGTGCAGAGGTGCGAGAGCGGCAATTGAAATCTTTGGACGAAGCTGGTCCCGCAGAAATTCTCTTCAGTTCGATTATCGACGAAATGAGCGCACGCAAGTGGCCTGTGGCCACGTCTTCCGAGAAAATGTTGTTGGTTGCCGGAGAGTTTCAACAGCTCGATTCCCAGATGCGACATCGCATGGTTTCTCAGGTGTTGACCTTTCCCAACGGGGTGGCATTGAACGTGAAATCGGAATATCAACGCCTCGATCGGACAACAGAACCGCCAGATTGGGTCGAAGCGGCAGATGCCGGCACGCTGACTAAGGCGCGCAGCGACGAAGCCGAATTTGGCGCCGCAGTTCAATCACGTTTTGCGCAGGCCCAATAGATGGTTACGATGCGCCGCATGCGCCATCTTTTTTTAGTCATATCTTGGGGTTTTGTCGTGTTTTGGTCGGGGTTAGCCCACGCTCAATCCCCAGCGGCTGTGCGGGTGCTTTTTCACGGAGGGCAGTCGGGCCTCTATGGATTGGACCTGGCGGGGTCCACAGTGGTGGAGCTCGGCGAGTCATCTTTTGCCTCGGAAGCTGTGGCCTCACTCGACATGAAGTGGTTGCCTGGGGACGCGGTGCTGCTGGGGCAGGCGTCCGGTTTAGGATTTGCCGTTTACGATTCGAACCAGAGCTTGGTCTCGGTGTTGGACCCTCAAGCGCGCTATCGGGACATCACTCGTGTTGCGGTCGCAAGCTATTCGGCTTTTGGCGTGCCCTCGCGCGTGTTGATTGGCGATTCGTTCTCGTCCGTGGTGACCATTCGGGATCTCCAGACACAACAAACCGTTTGGTACCGAAGCGCTCTTAATGGGACCTCGTTTGGCATCGTTTCAGCCGTTGCCGCGCTGCCCGATAACCATGTCTTATTGGGTCTCAGGTGGGATGATATCGGCCTGTCTGTGATCGATATTTACGACACTGCGCTGGGCGCCGACCCTCAAGAAATCACCTCGATCGATTATGCTGGCAGCCCGGACTTCGTGAAGGTCGTGCCGGAGATTGCGGACTTGCGCGACGTGTTCGCGCGACAGGACGGCACGCTTTTGGTTGGAACGGCGAGCCGAGTGTTGGTGTTGGATGCCGACGCGAATATCACGTCGGAGCTTCCACTGACCATGTTTGGCATCGTTGGCGAGGTCGCATCCGTGCGCTGGACGCCAGATGGTCGTGTGGTGTTCGCGACCTTTGAACGCGGAGCTTGGACACGCCCAAGCGAGGGACATCGTGTGCATTGGTGGGATGTGGACACCAACGAAGTCATATCGTCGGGCTCGCTGAACGCCGCGCCAGCGGCCATCGACACCTGGTTGGGCCACGGTGGAACCGGCACCGATGGATTTGTTGCAGGCCTGGACCAACTCGCGGATGGAAAAGTCGAGGACCTTGAGGCTTTGGCGGTTTCGTTGAGTAACCTGACTCCTTCGCGCGGAGATATTCTTTCGGTCCGAGTCGTCGTTTCGAATCTAGGCCAGTTCCCGGTGCCCACCTTGCGCTTCGAAGTCGAGGTTGGAGCGGGAACCTGCGAACAAGTGCAGAGTTTCCCAGAGCCTGTGGGCTCTGCGGATGGTGTGATCGTTTATCCTGCAGCGACCTATGACGTTCTCGCGACTCGAGTTGTGAGTGCTGAATTGACACCAGGTGCTTGGTGTCTGCGGGCAACGGTGACTTCGCTCGACGGCGAGTTGCTTGAGTTTTCGCCGCGCGTCGACTTCGAGGTGATCGATGCTGTGAGTCTGGGCGAAACCGTCGACCAAGAGGAATTGGATTTCCGGGATGCCCCAGACATGGGAGCTGATGCTGGGGATATGGGTCCGTTGCCAAGCCCACCATCAGACGATGGGTGTGGCTGCTCCAGCGTCGCCGAGCCCGATCTTAGCGGGTTATTGCTTCTGCTTGCGTTCGTAGTCAGACGTCGCTTGCGCAGGGATGCGGCGGGGGCCTAGAGTGTCGGCGTCCTTGAGGAGCACCAAGATGTCCCATTCGCCTCTGACCACGACTCGCCCACCGGCATACACGCCGAGTGGCCGCGAGATCCTGTCGTTTCATTTGCACAGGTTCTTGGCAGCCTGGATGGCTCAGGCACATGTTGAGCAGGTGTACATTGCGCTTGGTTTTCCTGGCTCCACGATGCCGGACGCGCTGATCGAAGTGACGGCGGGCGCTGCCAAATTTGTCGATTTGGCGTGGGGATTTAAAGACGTCGAAGCTGCCGTCGCCAGTGATTGTCGTTGGCTGAATAATGACGCGCTCGAGAAGTCGCTCGCCATCGTTCCGCTGACCGAGGTTGGACAAGGCGGAGAGGTCACGATCGGATTCGCTCTGGTCGCTTCGGCGCTGGATTCCTCGCAGCTCGATGAGTTGAGGACCCACGCCAGAAGCGCCATTCAGGCGAGCCATCGAAACGCCATTCGGATCTTTTTTGACGAGACGCCTAACCACGACATCAAACGCTTCCTCTACCTCATGATGGAGCATTTGCCGGAGTGGTCAGGTTGCGACGGCTCCGCAGCGGTGATTCTGTCCGATTCGCTGGACGCGATGCGTTTGCTGACCCGTGAGTCCAATTTTGTGGTCATGGCTGAACGCCTCTACACCGAGAGTGATGATCGCCTTGTCGGGATGGGGTTGACCGCAGAGCCGGGCACGCTCTTGGGTGAAGCATTGGAAGGGCAGAGAGCAGGCACGAAGAGGATTTTTCACCGTTACGTGATGAACGGTGCCGGTAAGTGGGAAAGTGGCGAAGCCGAGCATGAGTCGTTTCATGCAGCCGGTCGTGATGAGGCCATGATGGTCCTTGTCCCACTGGTCTCTCAGGAAGGCGACGAACGTGAACACCTCGGGTGGTTGTCGCTGTGTTGGAAGAAGCCCGTTCGTTTGGCCTCGTCCACGCTTGAGTGTTTTGCGGTGTTGGCCGATCGATTGGCGTCAGGGCTTCGGCATTCTCCGCTCTACACGTTGAGTGCTCGGAAGATGTGGATCCTAAGGTCCGTGCGAAACGCATGTGAGCGTGCGATTTCAGGCGCTGGATCTCCGGCCCAACGTCGATCAGGCTTGGTGCATGAAGTCGTCGATCTTGTTCAAAGCAATACCGGGGTTCCGAGTTTTGGGTTGGGCCACGTGATTCGACGTGGAGCCGCCCAAAAACGATCCCTGAAATTCGAGACGTCTTATGGGTGGTCGGCGTTCAGCGAAATCGAAATGCCAATCGATGTTGACGCAGCAGCAACGGATGACTCGGGCGTGTCTACTTTGGCCGTGCGCCTGAACCAAACGATGGTGCTGGCCGGCCGCTCAGCCGAGAAGGGCTTCAAAAACTACCTTTGGGTTGATGAATCGGCCAAGAGGATCGCTGATTCTCGCACCCCCGAGGGTTCACAGGCGCTGGAGGATGGCGCCCATTGGCGCCGTTTGAGCGCTTATTATAAGCCTGCCCGAGACCAAGCCTACGGCACGCTGGCGCATCCTGTTTCGTTTGCCGGGGAAGTCCTCGGTGTGATTGCGCTTGAGGTCGACCGAAATACGCCGTGGTACTGGTGGTCGGGCTATGGCGGACAACTCTTCTGGGAACTGATGGCGGGTGATATCGCTTTTGCATTCAGAGCGATCGCAGTCGACGAAGAGGGAACAAAATCTTGAAAGAAGTGCACTTTTCCGAAGATGCGGTTCGCGCCGCAGCAAAATCCATCGCGGGGGCCAGAAATCTCGGCGTTTTTATTGGCAGTGGCCTCTCACTCGCCTCGGGAATACCGACCTACCGAGATGCAACCGGAAGTTATGTCGACCCCGAAGTCGCTCGATTTTCGCAGACGTCGACGTTTGAAACCGACCGCCAGGCGATGCTGTTTTGGTACGAGGAAAAACGTCGCAAATTGAAAGAAGTACACCCCAATGCTGGGCACCACGCGCTTGCCCAGATTGCCAAAATGATTCCGACAGCGTTTGTGACTCAAAACGTTGACGGTTTATTGGACCGAGCGCTTGTCGAAGCCGACGCAGATGCAGAGGTTTTCCCCTTGCATGGAAGGCTTGTCAGGAACCGTTGTCACGTTTGTCGTCGCCTTGAGAACCGGGACGTCGACCTGAGTGAGGAACCACTGTGTCGCGCCTGTGGAGGCTCGCTACGCCCCGATGTTGTGTGGTTCGGTGAGATGTTGGCAAGGGACGTCTGGCAGGGGGCTATGGACTCTTTCACCGAGATTCAGGTTTGCCTGATCGTCGGCACGTCAGGGCTCGTGTATCCCGCATCTGAGCTGCCAGAACTCGCTGAATCGAGGGGCGTGACTCTGATCGAAATCAACACGGTGGAGACGACACTTAGCGACACGTGCAAACATGTGCTGCGCGGGCACGCCGAGGCGATCCTTCCGATTTTGGCAGATGAATTGCGATCCATGGAGACTTGAAGATTCGCGGGAATCTGACTCGAAGATTTAGGACCGTATGAAAGACGATTTTGGAGTCGTCGGGCTTGGCTGATCACCGCAATCACCGCACATCGCATCGTTCACAACGGTTTCCAGGTCATCTTGGTAGAGGGCGAATCAGACAGTGGTTCGCCCAGGACCTCGAATGCATCCTCAACACTTCGGGGCACTTGGTCGTCGTCGCTAGAATCTGCGCTAACTGATTGAGAAATGGTCCGCATTTGCGGGCCTTTTTTGTTTGGGCTTTGAATGCAAATAACCAGAAGCCTCAGAAATTTGACGAATGGCGGAGTACTGCGCGCAACCGGTCTCGGAAATCTGAGGCCAAGATTTGCGGTCATCTTCCAAGTTGGCATAGAATTGGGCGATTATTCGAATCAGCGCACTTGGCGCGAGTTCTGCACTGACTCCAATGCGTAACTTAATTTCTTGAGGTTCCCATGAAATCCACTTTGACCCGTTGTTTGGTAGTTGTTGCTTGTTGTTGGAGTGTTTCAGCTGCTGCCCAATCTGATCCGACCGATCCCGCCACTCCGCCTGATATTCAGGGCGAGTGTGCCGTCGATGCGGATTGCCCCACAAATTTCACGTGCGAGACCGACGACTTTGAAACTTGTGCACCGTGTGCAAACGACGGCACTGAATGCACATCGACTTGTTCGGGCGGGACCTACTCGTATTGCATGCCTCCTCCTCCCACGCCTTGCGTTTCGGACGTTAACTGCGATGGCGCAGACGTTTGTGTTTCGTACACTTACGAGAGTTGCTCAGGATCTTCAGTTGATGTCGCCTGCGCCGAAGGCGAACCTTGCCCAGAACCGACGCCGTCTCCTGAGCCTTCGTGCGAGTCACAAACCGAGGCCTACTGTGTGCCGCGTTACATCGCGCCATGCCAGGCAGCCGCTGATTGTGGCCCAGGATTTACCTGTGAGGCCATCGAGTCGTGTGCCTGTTCTTCGGGCGGTAGTACGGATGGCTCAACCGGCACAGATCCGGTGCCCGACGACAATTGTTCGTGCGAGCCCAGTGGTGAGCTCTACTGTCGTTTGATCATGGTCGAGTGCAATACCGACGCTGATTGTGCTCAAGATTTAGAGTGCATTTCTGGGCCGAGCCAGGACGTGCCGGTTGTTGTGGATGGTGGAAGCGGTGGTGTAAGCCCTGAGCCAGCCCCTGATGCAGCGTCGTACTGTTTGCCTCCAGGATACGGCTACTGGGGTGGCTCGAATGGCGGTGACGTCGTCGCTCAGGAATCGGGCGTTAACGGTGACCTTTCAACCACAGACCGAGTGTCGTGGGGATCTAACCCAAGCGACGGTGGAAGCGGAAGCAAGGGTTCATCGGCGAGTTGCTCGACGATCGAAGGTGATGCTGCCCTCTCGTTGCTTGGTTTGTTCGGCCTTGTGGGTTTCTTCCGACGCCGTCGCTAAGAAATACTCAGATTTGAAACCAAGGTCCGCAATTGCGGGCCTTTTTTTTTGGCCGACACTCGCCCGCAGTTTTTTGACGATTGACGGTCTTTTTCTGAGGCTGTGTCCGTGGAAATCTGAGACGAAGATCGATGTGCATTTTTTAAGTGCGCATAAAATAAAGGGCTTATGCATTTTGGTCGGCTTGGCGCGGGTCCTGCAATTCTTCCATAACGTAACTTAATTTTTTGAGGTTCCCATGAAATCCACATTGACCCGTTGTTTGGTAGTTGTTGCTTGTTGTTGGAGTGTTTCGGCGTCTGCTCAGTCGGATCCGTCGGAGCCCACGGCTCGGCCTTCGGATTCCGGTGAGTGCGCAGTCGACGCCGATTGCCCCTCGACCTTCACATGTGTGACCGACGACTTTGAAAGCTGTGCTCCGTGTCCAGATGACGGCAGCGATTGCACCTCGACCTGCTCGGGCGGAAGTTACTCTTATTGCATGCCTCCGCCGCCCACACCGTGCAGCGCGGACTCGGACTGCAGTGGAGCGGACGTTTGTGTGTCGTATACCTACGAGGCCTGTTCAGGTTCGGGAACATCCGTCGCATGTGTCGAGGGTGAACCTTGCGAGATTCCACCAGTCATGGAGGAGGAACCGTCATGCGAAACGCAAACCGAGGCCTACTGTGTTCCGCGATACGTCGCACCATGTCAGGCCGCCGCCGATTGTGGCCCTGGCTTCACCTGCGAGGCGATCGAACAATGCGCGTGCTCATCGGGTGGTGCGGTTGAACCAAATAACAGCAGCGATCCGGAGCCAATGCCCGTCGACGATTGTGTATGTGAGCCAAGCGGCGAAAACTACTGTCAGGTGATTATGGTCGAATGCCATACCGACGCCGATTGTGCCCAGGACTTGGAGTGCATCTCAGGACCCAGCTACGACACCCCTGTCTCGGTGGATCCCGATGGCAATGGCGATGTAAGCCCATCGTCCGATCCTGCATCAGTGTCGTACTGCCTGCCTACCGGCTACGGGTACTGGGGCGAAACCAATGGTGGTGATGTCGTGGCTCAGGAGTCTGGCGTTAACGGCGACCTTTCGACCTCAGATCGCATCTCTTGGGGAACAAATCCAGCGGACGGCGGAAGCGGAAGCAAGGACTCATCGGCCACTTGTTCGACGATCGAAGGTGATGCCGCCCTGTCGTTGCTTGGGTTGTTCGGTCTGGTCGGTTGGTTCCGTCGTCGTCGCTAGGATCTGGCGAAGCTCCACGCATCATTAAGTTTTTGAGGTTCCCATGATATCCAAATTGACCCGTTGTTTGATTGTCGCCGCTTGTTTCTGGAGTGTTTCAGGGTCTGCTCAGTCGGATCCGGTGGATCCAACCGCGCCCCCTGAACCTACGGGCGAGTGTGCCGTGGACAGCGATTGCCCGGCGAACTTCATCTGTCAGACCGAAGAAACCGGGACGTGTAACGACTGTGCCGAGGGCGAGTGCGAAAGTGAGTGCATAACGACAGGCTACTCCTACTGCAGGCCTCCGCCGCCGACACCTTGTTCGGCAGACGCAGACTGTGCCGGTGCGGACGTGTGTGTTTCCTACACGTACGAAGCCTGTTCAGGCCCGGTGGACATCGCCTGTTCGTCTGATCCCGGCGACGGTCCGTGCGACCTGGAGTGCGCCGTTCAAACTGAAGCCTATTGTGTGCCGAGCTATGTGGCGCCATGCCAAGCCGATGCCGACTGTGGCGCGGGTTTTACGTGTGAATCGAACGAGAGTTGTTCGTGTGCATCAAGCGGCTCCACGGGAGAAGGTACTGATACCGATCAGACTCCAAATGTTGAGCCGAGTTGCAGTTGTGAGCCGACCGATGGAAAATACTGCCGCGTCATAATCGTTGAGTGCGGCTCAGACGCTGACTGTGCACAGGATTTGGAGTGCGTTTCTGGGGGCAATGAAACGACCGTGGATTTCGATGGCACGGATTCGTCAGGTGGCGCCTCGCCAGAGCCGTCAGAGCGCGTGTCGTACTGCTTGCCTCCAGGCTTCAGCTACTGGGGCGGTACAAACGGTGGTGATGAAGTTGCGCAGGAGTCCGGGGCCAATGGAACTCTGTCTGGCACCGATCGCATCTCTTGGGGAACAAGTTCGAACGGAAGTGGGAGCAAGGCGAACGCCGATGGCTGCTCAACCATCGAGGGCGATGCAGCGCTATCGTTACTTGGATTGTTTGGTCTTGTAGGGTTTTTCCGTCGCCGTGGCTAAAAAACAGCGATGATAAATGAAGAAGGCCCGCAATCGCGGGCCTTTTTTTTGGTTTTTAGATGTTGGAGGAAAAGTACCCCAAAGACGATTTTGAGTACGACATTTTAGCCAGTGCAGCCTGGGGGTGTTGAAGACCATTTTTAGGGGTCATGCGCCAAAGGCGCATGGACAAAGGGGCTGGTCGTTTCGGGAAAGGTTGGCCCACGATCTGCAATGCTCCAAAACGTCACTAAACTTTTGAGGTTATGATGAATTCCAAAATGTTTTTTTGTTTTGTTGTTGTTGGTTGGAGTGCCTCCGCGTTTGCAGCTTTGCCGCCGCTTGAGGACCGACCTGATGAAATCCAAGATGAGTGTGAAGGGGACTCTTGCGTTCCAGACTATGAGGCACCGTGTGAGCTTGCAGCCGATTGCGGGGCGGGCTTCACCTGTGAGGCGCTTGAACAATGTTCCTGTTCTTCGGGGGCCGGTGGAACGAATAATGAGTCGGCTGAACCGGTTTGTCTGTGCAAGCCCGGCGTCGAAAAGTCATGTCGTCTCATCCCGGTGACGTGCACGACGGACAACGATTGCATTCCAGAAATGAACTGCATTTCAGGGCGCGACGAATCGACGGAGCCCGCAGGACAGGCCGACGGAGATGACACGAGCGCAGACCCTGAAGCGCTATCGTATTGCGAGCCTCCTGATTTCCGTGAATCGAACGGCGCTTCGCCTGGGGATTTGGTCAGTGAGGAATCCGGCACCCGTGACGACCTAGAGAATTCGGAATTCCCCGACTGGGAATGTAATTTGATTCCGCCCGAGTCTGACGGCGGGTGTTCGACGATCGAGGGTGATGCCAGCCTGACGTTGTTTGGGTTGCTCGGACTTGTCGGCTGGTTTCGCCGTCGTCGCTAGAACTACGGTCCACAGGCTCGGACCGTAACAAGGCTCAGCAAATCGCTTAGCGAATGAAGAGGAGGGCGATTCCCGCGACGGCAACTAGCGCGCCCACCACCGAACGAGTTGTCATGCGGTCTCCCGAGTAAAAATGGGCCATCGGGAGCACCCAAATCGGCGAGGTCGCGATCAGGGTCGCAGCGATCCCGGCGTAAGTGTACTTGAGCCCAGTATTCATCAGCCACACACCTAGATAGGTCCCAAGAAACATGGCCGTGGTCATGCGGATGAGTAGCTGAGGGACCTTGAACGGCAACAAGACGTCTTTCCATTGCGCCCGTATGGTGACCATGACGATCAAGCCCAAGCTGCCACTGGCGAGCCGAAGAATGCTGACCTCAAGGGAGCTCAAGTCGCCGGCGCCAAGCTTAGTCAGAACCGACCCACTGGCTTGGCATATAATCGTGACCAAGATGAAGGCGATTCCAGCCTTAAACGAACCTTGGTCTTCGGCGGCGGTGGTTTTATCGAGGATCACCCAGGCGACACCTCCAACGGTCAATACCATCGCCGCGAATGTCATTATGGTCACCGGTTCGTCTAGAACGAACGCGCCCATAAATGCGGTGACAAAAGGGATCAACGCTGTCAGCAATAACGATTTGCGCGCGCCTAGGCGTGTGAGCGCGGCAAAATACGCGGTGTCGCCAATGGCGAACCCAATCACACCGCTGAGGGCCAAGTAGCTCAACTCCAACGAGCCGATGCTGGCTCCAGACCGGCCTACCACAAGCAGCGTAAGGCCCATCAAGGCCAGAGCGGGTGCTGACTTGAGCAGATTAAGCGCGGACGGGCGTATCGACTTGCCGAGGCTCGCAAAGATGAGGCTGGCGATCGCCCACACGAAGGCCGACCCCAGCGAAGCTATTTCACCCATAGATGACCTCGGCTAAGCGGATGCCCTTTCGGGCGTTCCGGTGCAATCAGAGGTTCTTCTGGAGTAATTCCCGGACGAGCTTCGCGTCGGCAGAACCGCCCGAGGCCTTCATCGTCTGACCGATAAAAAACCCGAGCAGCGAAGTCTTGCCTGCACGATAGGCCGCAAGTTCGGTCGGGTTGTCGACCAATACCTGCTTGATGATGGCGTTGAGTGCGCCCACGTCCGAGATTGTTCGCAGGCCTTTATCGTCAACAATCGTGATGGGGTCGCCGCCGTTTTCGAGCATTTCCGCCAACACCTCACGGGCGGCTGAGGTCGAGATCTCGTCGCTCGCGACGAGTTCGATCAGGTCCGCAAATGACTTGGGCCCAAATTTCAGACGCCCAAGCTCTTCGTCGTCCGAGATCAACGGCAAGAGCTCGTTCACCACCCAGACCGCGACGAGTTTCGGGTCTTTTCCGTACACCAAGACCGACTCAAAATAGTCGCCTTTGGCCTGCTCGCCGCTGAGCAGGTCGGCGTCGTCGTCGGAAAGCCCGAGTTTTGTGTAATGAATGAGCCGAGCTGCGAGCAGCGGGGTTTCTTCACGAGCCTTTTCACGTTCGTACAGGCGCGAACGTTTCTGAGGCCGCTCTTTGTCATCGTCAATTTTGGCGGCTTTCACGGGTTTCGGCGCGGGCTTTTCTTCGGTCTTTGCCGTCGCTCGCGCCCAGCTATCTTTGAGCGTGACGGTTCGGTTGAAGACCAATTCATCCGGAATCGATTCGATGTCCTTGCAGAAATATCCCTGCCTCTCGAACTGGTAGCGGTCCTCGACGTCGTCGCGGACGCTAGGTTCGATGAAGCCCCGCGCCACGACAAGTGATTCTGGATTCAGACGTTCCAAGAAATCACCGTCAGCATCGGGTTTTTCGTCGATGAAAAGACGGTCGTAGAGTCGAACCTCGCAAGGAAGTCCGGCCGCGGCGGAGACCCAGTGAATGGTGCCTTTGATCTTTCGCCCATCGGCGGAGGTGCCACCGCGCGTTTCAGGGTCGTAGGTACAATGCAGCTCCGTGATATTGCCGTCTGCGTCGCGAATCGCCTCACCACAAGTGATATAGTAGCCGTGTCGGAGTCGAACTTCGGCGCCAGGAGACAGCCTGTAATAGCCTTTGGGTGGGTTTTCCTCGAAGTCGGAGCGCTCGATGTAGAGCTCACGCGAAAACGGTAGCGGTCTTGAGCCTTCTTTGGGCACGTCATGCGGCCAGTAGTCGGCATCAAGGTCTTCCACGACGTCTTCGGGATAGTTGGTGAGCACGACTTTGAGCGGGTCCAAAACACACATAACTCGAGGCGAACGGTGATTCAGGTCATCGCGAACGCAGAATTCGAGCAGGCTGACATCGACCGTGCTGTTGGCTTTGGCGACGCCGATCACCTCGGCAAAATTGCGAATCGATTCAGGCGTGATGCCGCGGCGTCGCATGCCAGCGATCGTCGGCATGCGCGGGTCGTCCCAACCGTTGACGTGGTTATCCTTGACCAGCAAGAGCAGTTTACGCTTCGACATGACCATATAGGTCAGGCTCAGCCGGGCGAATTCGATCTGTTTGGGTTTTGCTGGCACATCCGTGTGCTTGACCATCCAATCGTAGAGCTCCCGATTATTCTCGAATTCGAGCGTACAAATCGAGTGCGTGATGCCCTCAAAAGCGTCCTCAAGAGCGTGTGCGTAGTCGTACATCGGGTAGATGCACCATTTGTCGCCGGTATTATGATGATGGGCGTGCTTGATGCGGTACATCAGGGGATCGCGCATCAACATATTGGGTGATTCCATGTTGATTTTGGCGCGCAGAACGGCTTCGCCGTCCTTGTATTCGCCGGCCCGCATCGCGCGCAGGTGTTTCAGGTTTTCTGCCGGCGAAGTGTTTCGGTGAGGGCTTTCGGTGCCTACTTCCGTCAGGGTTCCGCGCTGTTCGCGAATATCTTCCTGAGGCTGAAAATCGACGTATGCGAGGCCCTTATTCACCAGATGTTCGGCGATTTCGTACATGCGCTCAAAGTAGTCCGACGCAAAAAACAGGTTTTTGCCCCAGTCGAACCCAAGCCAACGCACGTCGGCTTTGATCGATTCGACGTATTCGACGTCTTCGGTCGTGGGATTCGTATC
>Ga0100393_10000530_pt1 | contig 41758 bp, 30 predicted proteins | sample CryGeymeta201517_FD_81546 | JGI IMG/M metagenome (GOLD analysis project Ga0100393, IMG submission 81546) | Groundwater microbial communities from Crystal Geyser aquifers in Utah, USA - Crystal Geyser metaG 2015-17 | ecosystem: Environmental > Aquatic > Deep subsurface > Groundwater | place... | reverse complement strand
GAGGCTGGTGCAAGTGGCTCTCTATCGTATTTCGATGAAGAGTACCCAAGAGCGCCCAATAATGGCCCGTTTGATGGTGAACTGACTGAAACACCAGTTTTATGCATCAAAACGACAGCCTCCGGAGCCCGGCGGACCGGGCCCAGAATCGCAATGCCGGGCCGGAGCCCGGCGGACCGGTCCCAGAATCGCAAACCAGGCCAAGATGCCCGCGGACCAAATCGCAATCACCCGCATAAACTGCTCACCGCTCACCGCTCACTGCTCAGGCACCAAAATCAGGTACTCCCAAGGATTGAGCTGAACCTGAATTTTGCCGTCGATGACGAGCACCGTCTTGTCGGGGTTATTCGCGCCCTTCAGCGTCTTGCCAGCCAGTCCTAAAGCCGACGGGATGGTGATCGATTCCGAGCGAGCCGCATCGCCCTTATTCATGGCAATGATCGCAGCATCGCCAGACTCACCCGCACGAACATAGATGTAGAGCGAATCGTCGAGCCAGAGCTCCTTTCGAGTCCCATGGCGCAACACCCGAATCTGTTTTCGCAATTGTCCGATCTGTTTGACTCGATTCAACAATTCGATCTGGTTCGCGTTCAGTGTTGTCGGCATGAAACGTCGATTATCGGGGTCGGCGTCGCCCGCCAAACCGACTTCATCCCCATAATAAATCAACGGGATGCCGGGTTGGGTTAGCGTGAACAAAAACGCCATCGACATACGGTTGATGATGTTCCACTCGGTGATCGAGTCCGCAGGACCCGCTGCCATCAAATCAGGTGTGTCGCCAAACGGACCCTGACCATTTCCGGCGATCTCCGTCGCCATCCGGGGGATGTCATGGTTCCCAAGGAAGGGCGACATCCACTCCAACGCCGTGCCGTAGGATTGCTGACTCGCTGCAGCTGCCCCGTCGAGGTCGCGGAACGAACCTCCGCCCGCAAACGCGCCACGGATGCCGTAAAAGAGCGGGAAGTCGAATTGACCGTGCAGCTCGTCATCCGACACGTAATCCATGATCAAACCCCGGTCGTTGGTGAAGGTTTCACCCACCAGATAAAACGGCGCAACGCCAACATCTTCGAGCGCCTCAAGGCGTTGCCTCAAGGTGCGCATCACCACATGATCCATGTGTTTGGCGGCATCAATGCGAAGCCCATCGACATCAAATTTGCTCATCAACGCCAGAACATCGCTGAGCACACGCTCAACAATGGCGGGGTTGCGGTAGTTCAAGTCCGGCAAATACGGCGCGAACTGGCAGTCCAACGCGCGACCGTTCGGACCTTCCCAATCGCAATCTTGAGTCCCGCATACACATGTTGGGGTGCACCATTCTGGCGATTCTTGGCAGTAAATATGGTCTTCGTGCACGTGGTTTAAGACGATATCAAACACGATTCGCATGCCCCGAGCGTGAGCAGCTTCAATGACCTTCAGCAACGCCTCATCACCGCCAAATGAGGTCTCGGCTTTCAGCGGATCGATGGGCCAATAGCCGTGATAGCCCGTGTATAATGCGCCATCGCGCCCGCCATAAGCCCCTTCAGGGTTTTCGTAGGTTGGCGAGAGCCAGAGTGTGTTGACGCCAAGTTCCTCGAAATAGTCGGACTCGATCGCCGCTAAAATGCCGCCGAAATCGCCACCTTGATACGATGCCATGCGGTCCAGAGCTGGGTCGGGCAAGGCAGGAGCCATGTCATCAGAATTCGAGAATCGGTCGGTGAACGCCAGGTACATCAAGGCATCTTGCCAGCTGAAAGCCGATTCCCGCTCGACCCATATCGGCAGCCAAAAACCGGAATTCTCGGCCGGCACGCCGTTGACGTCCTCGCCCTCGACTCGAATCGAGTATTTTCCAGGCGTGGGCGGAGTGTAAGTCACTTCAACTTGTCCCGTTTCCACATCGATCAGCAGAGCGTCCGCTCCAAGCTCAACGGCGCCAGCCGTGACGCGCAGGGTCTTTGGGTCCAATAATGCTTTGGAGGAATTGGCCGAGAGAAACTCAAGCGACGCACGGATCGTGGGCCCATCGGACTCGATCTTCGTCGCGTTCCATCGCGGCACTTCACAGGCCGGCGAGGCCACTGACCAGAGTTCTTTGCCCTCAAACCATTGAGTCGTAGCCGACGCTGGCGGATCCAGTTCCAGCCCATCAACTCTGACGATATACGCATAGTGCCCAGGCGGAGCCTCGACATGCGCTCTCCATACGTCGTCTTTCTTGGACAGCGTGGTCTCGCCCCAGTCGTTGAATTCACCCGAAACAGACACATCCGTGGCCGGACCGCTAAATTCCAGCTCAACCCCGCAGGTTCGAATCGGTGTGATGGGTTCCGGGTCCGGCGTCCGCGAAGAGTCGGCGGAACAAGACATGAGGAAGATAAAAAACAGGATATTGCGGGACTTCATTGGGGCTCCGTATTTCACGAAACCCTACCCCGTTTCAGCAATGAATCAACTGTTGGATACTTGCTGGCCGGCCAAATCGAGATTGATCATCGCGCGTTGCAGGACCACGACATTCAATGGCTTAAGCATCACGTACTGTGCGGCGTATTCAGAGGGATCTAGGAGCGCGTTTGAGGCGAGGATCAGGAAAGCCTTTGGCTGCATTCGCCGGCAGCGAGCCAGGTCGTCTTCGCCCAGGTCCATGTCGAAAACAATCACTTCAAACCCGATCGCTTCGACCACTGCGGGTAGAAGGCTTGGATTCGCGACGTGAGTGGCGCCAATGCCAAGTCCTCGAAAGACTCGTTGGGCGACATCGGACATCGAAACCGACTGTGAAACTACCAAAGCGCGACGCATAGATTAGGTACCTCGAAAATTTTCCCTTGGAACGAAACGTGCCAAGTGCTTGTAGAGTGACAGGTTCGCATCAACAAACAAGGCATGCGCATCAAGTTGCACGCGAAATGCTAAATCGGCTTAATTATTACGTTTATGTGCAAACAACGGCATCCAAGACCATGTTCAGTCTTTATCGACAAACCGTTTTGCACCAGCGACGGACTCAACATTGAGTATGGCCGCCCCAAGATCGAATTCACGTAAAAGTGCCGTTTCTTCGTCAGCATCGAAGGCTCGATACGTCGATGTGCGATCTGCACGAAGACATAATTGAGGAAACTCAACAATTTGATGCGCCAAAATCTCCGCTGATTCCCGTGCGCTTCCTTTGGCTACCACGCGCGACACCAATCCCATCGACAACGACTCTTCCGCGCTCACGGCTCGCCCAGTCAGAATCAGGTCCAGAGCGCGGCCCTGTCCAATAATTCGGGGCAGCCGAACTGTTCCGCCGTCGATCAACGGCACGCCCCATTTTCGGCAAAAAACACCCAAAACAGCATCTTCCTCTGCAACACGTAAATCACACCAAAGCGCGAGCTCGAGGCCTCCGGCCACCGCGTACCCAGTCATCGCCGCGATCACGGGCTTCTTTAGCTGCATCCGAGAAATACCCATCGGGCCGTCCCCATCGCGTTCAAGTCGATTGACGCCTACGCCTGACGCAACGGCCTTCAGGTCTGCCCCAGCACAAAAGGTGCCCCCAGCCCCAAATAACACGGCCACGTGAGCATCGTCGTCAGCTTCAAACGCACGAAACGCCTCCGCTAAAGCCTCGGCATGGTCGCGATCGACCGCATTTCGCGCCTCGGGACGGTCCAGAATCACGGTCCAGACTCGGCCGTTTTTTTCGGTCCGAACACTCATCGAAGCCTCTGCGCCATCACAACCGCAGACTCAATCGCATAGCGCAACGAGCCCGCGTCGGCTTTGCCTTGCCACGCGATATCGTACGCGCTGCCGTGGTCCACCGAGGTGCGCAGAATCGGCAAACCCAGCGTGATGTTGATCGCTTCCCCAAAATGCAGGGTCTTCAACGGGATCAACCCTTGGTCGTGATACATGCACACCACCGCATCAAAGGGCGTGGCTCCCGAAGCATAACGAGAAAAGAGCGTGTCGGCAGGATAAGGCCCCGTGATCTCGGCTCTCTCCGCAAACTCGGCAGATAATGCTTCGATGGTGGGCTTAATCACGTCGATTTCTTCGCGTCCCATGGCCCCTAATTCCCCCGCATGGGGATTCAGAGCCAAAACTGCGACGCGTGGGCGAGCAATGCCATAAAGTCGCTTCAGCTCAGCCACAGTGGTTCGTGTGACGGCCTCAATGCGCTCGCGCGTAACCTTGTCAGGAACTTCTCGCAGCGAGGTATGCGTGGTGACCAAACAAACTCGCAGCCGTGGACCGGCCAGCATCATCACGTGATTGGGAGCGTTAAAGCGCTCGGCCAGGATCTCGGTGTGCCCAAACGCGGGCTCACCAATCAACGGCATCAGCGCCTTGGTCCATGGAGCCGTCACCACGGCGTCGGCACGACCGGCCGCGACCTCTTCGACCGCAGCCAAAAACGACGCTCGCTGAATATGGGCGCCTTCGGCGGACATGATACCCGGAAGAACTTTCGTTGGATCGGCAATCCCACTCAGGCTTGAGTCGACGTCGAGAATATTTCCAACAACCGGACATTCGAGGGTTTTGGCGACCTTGTCGAAGATGGTCTTCGAGCCCACCGCGACCAACTCCACTCCGGAAATTGGTGCCTGCATGGCCTTCAAAACAACCTCAGGCCCGATGCCTGCTGGGTCACCGGCAGTGATCAGTACGCGGAGCACAGTGGCTTAACCTCTAAGAACGCTTTGGTTCTGAGCTGGGACATGTACTGCTTGAGCAGACGCTCAAGCTCGACGTTTCTTAATTCTGCGCGGATCAACTCTTTTCGTTGATCGACCTCGGGGTCAGGGCGCATTTCTTCAGAGCTGACGAAAATCAGGTGGTAGCCAAATTTGGTTTCCACAGGCTGAGACGTCTCGCCAATTGGCAATGAAAACGCAGCGGCCTCAAAGGTCGCATCAAGTTCGCCCTTCCGGTAGGTGCCCAAGAGGCCCTTTTTCTCGCCGGACGGACCTTCGCTCACCGCAGCGGCAACGTCTGGAAATGACTCGCCAGCGGCAATGCGCTTGCGGATTTCTTTGGCGCGCCCAAAAGCGGCTGCACGTGATTCAGGCAAATCATCCGTCGGGCGAATCAAGATATGCGAAATCGTGCGGTACGGAATCTCACCTGTCGCCGAGCCGAATTTGTCTTTGTACGCGGCATCTACCGCGGGATCGGTGATCGTGATCTGTGAGCCAACCTTGATGTTGACGATCCGGACCTTCAGCAGGTTTGAGCGGACCATTTCTCGGTAGTCGGCAAACGAAATGCCTTGCTGTTCGATGACTTCGCGAAACTGATCTTCGCTCAGTTTCTGCTGGCTGCGCGTGAACTCGAGCCATTTATCGAGGTCTTCGTCGGGCACCGTATAATCGATTTTTTGAGCCTCTTGTTCGAGCAATTTGCGCTCGATCAAGTCTTGAAGAGCCGCGTCCATCACCTCGGAGGCGCGGGCGGGGTCCTTCAAAATTGCCGGATTTTCATTATTCTGCAGCAGATAAGGAATCATCGCCTTGCGAACATCGGACTGAGTCACGATGTCGTCGTTGATATGAGCCACGATGCAGTCAATGAGCGCAGCTTGGGCCGGGGTAGCCCCAAAGGCTCCAACCAAAAGACCTGCAATTATCCAGCGTTTCATATCGATCCTTGTTTCCAGCGCGGCGCGATGTTCATCGTTTTTTTACACCACGTCAAACCTCAGCGGGCCTCACGGGTGTCATAACCCAGAGCGGCGCCAAAAGCATCGAGCGCTTCACGAGACATCGGCTTTTCGGCGACCGGCGCCTTGATGAGCTTGAGTGACGCCTCATTCACCTCGACTTTGGCCTTTCCTAGGACTTCGGCTTCCAAGGCATCGAAAGCAGCCGAGCGCGACTGCTCAAAGAGAGTCTGCCGGATTTCGTCCTCGACGCTCGATAATTCCTGAACTTCCGCGGGCTTTTCACTCAGATACGTCAGGAACACAAAGTACTTTTCAAACGCGATCACCGGCGAAAAATCCCCTGGTTTTTCCAACGCAAAAGCGGCCGGGGCCAGCGGTGCATAGCGACCCGACTTGGCCTGTGGCGCTTGAGGATCGGCCAGATCGCCGATCGCTCCACCTTTCTTGCGCTGTTCCACAAAAATCGTGTTGCTGTCTGCGACCGTACGAAATGTGTAGATACGCTGCTTGTCGTCGGCGTATTCGATGGCATTCAGAGAGTCACGTAAAACATTGGCGTCTTTTTCTGAATCCTGAAAGATCGCCACCACATCACGGCGGATTGGCTTCGTGAACTCAGCCTTATGAGCCTCGTAATAGGCCTGAATCGCCGCCTGCGTGATATCGGCCGCACGCACGTTTTTTCGCAGAGCCTCGTCGATCAGCTCGTTGGCAAGGGCCTCTTTCATCTCGTCGCGGGTCAATGCAGATGAGCCCAGGCCTTCTCGTTCGGCACGGAGTGACAAAACCTCGAACTGAACTTGGGCTTCCAGGAAAGCTTTGCGGGCCTCAACGGAGCCAAATCGAGATCGAGCGTTCACGGGAACATGAGAGATTCTTCGTTCGAATTCGGACAAAGTCAGCGGGCGCCCATCGATGCTCGCGACCGGCTCAGAGTGGTCTTTGGCATTGGAGCGCGCGACATCGCGAGTCGTGTCTTCAGGTTTTTGAGGAGGGCAAGCCGTGAGGCCGAGCGCCATAAGAATGAGCACCATCTTTTTCATGGTAGTCGAACCTCATTGCGCCGCAGAATCTTCCGATTCTTCAGAATTTGTCTCCAACCGCGTAAGGACTCCGAGCATAAATCCCTGCGGGTCCTCAAGGTGGGCAAACGGGCTGTAAAGCAGCAACGGAATGCTCTCACCGGCGACCAGAATCCTGAGCTTGCCCTGCGCTTTGGACACGGCCATTCCGGCAAATCCAAGCTTTTCCGCATCCAAGAGCTGCCACGAAATCTGCCACATCTTGGTCTTGTCTTCGCCGACCATCAGATAGTCGTCCGAAAGTGCCACGAAGCGTTTGTCCCCGATGCCCTTCCAATACGAGACGTTCAACGACAGGATAATGCCCGCGATCAGCGCAAAGACAAACGCGAAGAGGCCGCCTGGTTGGGACATGAATCCGCCGAACCAGAGCACTCCGCAACCGACGTAACAAGCTATCGCCACGCCAACAAAGAGGTAGAGACCCGGCATGTTGAGTGCGTAGCGATGAACGTGAACGCCGTCTTTGCCAAGCTCGGTCTCGACCTCGGAATCATGGATAAGTCGTAACTTCTCCAATTCGGGCCTCAAATGTCCAAGTTTCGCACGTTGAGCGCGTTGGTTTCGATGAACTCACGACGAGGTTCAACCTGGTCGCCCATCAGGACCGTGAAGATCTGGTCGGCTTCGACCGCGTCCTCGACACGAACCTGAAGCAACGTACGTTCCTTTGGATCCATGGTGGTGTCCCAAAGTTGGTCGGCGTTCATTTCACCCAGACCTTTGTATCGCTGAATGGTCTGCCCACGTTTGCCTTCGGCAAAAATGGCATCAAGCAACGAGTCCACGTGGTCAAAAGTGGGTGCGTTTTCTTTGCCCGTCGCAACGGTGATCGGGAACCCAAGGTTGTTGAGCTTGCCCCAGACACCGGTAAGGCGTTTGAAATCCGTGCCCGCGACCAGAGAGCGGTCGATGCGCGTTTCGATGGCTGTTCCAGCGACACGCGTGTTCCACACCGCGTCAAAGAGGTCATCGAGCGCTTCATTTGGCTCGACCACTGGCATCGACCAACGTGCATTCGAATAGAGCGTACGCATTCTTTCGAGCATCGTTTTCATACGCTCGGTCAAAGCCGCCTCGTTACCGAGGTCTTCAACCGTGAGGCCCTCACGGACACATTCACGCAGAAGACGCGGGTCACAACGACGCTCAAGCCGTTTCATGGCGCGCTTATAATCGGACATCTCAGTGATCAGCACTTCGAGGTCGGCGCCCGTGATCACCTCGCCATTCACGCCCTGAATCGACACGTTATCGACCACGTTCGAAACCAAGAATCGCTCCATGGCGCCTTCGTCTTTGATGTACGTGGTCTTGCGACCGCGCTTCACACCGTAGAGAGGCGGCTGGGCGATGTAGAGGTATCCACGCTCGATGAGCGACGGCATCTGACGGTAGAAGAACGTCAACAAAAGCGTACGAATATGGCTTCCGTCGACGTCGGCGTCTGTCATCAGGATGATGTGATGGTAACGAAGTTTTTCGATGTCGAAATGCTCGGAACCGATGCCACATCCCAACGCAGAAATCAGCGTCGCGATTTCATTCGAGGCGAGCATGCGGTCGAAGCGGGCACGCTCGACATTAAGGATTTTTCCGCGAAGCGGCAGGATAGCTTGAAACTTCCTTTCTCGGCCTTGTTTGGCCGAACCGCCGGCGGAATCACCCTCGACAATATAGAGTTCGCATTCCGCGGCATTTCGTGACTGACAGTCCGAAAGTTTGCCCGGAAGGCTTGAGAGAGACAGCGACGATTTACGCGCGATTTCGCGGGCCTTTCGAGCCGCTTCACGTGCACGTGACGAAGCCATCGCTTTTTCGACGACGACTTTTGCAATCGCTGGGTTTTCTTCGAGGAAATACCCGAGCATCTCGTTGACCATGACCTCGACAAAGCCTTTGACTTCGTTCGAAACCAGCTTGTCTTTGGTCTGACTCGAGAATTTCGGATCTGGCATTTTCACGCTCAGAACCGCGGTAAGACCTTCTCGAATATCCTCGCCGCTGACCGCTTCTTTGAGCAGGCCTTTCGCGATGCCGTAGGCGTTGACCGTACGGGTCAACGACCCCTTGAGGCCCGAAAGATGTGAGCCGCCGTCACGGTTACGGATATTATTCGTGTAGCAGAAGATATTTTCGTTATACGAATCGTTCCACTGCATGCTGAGCTCAAGCGTGAAGCCAGTGCTCGTGTCTTCGCGGATGATATGCATCGGCGTTTCGTGCAACGGCACCTTGTTCTTGTTCAGCGCCAACACAAACGAATTCAAGCCGCCTTCGAAGTTGAAGTTATGGCTGCTGCCATCGCGCTCATCCTTGATGATGATGCTGACGCCGGCATTCAAGTACGACAATTCGCGCAATCGCTGCGAAAGTGTGTCGAACGAGAAGATCGTCTGCGTGAAGATCTGAGGATCCGGAGCGAAGGTGATTTTCGTTCCCGTGTTCTTGGCTTTGCCCACGGCTACGAGTGGCGCGACTGCAACGCCGCGCTCATAGCGCTGCGTCCAAACCTGGCCATCACGCTTGATTTCAAGCTCGACCCATTCCGACAAGAAGTTCACAACCGAGACACCCACGCCGTGCAGACCGCCCGAAACTTTATACGAGTTTTGGTCGAATTTTCCGCCGGCATGCAGCACCGTCATGATGACTTCGGCTGCGGACTTGCCGGCCTTCTTGTGGGTATCCACAGGAATGCCTCGACCGTTGTCCTCGACCGTGCATGATTCGTCGGCATTGATCGTCACCAACACCTGATTGGCGTGACCCGCAAGAGCCTCATCCACGGCGTTGTCGACGACTTCGTAAACCATATGATGCAGACCCGAGGCGTCATCGGTATCACCGATATACATGCCAGGTCGTTTGCGGACAGCTTCCAAGCCTTCGAGCATCTGAATGCTGTCGGCGTTGTAGGTACCAGCATTAGCGACGACGGGCGACGCCATGATGGTCGCGGTTTCGGCTTTTTCGGTGCCGATGAGTTCTTCCTCAGACATGCTATTCTTCCTTCTTCTGTCGGTCTAACAGGGCGCGAACGCTACCACATATGGGTGCCATTCGCGAACCACATTCAACCGTCGAAATTGAGCATTCGGGACGAGGTCATCGGGGGGATGAATCGATGACTCGAGAGCGCCCGACCCTTGCCCACTGCGCTGCTGCAAGGGCTTGAGCCTGTTCCACTCGATCGGGGGCGCCAGCCAAATTTGCACACGTCACCATCGCATCGTAACCAATCGCAAGGTCCACTCCGCGATGGTCCTCATTTAAGTCGATTTCGGCGATGAATTCGTCCCACTTGTCCCAATCGCGTTCCAACGCAGCCATACTGGCGTAAAGCGTCAAAAAGTGAGGATGACGAATCGCGTTTCGCGCCACCAGGGCGGCCGCGGACTTGAAGCGCTCCACATCCCCCAGGGCCAGATAACAAAGAGCAATACTCGCGTGGGCTTCGGGGACGCTGCGCCCTTCGCGTGTGAATTGCCGTACGGATGATGTGGCGAAATCGAGCGCTTCTTCGAATCGTCCAAGGCGATACATGGTGTCGCCGATGGAATTTTCGATGGCGGCGCTTTCGCCGACATGACCGTTCGCTCGATACCAATCCGCGGCGCGCTTCAGGTGTTCGAGCGCCAACGCCTGATCTCCCCACTGTTGGGCCACATAACCCAAACCATAATCACACCACGCCACACCTTCGGCATGCCCCTGCTTGCGGTAGAGCGCCTGCGCTTGGACGTAGTCCCGATGAGCTTCATCAAAACGATCGGCGTAAGCCAGCACATCGGCGCGCATTCGAACGGCTTTGGCGTAGTTGGTGGCGTCCGAGATTCTTTCGAAGGCCTGCATCGCTTGAGTCGCCCATTCGGCGCCCTCGTTATAGCGCTGCTCCAAGCGGGCGGCGTCCGAGGTGGCGATGAATGCTGCCGCCAGAACGTCATCCCAGCCCTTCGAGCGAGCCATTTCGATTTCGTCCCAATACCAAGGCTCGTCCTGTTCATGGGTGCCGCGTCGCGCCTCGCCGTAGGCGACTTTCGCCATGGCCACTCCGTGGGCGTCGCCTTGAGCTTTGGCAGCTTCCAGACGCAATCGGGAAAGTCGTCGGCACTCAAAAAAATGAGCCCGCCGATTTGCGGCCTCGGCCCCCAACTTCAGGGGTTCGATCGCCTCGGCAAAGTGTTTGGCGGCCAAATAGAGTGCGCCAATTCGGCCCCAGCGCTCAGCCGTGGGACGTTGCGCCTGCAAACCTTCGAGCCCCTGTACGGCCTCAAGACTGAGCTGAACGATGTCGCATTGGGCCAAAATAACCTCACGAATCAAACCGTGAGAGAACGAAAACCCCTGCTCGGTCCACGCGGCCAGGCTTCGGCGAACCATGATCGAAACAAGGTCCTCGGCGATCGGGACTCCCGCACTACGACACAGGTGCGTCCATTCACCCCAGCTCACGTGCACACCCAAAATTGCCGCCCGAACAAGCGCGGCCTTATGGCCGGGCGTGGCCAAGACATCTTCTAGACGCTCACGCCAAGCCTCCCCCAGATTGGACGTCGCATCGCCGACGACGGCAAACCCTTCGAGTGTTTCGAAAAGAAGATCTCGATCGACCCAATCTTCGATCACGTCGAAAAGAATGCGCGGATTACCGTTCGACATGGCGAATAAACGGTCTGCAGTGGTGAGGTCGAATTTCAGGACCTGGCTAAGCAACTCGCTCGACTCCAAGCGCGAGAGGTTTCGAAGCTCGATGATGTCGGCACCTCGCATGACCGTCTGCACTTCGTTTCGGTCAACCCCATCCGTCACGCGACCGCTTGTCGCCACCACATGAACCGCATGGGGAATCAATTTATCTGCCCGTTGAAGCCGATCGATGATTCGCAATCCCAGTAGGTCTGCGCCCAGACCGTCGACGACCAAAATCACAGGCCGCCGCAAACCGTGAGCCCGCATGTAGGACACCAGCGCCGTTTCCCCGTCCTCGCCGGCCCCCAACCACAGCGGCAAAACGTCTCCGGCATCCAACTCGTGGGCGATTCGGCTAAAAACCGCACGTTGGATTTCGGGTGTCGACCCCGCACGGGCGTGTGAGTACATGGTTTCCCACGCGTCTTCTCTCAACTCCACGACGGTGGCCGCGCCGGTTTCGGCGGCACGCTCGGCGAACCACTTGGCCAACGCGGTCTTGCCCACACCATCGTCGCCGGTGATCATCGTGCAACGAACTCTGCTGGTGCTGCGAACCTGCACCAAAGTCGCCCAGAGCTCTTCAAGCTCCTGATCGCGGCCCACCAACTCACGCGCACGCAGCGCGAACAAACGAGCACTCGATCCCGTGAGAGGATTTCGGAATTCCACACGAGCTCGACGCCAGGTGGGTGGTTGCGGTGCCACTGGCGGACGCACGCCGGCTTCGGTGCTTCTCAAGACTTCCGTGTCGCCAAAAGGCATCACATCCAGAGATATCTCGGTGGGCGTGGAGAGCATCGTCGCCGCCATCGTGCTCGGTGATCCTGGCAAAAATGAATCGGAACGACGCGCCGCCCCAGAGGCATCAGACAACCCACGCAACGCCGCAGCGGCATCAGCGGCCAATTCGAATCGCCTCGACACGTCCTTGGCCAACAACGCCCCAATCCACGCTTCCAGACCCGGCGGGGTTGGAAAAAGCGGCGTCAGCTGGGGCACAGGTTGCGTCAAATGCAGCTGAGCAAGTCCCAACACCGTCTTGTGATTGAATGGCAAACGTCCACAGACCAGTTGGTAGGCCAGCACCCCCAGCGCATAGAGGTCCGTATGAGGCGCATAAAGATAGCCGTCACCCTGAAATTGTTCAGGTGCCATGTACTGGGGTGTCCCGTAAATCCGGTGTTCTTTGGCCGTTTCGCCGCCCAGAAAGGCCAACCCGAAATCGGTAATTTTCCAAGCCTTAGGGTTTTCAAACCCGATGATATTGGCCGGCTTGAGGTCCCGGTGAATCACATTTCGTGCGTGGGCATGGGCGAGCCCATCTAAGATCGCGAAAAGGAGCCGTCGGACCCAGGGCCAACTCAGGGTGGGATTCTTTGCCAAATACTCGTCGAGCGCGCCACGAGAGGCGTATTCGAACACCACATAGGGCTGGCCTGCGCTCAACTCTTGCGTGGCTTCGGCTTCCGAGATGTGGCCAAAGTCCACAACCGTCACGATATGAGGGTGGGTTAATGAGGCGAGCGCATGGACCTCGCGCGTCAGCACCTGGTTCATCTCGGGCGAGATTCCCTTGTCGAGGAGTTTCACCGCGACAATGCTTTCGCCGTAGGTCGCTTTCCAGACTTGTCCCGTGGCCCCACGCCCCAGGACCTCCAGAAGGTCGTAAGCTCCCAGTCGCACCGTTCGCCTCATCGCATGTAGATCAGTGGAGCCGACGTACCGAGTTGGTCAAAATACCAATTCCGTCGATTTCGACCTCAACCGTATCACCATCCACAAGCGGGCCCACTCCAGCTGGAGTTCCCGTCATGATCACGTCGCCTGGGTGGAGCGTCATGATATTCGAAATATAGGCAATACAGGTCGCAACATCAAAGATCATGTCGTCGAAGGTGCCCGTCTGACGCGTTTCACCGTTGACCCGACAGGTCACGGTCTTTCCGCCCGGCTCCCAAGACGACGCGCTGACCATCACTGGACCCAGCGGCGCAAAAGTGTCGAAGCCCTTTGCCACGGTATAACGCTTGAGCTGGCGCTGAATATCGCGCGCGGTCACGTCGTTGGCGCACGTATAACCCAGAATATGGGATTCAGCCTCGTCGACTGAAACACGTTTCGCCGTCTTCCCAATGACGATCGCGAGCTCGGCCTCGTGATGAATCAGGTCGGACTGCGAGGGCAATTCAATCGTGCCGCGGTCGGCAATCAACGCCGAGGTTGCCTTTAAAAAGATCAACGGCTCGTCGGGGATCGCTTTGCCTTGTTCCTCGGCATGAGCCTTATAGTTCAACCCGATACATACGATTTTGCTGGGCGCCACCGGGGGCAATAAGAGCTCGTCGGAAACGACGAAAGGCAACCCCACGCGAGGATTGCCCTTCTTCGAAAGCTCAACAAAATCGGGAACTGAATGCAACAAGCGCCATAATGTTCCATCACGCAGGAGGGCATCAATAGGGCTCTTGTCAACAGGATCCAAGACTCGTTGGAATTTCATTTTTACTCGGCTTTTGCGGCTGCTGCTTTAGCTGCCTCTTCCTGAATCGCACGATTCTTTTCTTCGATGCGTTTTTTCTCGGCAGCCCGATCGTCAATGAACTTCTTCAAGTTATTGAAATCAAGGTTGAAGTTCCAACTATACTTACACTTCTTCTGGATCGAATCCTTGTCGGCGTTGAATTTGCTCGCCTTCAACTCGGACTCAGTCATCCAATCGCAGGTCCAATTCTGACGCTGCAACGAAGTCACGTATTTTGGATATTCACCCGATTCTGCCGGCATTTGCAGCTGAATCTTGTGGCCCTGGTCGAGGGTCGAATCGACGTTGATCGGACGCTCTTCGAGTTTCCCAGTCTTTTCGTCTTTGACGTAATACTTGTCGAAAGTCACCGGCGTTCGCAGCTCCTCACCCTTGGCGTTGACGAGCGGGTAATTATTGAAAATCACCAGCGCGCCTGGAGGGGTGGACGAAATCGACACGGTTCCAAAATACTCGGTCTCGACGTCGGCCGAGAGTCGAGCATCAGCTTCCTGCTTGGCTTCCATACTCAGGGGAGTCAGGTTCGCCGAGGCCACAAAACTGAAATCACCCGAAGTCTGTTCCTGCCACTTGCCTTCAGTGATTTCAAGCGTCAGCGGCTGATAGCCTGGCGCCGTGATTTCAACATTATAAGCAGTCCGGATATTCAGGTTCTGAAATGCCGTGCTTGGTCCAAGTTGCAGCTCACGCCACTCCTCGGATGAAGTCTGGCCGTATTGAAGCTGGCCGTTGACCTTCACCATCGCGTACTGCGGATTGCCGGCGATGATGAGATTGCCGAACTTGTCCAACGCATCGAGTTGCTTCTGTTTGAAGTCGGCCTCGATTTGCTCTTTCTCGGCGAGACGGCGCTCACGAAGATCGCCACTCAAGAGTGCACCGACATCCTCGAACGAACCGAAGGCTGCGATCGCGCCCACACCAATCACGAGCGTGGCAACGGCCACACCGATGTAGAGGCCGGTGTTGGATTTCTGGGGCATATCAAGATCGCCAAGGTCATCAGCGTCCAAGTAGCTGGCCTTCTTCGAGCTCTTCGACGGCGCACCGTCGTTGATGAAGAGGTCAACACCTGCGTTTTGCTTCTTGGGCTTGTCGGCCTTCTTTTCGGGCTTTTCGGCCTTCTTAGCCTTCGCTGGAGCCGCTTCCTCGACGTCAGACTCTTCGTCTTCATCGGCTTCGGCTTCAACCACAGGCTCGGCTTTTTTCTTTTTCTTTTTACTCGTAGGGACATCAAATACCCCTCCGAGACCTGCCATCACGTTTTCGGCGGACTCGTCGCTGGCCGGAACCCGCTTCTTATCCACGCCCATTTCCGCGGCTTTTTCGTCAATGATGTCGTCGGCGCTCTTCTTCTTTTTCTCGTCGGACACAATCACCCTCGTGGCGTGGGTGTCTGGAAACACCCGTGATAAATGACGCACACGCGCACGTGCTGCGGCCGCGGAGATTAGTCCCTCAAGAAGTTGGTTGTCAATTCACAGCGGAATCTGCCTGAAAATCTGCCGCGCCATTCAGGTCCCGGGCTGCCCGTTCAGGGCGCACACAGGGGCCGAGGCGCAGGGCCGACACCGGTTCTAAGCGCAGACGGCTTCACCAAAGAAGCTGGCATCGTCTTCTTCGTCGGTGAACTGCCACACATCTTGGGTCCAATCTGGCTTGACGATTTCGCGGGTCGGTTCACGTTCGAAGGCGGACGACTTTTCCATGAATCCGCCAGCATCGAAGTCAGCGACCTCTTTGGTCAGATCCCTCGACCACACGGAGGTGTCGGCACTTTCAGGAGCGCGGTTTGAATCGGCCTCGGCGTCCATCGCTTCGCGACCATCAAAGCCAACGACTTCTTTGGTTTGTTCGCGGGACCACTCTGCCTTTTTTCTCTTTCGCTTGCTCATGTCATTCTCACTATTCGATAAATTTGGTGAAGACACCCTAGTCATCGTCGCGAAAATTAGATCATTTAGCGATATTTACAGATTATTCTTTCCAAGGGTCCGGCACGGCGTCCTTGGTGGGCTTTGACCATGGGTCCGGGGTGTCGGAAACCCCAACAGGAGCAAAGGCGCCTTCATCGGACATGCCCACAGGCTCAAAGGTCATGGGCTTAGGCTTGCCGACGACTTCCGGAGTGGTGACGGGTTCGACAGGTTCGACGGGTTCGACGGGTTCGACCGCGTCAGCCGGTTCAAGTACCGACGCAGGTTTGGGGTCAGCCGAACCTCGCTTTTTCGCGGCGATAGGCCGCACATCGTCAGCGGGCTTCGTGGCCTCGGTCGACGAAGTAACCACGGGGATCTCGTTTTCGGGGACCACCTGGGTGTTTTCTCCGACAGGCTCGCTCAAACGCTGCAGAGTCACGTGACTTACAGGTGAGCGCTCTCGAAACGGGAATTCTTCGGGCTGATATCCCTCGGCCTCCACTCGCAGAAGATGGTCCTGACCGTCTTTGAATTCCACATCAACAGATCCCGACCCAATTTGTCGTTTGTCGACAAGTATCAAGGCCGAGCGAGGCTCGGTTTGAAGCTGCAGCCGAACCGCAACGGGCTCTTCGACGGCTGGCGCGGCTGGCGCGGCTGGTGCGGCTGGTCCATCCACTGGCGCTGTTTTATTGGACATCAGGCCGATCCCAATCAACACCGCACAAATAACCAGAGCGCCAATCCCCCAGATAAGTCCCTTCCCGCCCGATTTTTTCTGAGGCTCATCGAGGGGCTCAAGCATCTCCCCGCTGATCTCAAGCGACTGCACGGTCTGTGACGACGTCGGACGGCTATGCTCTGAACTGAGCATGTCCGCAGTCTTGCGAATCTTCTCGAGTCCAACGGCCCCGGTCCAAGGCAACGAGAGCTTCGGATCGATATAACAATGCTCCATCATCGAGAGGATCTCTTCGGCCGACGACCACCGATCAGAAAGCTCCTTTTCGACGGCGCGCTGAATGATGGAGCCACAGGTAGAGCTGGCAATCTCTTCCGGAACGGGCACGGGATCGGTCGAAATCTGAGCCGCCATGACCTCGACCTGCGACGTCCTTGAGATCACCTTGCGGCCCATCAGGGCCTCAAGAAACACGAGACCCCAGGCGTAAATATCAGTCTGTGAAGTCACAGCGAGCTGCCGCAATTGCTCCGGTGCCATGTAGCTAGGAGTTCCACGCACCGACCCGTCGGTGGTCAGATTCTCGAGACCGCTTTCATCGTTGGATATGCCGGAGACGCCAAAATCAAGGAGGACCGCGTTCCGAGTCGCCCCGGTCCGCGTGATCATGATGTTGGCGGGCTTGAGATCCCGATACACCACGCCCTGCTGATGCACGGCGTTGAGCCCATCAATGATCTGTCGCATGAAATGAAATGCTTCTCGCGGACGCAAGCCGCCTTCTTCCTTAAGCACCTCAGACAGCGGATCCCCCTTAATGTACTCAATGACCATGTAGAGGGTGCCATCCGGCAGCTCGCCAAAGTCGATCAGCCTCACGATATTCGTGTGACAAATACGCGCGATGATCTGCATCTCGCGCTTGAATCGATCCAGCTCCAGCTGTGACTGAAGCTGAACCTTATCACGGCGTAAAACCTTGACTGCGACCAGCTGACCGGTGGTTACCTGAATGGCCTTATAGACCAAACCATAACCACCAAATCCGAGCACATCGAGCAACTCAAAACGGCCATCCAGAACCTCCCCGAGCTTAAATGGTAAGTGCTCGGGTTGATCCCCATTGATGCGGGCTACGGAATTCATGGCACCTCAGTTGGAACCCTCATGCTGCCGAATGGCGCAATCATTGTCTAATAACGTGCCGTATACTTCCGTCATCGCCTGATGGTCCAGCATGTCGATCGGCGCAGGAGCAAGAGCGAGCTCAGTGTAATTCGTGATCCCCTCGATGGTATTCACAAAGTGTTCGTCCGTAAGTGCTCCGCCGGCGCGTTGCAGCGCCTCCACGGCGAGGCGGGCTGCGATATAGCCCTCGAGTGAATAGAACCCAGGTTTCAGACCGGCATCGTATTCGGCAAGCTGGTCGCGATAACGAATCACCGTCGTCGAATTGGAGCCGTAAAAAGGCACAACCTGCGACAAGACCATATCTGACTGATTCGGAAACTCGCTCTGGCAATACTTGTCGGCGCCAGACTGAATCAGGTCGGTCGACAATCCGTCGCCCGCAGACGAGGTGACGCCAAAGAGCAAATGAGACGACATCACGCGCGTAATCTCGTCTTGTGTCAGGGTGTAGGTCAAAGGCAAACCAGAGCGCAGGCGGGTCATGTCATCTTTGAATTTCTTCAAGAATGTGGCGGCCTGTTGGTCATGTGCGGTCACAACGACAAACGCGAAGATCTGACCGGGATATCCCATGAATTCGACTTCATAACGCTGGCCAGAGGCCAGCCAACGAATCATCGATTCCACGGCGGCATCGACCGTGTTGGTGTCGCGTTTATAGGTCGCACGATGAATGGCTTCTGGAGCGATTCGGTGAGGATCGACCCCCAAGGTGCGTGCCATCCCATCAAGCGCGGACTGGCCAAGCGCGCCTAGCTGTCCATCGGCTTCGGCTTCCGTGAAAAGTGCGAAGTTTGGAGCAGGAAATGGAGGGTTTGACTCGTTCACAAAATAATCGACCATTCGCGCGTTTTCTTCGGCGTAGCTGACGCGATAGTTGAAGATATAACGATCTGAGGGCGATTTTCGCACGGCTGCCCCACCCGTCACCGGGGCGAAAAGCACGACATGTGCGTCGTTGAACTTGTTGACGGTGAGCTCGGCGAGCCCGTCTCCTTGATTGCCTATGAAAGCGAACACTTCGCGGTTTGCGAGAGCTTGCGTGACCATCGTGGCCCCGACATCAGGATCGCCGCCGTCGTTAAAGACTTTCAGCTCAAGGAGCCGCCCATTCACACCACCACGGGTCGCGTTCGTGTGCTCAAAATAGGCGTTAATGCCTGCAACAATGCTGCGCCCGACCGCGCCCGTATTTCCGGAGGTATCACCGACAAATCCCAGAACGATACGATCGCTGTAGACGCCGTTGACCTCGGAATAACCCTCAACACATCTGGAGTTTTCGATGTCGCAAAGCCAGCCGGGCCCACATTCATCGATGACATCGCACATTTCGGGTCGCACAAATACGGCCACATCTTCGCCCATATCTTCGATGATTGAAGTGTCCGCGCCGGCGTCGTTAACGGTGTTATTCGTTGTTGTATTATTTTCGTCGTCGAAGTTGGGAATCTCTGGGCTGGTACAGCCCCCCAACATCAAACCCAACCACGACACGACCAGTACCTTTGAAATGAACTTCATTTTCAAAACCCTCCTGTCAAAGCCAATACAGCACCTTCACTTGAGGGTGACACCGACAACGCGACCTGTGCTTCTTCGTCATCCGAAGACACAAGCACGAGGGTCACACCACCGATAATCGCCGCTGCTCCCGCCCCCATAAAAATGTAGCCGGTATTCTTTTTCGAATCGCCCGAACTGATTAAGGCAACCGCTTCGCTGCGCGTCTTAGCGTCCGCCACGTCTCGATGCTTTTGCTCGCCAAGTGCATAGAAAACCCCGCCGGTGATCGCAGAAGCGACACCGACCCCGGTCAGCACCCAACCCACCGTCGCCAGAGAAGTCTTTTCTGCGGGTGGCGCCGTCTTTTTCAAGACCAGCGGCTTATCGTCCTCGGGGGGCGATTTTGCCTGTTCCAGCGCCTGAATACGCCCCTCGATCGACTGGATGCGGAAATCAACCTCACCCACATCCTCGTCCGTCGCGAATGGCCGATAGTCACGGAGTGTACGAAGAGCCAGGTCGAACCGACCTGCGCGCTCATGGGCACTTGCGATGCTCAAAAGTAAGATGGGTCGACCACTCAACTCGTAGGCTTTACGAAACTCCTCTGCGGATTCATCAAATGATTTCGCGTCAAAAAGCTCACGACCACGCAAATATGCCTGGCGCGCTTGCTCGTCTTTTTCGGCCTGAGTCAGCGGCGTCGGCGCGTCCGCCTCGACGGCCCCCTCAAGCTCCTGACCATAAACATTGCCAACACTCTGGACGGTCAATGATCCACAGACCAAGAACATCATGAGTGTTTTGGGGACTCGTGTGCGGATTCGAAAATTCAAGACAAACCTCGTCTCAAGTTCGGTCACTATAATGCGTATTAGGAAGTTGGTCTGTTCACCAACACCTCTAAACTAGCAATAAATATTCCGAATTTCAAGATTTTCAAAGCCGACGATAAGCAACTGATAATAAACGAGTTTCACACTTGCAATCGCTTGATAACAGGCCTTCGTGTTGCAACAAACGGTGCAACATATTGCCATTTAGTGGTTTTTGGGGCCCTCCCAAAACCCACGAATTGAACTCCTCGCGAGTGCCGCAAATTATCGCGTCGAATAGGCCATCGCCCGAAGGGGCAAGCTAGTCTGGTCCAAAACCGCATGATATGTCTGCCGGGCATTCTTTGTTTTTTGGATATCATCATGGCGGACACGATTCTTGTTACCGGCGGCGCCGGTTTTATTGGCTCAGCTCTCGTGCGGCACCTTATCGCGCACACGGACTACCACGTGGTCAATATCGATAAACTGACATACGCGGGCAATCTTGAGTCGCTTCCGGGCCTCAACGACCATCCTCGATACGCGTTTGTCCAAGCCGACGTGTGTGACCGTGTGGCGATGCAGCAGATTTTCGACGCCCACAACCCCCGTTTTGTGATGCATCTCGCCGCAGAATCCCACGTCGATCGCTCGATCGACGGGCCTGCTGAGTTCATCCACACCAATATCGTGGGGACCTCGGTGATGCTCGAAACGGCCCGAACCTTCTTCGATACGCTGAGCGACGGCGAAAAGACCCGGTTCCGTTTTCACCATATTTCGACCGACGAGGTTTTCGGCGAACTTGGCGAAACTGGGATGTTCACCGAGGAAACGCCCTACAGCCCTCGCTCTCCTTATTCGGCGAGCAAGGCCGCCAGCGATCATCTGGTGCGGGCCTGGTTCCATACTTTTGGACTGCCCATCGTGATCACGAATTGCTCGAATAATTATGGCCCTTATCAATTCCCCGAAAAATTGATCCCCGTCGTGATCCTCAAGGCCAGAAGCCGCGAGAAGATCCCTGTCTACGGCAAAGGCGAGAACGTGCGCGACTGGCTATTTGTCGACGACCACGTCCGAGCATTGATGAAGGTCGTCGAGGAAGGCCGAATCGGCGAGACCTATAATATTGGTGGACATAACGAGAAGCAGAATATCGAAGTGGTACGCACCATTTGTTCGATCCTCGACGATCACGACCCCGGTTTTTCGCACGCGTCCTTGATTTCTTTTGTGACCGACCGGCCAGGTCACGATTTGCGCTACGCCATCGACGCCTCAAAAATCGAAAAGGAACTCGGCTGGAAACCTGCTGAGACCTTCGAATCCGGCATTCGAAAAACCGTTGAGTGGTACCTGGATAACCTCGACTGGTGTCGTGAGGTCCTGGGGGACGAAGAAAAGATTGAACGGCTTGGAATTGGAGCAAAAAAATGAAAGGAATTATTTTAGCTGGAGGATCGGGCTCGCGCCTGCATCCGGTGACCAAGGTCATCTCTAAACAACTCCTGCCGATCTACGATAAGCCGATGATTTATTATCCGCTTTCGGTCCTGATGCTCGCCGGAATCACCGAGATCCTGATCATTTCTACACCGCACGATTTGCCGCTTTTTAGGCGCATGTTGGAGTCGGGTGAACAATGGGGATTAAAATTTACTTACGCTGAACAACCCTCCCCCGACGGGCTCGCGCAGGCATTTATCATCGGCGAAGAATTCATTGGCGATGACTCGGTGTGTTTGGTGCTCGGCGATAATATTTTTTACGGTTCCGACCTTCGTGAGAAAGTCCGCGATGCCGCAGAAATCAAGAGCGGCGCGGTCGTCTTCGGTTATCAGGTAAAAGACCCGGAACGCTATGGTGTAGCCGAATTTGATGCGAGCGCAACGGTCGTAAGCATCGAAGAAAAGCCCGAAAAACCTCGTTCAAATTGGGCGGTCACGGGACTTTATTTCTACGATAATTCGGTCGTTGAGGTCGCAAAAAACCTGAAACCATCGCCTCGTGGAGAGCTCGAAATTACCGACGTAAATCGAGCGTATCTCAAAAAAGGCACGCTAAAATTGAAGAAGCTTGGGCGCGGGTTCGCCTGGCTGGATACCGGCACACATGCCTCGCTGCTGGAAGCCTCGAATTTTGTCGAGACGATCGAAAATCGTCAGGGACTAAAGATCGCCTGCCCCGAAGAAATCGCATGGCGCGAAGGTTTTATCGACGATGCCGGGCTTGAACACGCCGCGTCGTTATTGGGTAAATCCACGTACGGCGAATACCTGCGCGGTCTCATCAAATACGGCAAAGGCTGGTAGGGCCTGCACCGCGACTGGGCCGCCGGGCTCCAGCCCTGCAATGTGATTTGGGACTTGGGACGGTCCGCCGGGCTCTCGGCGCAGACAACAGGCGATGGCAAACCGAAAACCGAAACCCTAGCCCCGAAATGAACGCCAGATGTAGGTCATAACAGCGGCAATCGCATACGCGATGATGGCCATCGCCCACGTCAGCCACATCCAGTCGACCGACGATGTCAGCGCGACACAGAGGCCAGCCGTCCCGACCAAGGCCACGCGGTACAGCGCCGACAGCTCTTCCTGTCGATGTTCGACAATCCCTGAATTCAAATAGAAGAGGAACCAGATCCCAAGGGCGAAGCTGGTCGGCAAGAGGCCGTTACTGGCCATGCGTGCCGCAAAGAGCCCCACCACACCGATCGGAATCAAAAGAAATGACTGTGGATCAGCCCAGGGTGGCACGGGCGGCGTGAGAGCCAGCTCCGTCGAGGTCGAAACCAGTTCATCGGCCTGAGAGTCGGAGACTTCGGGTTGGAGGGGTTCCACGTCATTCATAATGTACAAATACGGGAAAAGCGTGCGGAGAGCTAGCCCTCCGCAGGGAACTTACCCGAACATGATTCACACCAACCGAGGCGGTCGTGAATATTGAGGATTCTGTGAATTCTCCAATAACTTCCACCGTTTCTGTGTTCCGCCGAATGAAAAAGCGATCATTCCCTCCGAAAACGACACCTCTGCCCCAAAAAAAACCGTCATATTTTTGACGGTCGTGTTTGGAATTTCATGAATGAGTGCGCCAAGATACCTCCAAACCCTTGAACGCAAACGGCATTCATCCTGGCGGATCGTCGTTTATTGTTTGCCGATTCACGGCCCCTCTGGCAGAATCAGCGGGCTGCGGGGAACGCGAAAAGTACCGTCTCTCGGTCAAACTCAAGGGTCGCTTATGCGGCCCTTGTCTTTTTCTTGGACCAATCTCAGATGCGGTCTCTTAAAGTCTTTGGGCGCTGCATACCGCGGGTTCTTCACGTTCGGAACCACCACACATCTTAGCGACAACGAAACCACCGAACTCCAGTCTTTTCGGGCTGGTTCAGGCATCGGCTTGCGAAATTCCAAGGCGCGTCGCTCGAGCTGTTCGGCGAGTGCGAGCATCGGGCTGTTTCCTGCCGCACGCTCCCGAATCGCGTGGGCGGCGGCCATGATGATGTCCTGAGCTTCGACGTGGCGACTCCACCGGTTGTAAAGCACCGCTTCACGGGTCGCCAACGCCCCAAACATCTCGCTCACTCGAAACGCGGCTTCGCGATCCGGCACTTGAGCAGCGACCTCGGCATCCGACCCGGCCTGATAGATGATTTCGTGCTCCGAACTCATCACGCCATCGCGGTCCTGCACCTTCACCTGCAGACACGGGGCCTGAAGGCTCGCCACGGCCTCGCCGGGGGCCTTCGGACCTGCAACAGCCTCGCTGGAGTCCTGAGGGCCCAGGAATTCCACCTCTGCGGCGAGTTCGATCGATTGTCCGGCAACCAGGTCACCGATGAAGACCTCGACGAAACCAGGGTGCTCGATCACAGGATAATCCGACAAAAGTCGAATCGCAGTCCCAGGCTCCACACTAATTCGGACCGAAACATCACGCGCAGACACCCGCAAAGCCGCACCAAACTCGCGCTCTACGTGCTTGTGGATCTCGTCATGATAACCCGCACGGTAGAAATTCCCTTTCCCCGCCAGGGCAAGCTTTCTGAGCACTTCATCGTCGTAATCGTTGCCCATGCCGATCGTGGACGTTGTGATATTTCGACGCTGGCCCGCCTTCACCAATGCCTGCAAATCCGCAAGGTCGGTGAGGCCACGATTGGTTTCTCCGTCCGTCAAAATCAGACATCGATTGACCGCATCCCCGTCCAGATTCTTAAATTCGTGAAATGCGTGCAGCAGGCCCTCACCAAGGTTGGTCATCCCTCCGGACCAGACCTCAGCGATTGCCACTTTCGCAAGGTCTATCGCTGCAGGGGAGGCGCGCGTGTAGGGCACCACCGTGTGGCCGTCTCGGGCGAAATTGACGAACGCAAATCCATCCCGCGAACCAAGCCTTTCTAACGCGCCGACGACCGCTTCTTTGGCCAACGAGAGTTTATTTCCCTCCATCGAGCCTGAGGTATCAAGTGCGACCACGAAGTTCACGGGGCGCCGAGCCTCCTCTTCTGCCAGGGAAGGCGCATCGATATCGAGCAAAATATGACGCACCGATTTCGCGTTCGCGCGAATGATTCGACGGTCGGCAATAATCTTGGTCATCATACCCTTCTCCCGGTTTCATTTGGGAATCATGACACGTTTGTTGGCACGTTACGCGCCAGACATGTGGAAAGTCGCGAGGCAGCGGCGAGGATCGGCAGACTTGATTCGTCTGAATAAAGACCACTGATTTCCACAAACTCCTCGATCGACGATATCCAGGCATCGACCTCGGCGTAGCTCGGCTCCACTGGATACGCATGTGCGTGACACGCACGCGACATCGACGACCACGTCCAAGCAAGCCTCTTTGCCGCGGAATGGAGCTCGGGGTCGGTCTGACATTCTTGTTCGACCGCGATAAATAACGAATTAAAACTGGGTCGAAAAACACGGCCAAATTTCGATTCGATAAATGTTTTTGCGACCTCTTCAACCGCCTGTCGAGCGATCAAGGTCGCCCCACGAGACCGCGCATGAAGGGTCATCGAGTCACCAGAAATCATTTCTCTGGCATAAATTAAAAGGTCACGCGCATCGGTCATAAAGCTCCCATCACCTTTAACGCGATTTTGGTTTGTTCGACCAATTCATAGAGGCTGCCCTGAAAGGGTTTATGCGCGTATTTGATGGAGAGTCGCAGCGGATTCACAATCTTTTTATCGTATCGTTCATCAAGCACTTCAAAGGCATTTCCAGGCTCATGGGTGCCAAATATCGCCAAGTCCACGATCTCTCGCGTCTGTTTTGCAGACTCAATCCTGACCGCACAATCCTCATGAGCAATACCCTCTTTGAGCAAGGTCGTCCATGCCATATCCCGGAAGGCCAGCTCAAATGCGCCACGACACAACCCTGGAATCACCCTTTTTCCGATCTCGGGGGCCATCTCGTTCTTGTGATTCAACAAGTCGGTCGCATCGTCCATGAATTGTCGTGCGGGTGTTTTGCCAGGCTCCACAACCACGTCGGAATGACCATGGCGGATGACGCTAAAAAAAGTCGTGGGTATCCGCAGCCGCCGCACGGCGTCGACCAGGCGCGTGTCGTGGGTAAACACGATCACTTGGTGCGTCTTCGCTGTTCGCTCCAACACACGAGCCAGCCCATCCACTTTAGCAGGATCCATGGCGTGGACCGGATCGTCGACAATCAGGAATCGAAATGGACTTTCCGCAAGTGTTAGGCGAGGCAAAAACAGGCTCAATAAAAGCGAATGCAACTCCCCCTGACTCATCATGCCCAGCGAGGATGCGGCGACGCCGTCCACCCCCACGCTAAGCTCAAGTCGCCGCCGCGAGCCCAGCCCCGGCTTTTCGATGGCATTTAATGAGACATTGGATTGGTCGCGTAATTCGGCCCAGATTTCCTGTGTTTTTTTAGATATCGGTTCAAAGCGCTCGCTTCGAATCTCATCCTCAAAATCCTTGGTCCATTTTTCGGCTTTTTTCAAAGTCTCAATGTCTTGTGCGACGTCAGGATGTTTCTGATTCACCACCACAAATGCCCTGATGGCTTCTCGAACCGGCCGCCAATTGGATTCAAGTGCGGAAAGCAGCTCATTGGCCTCATCACGAATCTGACCAAATGCGTGTTCGAGCGCGCCAAAGGTGTCGAGCATATGCCTCGGAAGGTCGCGTGGGTCCTGAGGATATTTTAACCAATGCTCGGCCGCTTTCACCCCGGCTGCATAAGTTCTAAGGCCCCCATCTAAGGCCGGAATCACACAGCGGTCGCGCAGATGTTCAACTGCCCCACGGGCAGACTGCAAGTCGGCCTCCGCCTCATAAAAGGCCACCGTCACGGTATTTAAGTCGTCGAGCCGAGCCTGGGCATCTTCATACCAATCCGCGGATAGCGCTTCGGTCCCACAGACTGGGCAAATCGAGTCTTGGCTGCGGCGATACAGACTCATGGCACGTTTCAAAACCTCCAGCGCCGCCGCTTCAAACCCGACCTGGGTCAACTTCAGCTCATCGACAAGCTGCTGAGCCGCCTGAAGCGCCGTGGCTGCATCCTGAACCTCGCCGGCCTCAGGCGTGCACAACTTGGAGAGCGCCTTGAGGGCCTCTATTCCCGGTTCATCTGCGAACTCGCAATTGACCACGTGCGAAAGAGCCGTCAGGTCTGGTTGTGGCGCTCGAAGAATTTCTACAACCCTCTCCGCACGTGGATCTGCGCAGGTCGCGCACCCAGCGACCACCGCGCTTCTGGCGTCGGCGATTTCCTTTTGCAAAAACTCACAGGATTTTCGAGCCCGGGCCAGGCGATCACGCACGATCGTCAGCTGATCGAGCCCGAGGATCTTGTCCAAATCGTTGTAGAGGGCAGTCGGTCCGTCATTCGACCCGACTCCGATCTCGTCGTAGGACAAGATGGGCCGGAAGATTTCCACGGTATCTCGCCAACCCGGCTGGTCGTAGACGAATTCACTGCCTGCACGAGAGACCTTCAGCGTGGACTGACACAGATCAGCATCGGGGTCCCAGTCCCGCACCGCTTTCACCGGATCCGGACTTCCATCCACATGAAATGAGACGCGAATGGTAGGACGGCCCTCGGCGTGAATATTTCGCCAGCCCCGCAGCCATTGGCTTTTTTCGTGAAAACGAGTTCGGTCTCCAGCGAGCAGCACCTCGAACGCATCGGCAAAAGAAGATTTTCCGCTTCCGTTGCGACCGACAATAAGGGTCAAACCAGGCCCCGGAGAAAACTCAATCTTCGCGGCTGCGCCGATGCCTCGGAAGCCCGCAACTTCGAGCGATCCCAGAAAAACACTCGGCAAAAGCGCCGCCCCTGTGGTGGTCCCACACTTTTTGAGCGGGGTGCGACAGCGCAACCCGACTCCGACCGCTTCGTCTGAATCAAATGCGGCCGCAATGACATTCTGGACTTCTAGACCCGCGCCTTCTTCAAGGACCAAGCGCGCAAACGCGCGTTCATATAGTAGTGATGGTGTCATGAGAATTCCCCCCCTCGTGACAATTTTTTTTAATCGATCCATGCTTGGACGCGTTCACGTTACGGGTCAACACCGAATCACCCCCGGCATGGAACGTGCCGGAAAGGTTTACGCTTCCGGCACCAACACGACGGCATAGTGCATAAAACGAGATCGCGAAACCAATCCGGCCCTAACCTAGCGCATTTGCAATCCGTTCCACGAGTTCGGAAGGTGGAAACGGCTTCTCCATCAGGTGTTCAATGGTCTCCGGAGGTTCATCGGTCAGCGTCTCAGCGGTGTAACCAGACATCAACACGAACGGAATCTCACCCCAATGTGCCCGCATCAAATTAATGAGTTCGATACCCGAGATCCCGGGCATCACGAGGTCGGTCACAACGATATCTGGCGCGGATTTCCACAACGCGGGGTCGTTGAGCACCGCAGTCCCTGACTCCGCGGCGCTGACCAAAAAACCCTGCTTTTGCAGATAACGAGTCAGCATGATTCGGGCAGCATGGTTGTCCTCGACCAAAAGTACCCGTTTTTGTTGGAGATGCGTCGGAGAGGGCAGTCTAACCCGCGAGATCTCCATCGATGCGTCGTGGTCGACGGGCGGCCACACCATCCTGAACGTGGTACCTGCACTCGAGGACTCAACGTCGATCGTCCCCTGAAACTCGGTCACAACGGCGTACACCGTCGCCAGTCCCAGGCCTGTGCCATGAGTGGAGTCCTTGGTCGTAAAAAACACGTCGAATATTTTGTCCCGAATATCTTCTGGGATGCCCTGACCTGTGTCGGAAACCGAGAGCACGACTTCATCGTTCTCAATCGCACAGCGAATCGTAAAGGTGCCGCCATCAGGCATCGCATCAGCGGCATTCGTGGCCAGATTCACCAAGATTTGCTCTAACTTACCGTCATTTCCAGAGATCGTGCACAAGTCCCCGCAATCGATGACAAGGTCAATATTTTCGCCCAATAATCGTCGAATGATCGGCTCAATTCGTTGCACGGCTTTTGTGACGTCGACGGGGCGTTGCGAGGACGGTTCGTCTTTTGAAAACACCAATAATTGTCTGACCAGTTTTGTGCCCATCGTCACGGCTTCACTCATATCCGCCACGGGGTCGCTTTCGGATAACTCCTCGAGCTCACGAAGACCGATATATCCCGAAACCACCGTCAGAATATTATTAAAATCATGGGCAACAACCGCGGCGAGCCGACCCACGGCCTCGAGTTTTTGGGAGCGAATTAATTGATTCCGAAGTTCTTCTGAACGGTGTTCGTATTGTTTTCTTGCCGAAACATCACGCAGCACAAGAAGAACACGCGCTGCACCGTCTTTCCACGCAGTCGTGGACGGCGTGACTTCCAGACATCGGCCCCCTCCCATGCACACTTCCTGTGCACGGAGCGTAAGCGCCACGTTGAGGAGTTTTGGCGGGAAAGCAAACGGCGCATAACCCAGCTCATGGCCGATCACCCGCTCACGGCCAATGCCAAGCAGGACCTCCGCAGCCGGATTGAACTCCTCGATCTGGCCCGCGGGTGAAATCAAAATGATGCCGTCCGGCATGCTTTCGACCACCAAACGAAAGCGCTCATTTTCTTGGGAGTGCGTAACGCGGATTTCTTCCAGACTTTTTGTGTGAACATAGAGCGCCAAAATCGTCACGCCGATGACCATCTCGAGGACGATCACGCCATGCATGACGCTTGAGCTCAAAATCCCTGGTCCCCATCCGAGCAGGCCAGAAACTCCGATCGTCAGAGGAATCAACATCGCGATCGTCAAACCCGCCATCGCACCTGCTCGCCGGCCCAGAAACAACATGACGAGCAGAATCAGGGCCGGAGCCACAGCGATCGTCGGTTGCTCCATGAACTCGCCTGCCAACAACAACGAAACGAAGACATCGAGAGCAACGGCTGTGATGCCGAGCAAGAGCCCCCAGCGGACATTGTAGAGCGATGCAACGAACGCCATGCAGAGCACGATGATGCAATAAGGATCGACGAGGAAATTCACGTAGCCCGTGTAACGGAGCCACCCGAAACTCATGCCGTAAGATATGATCCCCGCCCCAATGAGAACTCTGAGCCATTTGGCGGTGATGGATTGCATGAAGATTCGGGTCCGGGAAAGATTGTCACCATCATCATCGACACAGAAGGCAACAACCTTGAGGCGACGTTCTTGTGCAATTCTCGACACTTCTTTCGCGCGCCTGGTTCGAACGCAAAAAAAACCACGAAAAACCTATGGCGGAAAAAAACGGCGGCGTTCATATTTTCGGAGAAAAAAAGAACCTCAGATATTGGGCCGTGCTTGGTAAAATTCACACACGTTTCACATCGCTGACCATCGGCTTACACGCCCGCCCTCTAGTGTTGTTTCTCGAACACGAACGAAGGTTTGCAGATGGTCGGCGCACCCAAAATCATCTTCCAGGCTCTCCCACCCCTCGTGACGCTGTAAGGAATACGGCGACTACCTCGCCCAACAAGGGGTGCAGTTTTGAGCACAATGAACCGAGCGCGAAGAGCCACGAAACTTTAAGAAGGAGACATCATGATTGGCGCACCAAAACTAATTTTTCAGGTTATTCCGCCCGTCGTCGCGCTGGCCACAGTGGGTTTCTGTGGTACCACAGAGCTTGGCAACCCCTTTTTTTGGGCCTCATTTGGCCTGGGCGTTTCCACGAATTTGGTCGTGGGCATGCTGGCCGCGGCTGGCCGTGATCAAGCGCTGGTGCTGCTGGCCGCGCTTACGATCGGTTTTGCGAATTGGACCGCCCTGAATTGGCATAAACCCGCGCCAAATCGCTTCGAAGACGCCGAATTCGTGGGCTGCGACCTGCAATTCTGATGGCTGACACAAGGAAAAGCATGATCAGCACATCCAAACTCGTATTCCAAGGTGGCCCACTCATTGCGATTATCTGCGTCACGGCTTTGGTCGCGGTCAACGATCCGGAATCGGCTTTGGGGGTCTTCTTGATGCTCTCGCCTCTTGTCATCCTAAACGGCCTCTTCGGAATTCGAGCCAAGACGTTGAGGCAGCAGACGGCCGCATTATTGCTGGCGATTTCCATCATGGCCTTGGGGGTTGTGGCCATTAAAATCTGGGGCCAACGTGTCGAACAAAAGGGTTGTACTGGAACCAGCTCAACCGCCCGCGGCGTCGCATTCTGAACCTTCCCAGTCACAGAAAAAAGTACATGACGAATAAATCCAAGCTCGTTTTTCAGACCGTCCCGCCTGCCTTCATGCTCAGCCTCATGGTGTTCGCGTATGTCCAGACGGACTTCAATATTCAGGCTTCGCTCTTCGTGATGTACCTGATGCTGCCGGTCGTGATTCTGAATGGGCTCTTGGGAATTCGCGCCAAGACCATCGAGCAAAATATACAGGTGTTGGTTCTGGCGATACTCCTCCCCATCCTGGTTTTTGCAGTCGGCGCGACGGTGGGAATATGGAGCGGCATACCCGTCGGAATATAAAACCGACATTTAATGCGCGGCTTCGAAACGCTCCGCCATATGTCCTAGATCATACAAATTAAAAAATATTGGGGTACATGAACTTGCGGCAAAATGAACGTGAGAAGCTATGTTTATATACCCTGCTCGAAACGCATCCGGCCCCACCATCATTGAGGCACTCGCGGAGCTTCGCGACGAAAAGAAGGAAGGAATCGTCTTTTACGCCGATGACCTTTCACAAACACTTGTTTCGTTCTCGGAGCTTTATCAGCGCGTTATTTCCTGCGCTGAAAATTTTAAAGAAAGTGGCTTGGAGCCCGGGGACCGCGTGGGCCTCGTGGTTCCAAAACCCCAAGAATTTGTGGTGTGTTTTCTTGGGGCGCTTGCCGCTCGCCTTGTGCCGGTGCCGATGTACCCGCCGTTTTCGCTCGGAAAATTAGACACGTACGTCTCAAATGCCGCCGCAATTCTAGAAAAATCCCAAGCTCGCGTGCTGGTCACCGACTCGAAGATGGAGCGGATTCTTTGGTCACTTGTGGACCGGGTCGATTCGCTTGAACGGGTCATCAAAACCGAAACCCTGCAAACCGGGCTAGGGACACGCCGCGCGCCGTTTGTGCTCGGTGAGGTGCAATTGGACGATATCGCGTTCTTGCAGTTCACATCCGGTTCCACAGCGGCCCCCAAGGGGGTTGTGATCACGCACAAGGTCTTGCTGGCGAATATGGACGCCTTCATGAGGGCCTACGAAATCGGCCCCGGTGACAAAGCCCTGAGCTGGCTGCCGCTTTTTCATGACCTTGGCCTGATTGGGTTTGTGCTCGCCACGTGTTGGTACGGATTGCCCACGGTCATCTTGCCGACGGCCCTATTTGTGAAGCGTCCCGCGCTTTGGATGCAGGCGATGCACGAACATCAAGCCACGATCTCGTGTGCGCCCAATTTTGCCTTCGCGCTCGCCACACGTCGAACGACGCCGGCCCAACGTGAAGGCCTAGACCTTAGCCGAATGCGCATGCTTGGCTGCGGGGCGGAGCCGACCCATCCCGATACGATTCAGGCGTTCTTGGATGCGTTTAAGCCTTGTGGTTTAACGCCCGAATCGATCGTCTCTGTGTATGGGCTTGCCGAAAATGTACTGGGTGTCTCGTTTTCGCCACTTCGTGAGCCCATCAATGTGGACCGAGTCCGCCGCGACATTTATCTGGATGAAGGGCGAGCGGAGCCCTCGGGTGACGACGACATTTTGCGGTTTGTGAGCGTTGGATTTACCTATCCTGGTTTTCTGATTCAGGTGGTCGACAGCGATGGAGCCGAGCTGGCCGACCGCATGGTCGGCGAAATTCTGGTCTCGGGCCCGAGCATGGCGGCCGGCTATTTTAATGACCCAGAAACCTCTGCAAACGTCTTTACCGCAGCCGGACTCAGGACCGGCGACCTTGGGTATATGGCCGACGGCGAGCTCTTTTTAACGGGGCGAAAAAAGGACACGATCATCATTAACGGGCGTAATTATGACCCCCAGTCCATCGAATGGGTGGTGCAAGACGTGCCGGGAGTCCGAAAGGGCAATGTCGTGGCCTTTGGCGTGAACACCAACGCGACCGAAACCCTTGTGATCATCGCTGAGACTGCCGCAACAGACCACGAAGCCCTGCACCAGGCGATCCTCTTGCAAGTCAGGCAAGATATCGGATTGAGCGTCAACGATATTTGTTTTCTGGAGCCTGGCGCCTTGCCCAAAACGTCGTCAGGGAAACTTCAGCGCTCAAAAACCCGCGACGCTTACCTGGCCGGCAGTCTAGGCAAAGAAGGAACCAGAACGATCGGCGGCAAGGCCAACCTGGATGTCCTTGCGCGACATCTCGCACGGTCGGCGTACACCAAGGCCAAAACCACGTTAGGCAAACAATTCGGAGGCCCCTGATGGACACAGTGCGCAATACTTTCGACCGTGTTGTGAGTCATGTGGGCAACCACAAGTTCACGGCAGAACAACTGGGCCAACCGTTGGTGGAGCTGAATATCGACTCGATCGAACTGATGGAAATCTTCGGAATGATGGAGGAAGAACTCGGAATCCTGCTGAGCGAAGAAGAGCTCTCGGAAATGGAGACCCTGAATCAGTTGCTCGCCTTGGTAAGCAGCAAAGTCGCGTAGCTGGTGTCGGGTTTCAGGCCGTCAGGTTTCGGGCGCTGCGACGGGTCCGCAGGCCCTATGGCCTGCAGGCGATTGGTCTGCCAGGCTCCAGCCTGGCTTGAGATTCTGAGATTGCTCCGCCAGGATCCAGCCTAGAAGTACGAGACGTCCGATGTCTACAATGTTCTGGAGTCACCACGTATCCGTGACGCCTTGAAGTGTTCTGAAGCCCTCGATTCTTTTTGGTGGCCAGGGTGGTGATGGTGGCAACGGTGCTCGTGGTGGCCACGGTGCTGGCGGCGCAGGTGGGCATTCGATTGCGATATGGTGCGATGATACTTACGACATCAGCGCTGTGAGTAAAATGGCTTCGCCGGTCGGCGTGGGTGGTTTCTCGTACAATCCAACCAGTACGGGCATCAATGGGCTGAGCGTTGCGGACTACGGCTGTGACAGCCTGTAGCGCAGAGTTTCGTGTCTGAGGAGGCGGTCATTTGGCCGCTTTTTTTTGATCTCAAAACAAAGAATTGAGCTGCTTAAAATTTCGGAGAAAAAAACAAACGCGTTAACTTCCGTCTATTTTGTTTAGTTGTTTTATTTTGTGTTCGAAATCCCCCAAATCAAAAACCCACTTGCTTCTCGGCAAAGAGGCGGTTAACTTTTTAGCATATTAAAAAACCTCCGAGGGGGAATTGTTGATCTGAAAAAACGCCTTACTAGCGTTCTGTTTTTTGTACTCAGCCTGATTGCCGCTAATCCTGCCACAACTCAAACACTTCCGTGCGCGAACCAAACGGTCCCCACTACGATTCCATTTGAGGATTCGATCTTGAGTCGTTCGGACTACCTCGACCCAGTGCGAGGGCAAACCACTTTGGTGGTTCCTGAAACGGAATTTGAAAGTCTTGTTAGTGCAGGGCTTTTCGAAGGCGTTAATCTCAATTCCTCCCAAATCTTAAACATGCAGTCATCGGCTGCTGATGCCAACCGCCTCGGCACTTTAGGAATTGTCTTCGACAGCCCACAAGCAGGCAGTCTTCAGCCATATGTCGAAGACCATGTGCTAATCGCGGTTGTTCGCGATCCTTTTATTGTGGCCGGCACCACAACTCTGCAAGCGACTGACTTCTATTTTGTGGTCGGCCGTATCAGAAGTTCGAATTCCATTCAGCTGACATGGATGTCCGTATCGCCCATGTTTGCTAGTATTCAAGTCAATGGCGATGTCGCGGGCGCTCCTTGTGCCTGCAATAACAGCAAACCAGAGTGCATTCAATTCCCGCCAGAAGATGGTGGTGGGTGTCCGGGGCCAGATTACGATTGCGGTGGAGGTAGTCCATATTGGCTTCAGGTTGCACTCGCGGATTTCCCGGGCGGCACTAGCGTTGCGACCAACGCTTGTACGCAGTTGCCACAATATCTTAGAGGCAACGGAAAACCTTTGATTGGTGCGGTCGGTGGCTTTGAGCTCGAACAGTTTCTTATTGGTGTGCCTCCGGTGCCGCTCCCAAAGAAGTTTTGTCAGACATGTCTGCCGATCGATTGCACGCTCGATATGACCAATAATCCCAAGGATTATACAAGTATGCCGCCGCCCAGAAGTATTTGTGTTGGTATTCCAATCCAGACCTCCCGAGATTGTGAAGCAGGTGCATGTTATGGGGATACTTCCGAGGCAGGCGCTTCGTCAGATTTGTCGGCCCTTGGTGCTTGCTTCGGGGCTTCAGGTGGCGGCGCGCTAAGTTCGCCCACCATGCCGCATCAACCTGATGAAATTCCAGCCTGTAAAATATCAGTGCCAGATGTGTGCGCCGTTGTTGACTACGATGATGAGTTTTCGGGGAAATATTGCGATTCCCAGACCCGGAATTTTCTAATTCAGACAGCGATGACGTGTGATGGCAGCAGCGCATTAGGTACTAGCAACAGCCCGGGCTACACATGCTGTGAGGGGGTGGCTAATTGCGCATGTATCGATGTTGGCAATATGAAACTTTGTACCGATTGTTCCAGCGGAGCATGTGTTCAAAGTGCCTATGGTTCGGTGGTCGACCCCCGAGTGGCTTTCCCCCCCGGTTATGTTCCAATTTGTGATGGAACGACAGCCAGCACGAACTGTTCAAGCGCCACTCCAGCAACACCGCCTGCAGATGACACGCAAAATCAGGCTTCCGATGACGCCGAGAAGGCGAGGCAAGCAGCTAAGGCGGCCCAAGAAAAGGCGGAAGCAGATGCGGCTGCCGCTGCTCTGACCACCGAAACGCCCAACGTTCAACCAATAGAAACCGAAAACGCAGCGACAACGCCTTTGGTCCCTCAAGGCAAACCGGAGCAGGTTTCTGGTAAAAATTCTAATGTTGGAGGAGCGGATAAAGACGCAGAGGAGACGACGGCAGACCCGGTTTTGCTGGCATCTGGAGCTTTGTTGATGCAGCCGACAGATATCCATGTTGAGGGACAGCAGTTTGATTTGATGTTTCAACGAACTTACGTGTCGACATCCATGGGAAGAGGGCAACTCGGTTCAAACTGGACTCACAATTGGGAGGCGCGGCTCGAACCATTACTCCCTTCGACGGCGCCAGATTGGGCTCCGCCATTTTGCACACAGGTTTATCCAACAATCACCTGTTTGTTCTATCGAGATGGGTTTGGAAACTCCTCGCTGTTGGTTTGGGATACCGTGACACATCGGTTTGCGCCCCAAAACGGAAATGACAGTTCTGTTATACCCATCCGAGGTGGGGGTTATCTTCTTGCGACTGCAGAGGGCGCAACTCGAAGGTTCAACAGGGACGGTTATCTAACTTCAGACCGTGACCGATTCGGCAATGGATTCAAAATTGAGCTGACAAGAACCCCACTTTTTGCAGTGTTCCAGCGCTATTGCACACGTTTGTCAGACGAGAATCAGGCCGGTGATTCCCGACCGAGTTCCAGAGATCTAGAGGCAACAAGTTCAATGAAATTTGGACAGATGTGCCAACATCTTGCGAATATTTTTGACGATCAAGAGATGGAGCCATTGACGGTCGAGGGGTGGGAGCGGGGTGGTTTGCTTCCACCATATGAAATATCCCTCGACATAGATGCAATTTAAGAATCATGGGAGCAAATCGCACGCGGTTCGGAGGAAACTCCAAGCGCGTACCGCTCAAAAATACTTACCGGTTTGATTTATCTTCGAGAACTAGCCATCGAAGATTATGCGAGCAAGTCACAATACGGTGGGATTCGGTATCGACCGGTCAGAGTCGTGGACGATTATGGCCGAGATCTGAAATTCGCCTACCAACGATATAATAACGCCGCCGAATTGTTGAAGTCCGTTACCGGCCCTGGTGGTGTTCACCTAGAGTTCTCCTACTCATCGGCGCCAGGTTCAACCGAGGCGTTTCTGACTCGGGTGCGCCGTATTCCGCCGACTACATCCGTGATTGGCTAATCAGTCTACTAAAACCCAAGAGCTCGTTGCCGAGACGTTTGTGAAATATGAATGGGAGCCAATCTTCAATCAGTTGATGTCGATGACCGAGGGTTCTAAGCTCTTAGGGGCAACAGATGACACGTTCCACCGTTTGGAATACCGGACGTTTGATTATCAAGAATTGGCTGCACCCGTGATCGAAAACGAACAGGTGTTGGTGTTGAGCAACGGGGATTATGCAGCGAGTGCTCTTGGTACGTTGACACCAATTCTTCATAATTGGTTACAGAAGGGTGCGAACTGGGGACACACTGCACAAAATGGAGATCTCTCTTTGGAGGCAACGTCCTTGAGTTTCTCGTTTGGCGGGCAAACGATTTCGGGGAATTCGATGCTTGATATTATGCTCCAAGGAATGACGTTCTTTGGCGCAGATGTTAACGGCGATGGCATTCAAGGTTTTAACATGGACAACCCTGGCCAACGCGGTAAAGGGGTGCCAATAAAGATCGTGGAGGTCGATCTTGACAATCCCGCCCTTCCATCGCGCGCAATCACTCTTACGTATGCTCCACATGGTGAGCTTGCAAGTGTGAGAGATGTCATCGGAAACCTGACGGAATTCGCGTACTATCCCGTGGATCCTCAAAACCGGTCAACGGCTTTCGGTAGCGGCGTTTTTCCGACGTCTAATGATGCAAATAACGGTGAGATAGGTTTTCTCGCCTACGTCCGAAAGTCCCATTCGATGAATTATAAGGATGAGCACGCTGGCTTTTCCAGGCCCTCGTGTGCGTCGGCAGATATTCCAGGGCCTTATAAGTTTATTTTGCCTTCATGTGGGAGTTCAGTGGCGCAGTCACTAACTGCCCTTGGAGTGCCATCGCAAGTCGTTGATGCGATCGCTTGGTCGGCTTCACCAGATACAACGTTGTTTGCCTATAGTGAGATTGGGCTGCCACGACGCACGTGGACCAACGACCCCAATCACGTTGTAGATATTGATCGTGACGCCGACGGACGTGTTGTCCGAGAACTGACCAGCGATAATCGGTTGACCGTGAACACGTTAGATAAGTTTGGCAATGTTGTTGTCACTGAGGTTTTTGACCGCGGGACTTTGGTGAATCAGTCTGCCACGGCCTACAACCGGTCTGGCAATCCCACAATGGGGTGTAGCGCGGCCATCAATGGTGCATGTGATTGGCTGATCAATTCGCCAAACAACCCGCCTCCCGTGCCCAACTATGCTCTGAACCAGTATTTCTATGATGATGAAGACCTCCTCACGTTGACCATTGATCCTGAGGGGACCACCGTATCGACCAACTACGACTCACGACGTCGTCCATACCGGGAAATCGTCAGCGGTGGCGCGGGCAGTAAGGAGCGTGAAAAGCGCATTACGTATGATGTCCGAAGTCGAATCACTCAGATTGGCTACGGCCATGGCGGTACGAACCTGATTGAGAGTTTTGGTTACGACGATTTTGGGATGCAAACGATCCATGTGGATCGTCGGCAGCAGTCTTGGAATTCGGCGTATAGCGTTCAGGGAAACTTGCTTTCGACGTGTCATAACGATTCGAATTGCAACCCTGAAACCACGATGATGTTGACTTCTGGTCTGGATGTTCAGCAATTCAAATACAATGCTTTCGACGAGCTCATAACCCAGACTCATAACGATGAGTTCGAAACGACGTATACACGTAGGCTGGATGGCTCGGTTGCAGTTAAAGGACAGACCAACGCAGATCCGACATATTTTGCGTACGACAAGTATAATAATCCGGTTTGGAGTGCATCGGGTGATTCGCAACAATTCACGGTCGTGGACGCGATAAATCGCCGCCAAACGATGGTCGCAATCAACGGCTCGATCGCCTCAACGGCGATTGACCAATACGATGACGCCGGACGAGTGGTCGCATCCACCCAATACGGAGGCGATGGAACAACAAGACGCACCAGCTCCGCACAGTTTATGGGGCCACGCCAGATTTCGTCAGTAGACCCAACGGGTCGAGTCATTCAACAAGACTATGATTTGCTGGGCCGAATTACGCAGAAACGGGAACAGCGGCCCAACGGTATGGATGTCACCAACTACGTCACTAACCGACGTGGCCAGACCACACAGCTTATCGATCCGATAAATCAAATCACAAATTACACCTATAACGGCTTTGGCGACCTCATCGCGCGCAAGGTACCAAGCGCTGGACCGGAGACTTGGGATTATGATGAATTTGGGCGAACAGAAAAGTGGCAACAGGACAACGAGTGGGTCAAATATGTATATAATTCTCATGGTGATTTGCATGCAGAAAAATGGGGAAATCGCCTTGGGAATTCGATGGAAGAGCTCGCTGTCGAACGTCTCTACGACGACCTCGGCCGGGCGACACGTGTTGATTCGACTAATCTTGACACGCCATTCGACCCCCCCTCAGGGTGTGCGTCGTCGGGCTTTGTGCGTCGTGAGTTCGCTTATGAGTCCAACGGCCGGCGTTCTGAGGACAGGGTTCAAGTCGGAACATGCGCGCCGTTGGTCGTAAGCTCGTCTTGGTCAACCATGAACAACGAGTATCAGCGGGATACAGCTTACCCTAGTGCAGGTGGTAACAATCTGCTTCATACCCAGATCTTTGATGGTCAGGGCAGGCTGCACGAACAAGAGGTTGGTTGGTTTGGCGTTGGTGGGACAACGTCTTTGACGACGGCTTGGAACGGCAGCCGAATGTCGCAGCGCGCGACGACCTTCTCACAAAACCTGGCTCCAGTGATTTCGGATGCAACCTATGATGTTTTTGGAGCACGGACTCAGTGGGACACATCGTTCGACACGGCACCCTTATTCAATGTTGCCATTGAACGTGATGTGTTGAGCCGTGTTCGATCTGCGACCACACAGTTTAATGCTGGGCCGATGCGCTGGGAGGGCTTCGCGTATGATGTCCGTCATCATTTGACGATTGCCAGCTCGGCACACGACATTGTTTTGCCGGCCCCAAGTGTCGGAACACATACCAACGCAACCAATGCATCGGTCGAGGCTGCGGCATCGATCTTGGGCGCAACCGCAACAGTCCGCACTCGTGAAGAAGCTGTGGGTGCAACGCTTACGATTTCAGGGGCCAGCGAGGCGCCACTATGGCAAGCCACGAAAACCAATGGGTCGCCAGGGCGTGATGGATATCACCGACTCCAAAATGTCGTTGTTGACGGGGCAACCTTTCCGATCCAACACGATGACAGAGGCCGTATCGCAACGGCCCCTGAACTCGATCTCACCTATGACGTCTACAACCGTCTCGTGGGCGCTCAAAAAGGGCCCCATTGGGAAGCGTACCTTTACGATGGGGACGGGTTGATGGTCGGTCGCACCAGCACGGGCGACTTTGAGCAGTACGCGTGGGACGGCAATCACATGATTGGTGCCTACGACGGCAATCTCAGCCCACGGTGGGAGGCCATCTTTGGTGAAGGCCAAGACGAGCTACTCGCTTACTACGACTACATGAACGGCACGGACTACCTGCCGGTGCGTGACTGGCGCAACAACCTGGTGTCTGTGTTTGACACCGGCACCCAAAACCTGCTCGGCCACGCTGAGTACACGCCCGAAGGACGTGTCACGACGTTTGATAATACGGGGTCGGTCACCTGTCAGGAAGAAGGTAATCATGGAACTGTGTGTCCGATGCCAGGCGGTCTGCCATTTGCCTTTAACGGGCAGTGGCGGTCATCGCTGACTGGCCTTTCATACATGCGCAACCGTTGGTACTCGCCGCGTCTTGGCCAGTTTATGAGCCATGACCCGCTGCATTATGTCGACAGCGTGAACTTGTATTCGTTTGCGGGTTTTGACCCGATTAACAGTTGGGATCCATATGGCCAATTGAGTGGCGAACATTTATCTGAGACAATGGGGAAGCCGACCACACAACAGCGTGTAAACAATGTATTTTCAGAGATGGAGGGATATGGCGTCAATATGTCTGAATTTCGAAAATCTTGGCGAGAAACGCCTATAGTTAAAGTGCCAGTTTTTGTTCTTTCACTATTCGAAGCCACTGGACTTTATCTTCCTAATCCAGATTTGACTCTTGTTGGTGCCAACACAACGCCTACAACCTTAATTCACGAAACGATTCATGCGATCGCCGCCAATGACCGCACAGGAAGTTGGCAACAGGCGCAAACTGCTTTAACTGAATTTTTTCAAGGCGACCCAGTTGCAGGTAAAAAATTAAACGAGGAGACAATAGCTTATTATGGTGAGCAAAAACTCTCGGCATGGAGCCAACTAGTTTTTAGACTTCGAAATAATATCGATGTCAGCGTCACCATGATGCAATATAAAAGGGAAATAAAACGTATTAATAATAGTGCTCTCGGCTTCGTCAGTAAGCGTCGTCCGCGGAAAGTTGGGCTTCCCAATCGTGCTAAACAATATGTTGAACACGATATCTTCAAAGACTCTATGCCAGATGAACCCCTAGAGTCTGATTTTATTCGTTCATTGATCGGAGATCGTCCATGGAAGGAGCTTGACTATGAGACAGAAATGAAAAAACCATCTGGAGGATCACTTGCAGACTAATGTCTCGAAATCGATATTGGCTCTAAATATTCTGCTGATTGCTGTAGAAATATTTATTTTCGCAGGCGTAGATTTGTCAGTTAGGTATATCGCAGCGGTCTATGCGCTCGTAACCTTGTTACTCACGCCGTTTACGTTTGCAATTACCCCGCCGCATTTGAAGATATTGAGGATTGCTTTGTTGATTTCCTGGGGTGTGATTGCCCACATGATAGCCTATGCCTTGTTTGTAATTTCTTTGGCTTAATCCATTGGCTGGTTTTCGTGCTTCGCGCGACCGTTCCACGAGGCACGGTAGTGTCCCACCACGTGGTGTACGAGCAGGCTGATTCTTCGACATAAAAATCGGAGATGTCACCGGGCTCCTGTAAAGTTTGAGTTGCGAAACAAAAAACAAAACAGGAGAGACCCGATGACGACAAAGAAGGTAGGCCCGCTCGATCTATTGTTCAACACGATTTCACAATCGCAGCCGGAGATGCTGCGCAAGGG
>Ga0100393_10000503_pt1 | contig 42659 bp, 35 predicted proteins | sample CryGeymeta201517_FD_81546 | JGI IMG/M metagenome (GOLD analysis project Ga0100393, IMG submission 81546) | Groundwater microbial communities from Crystal Geyser aquifers in Utah, USA - Crystal Geyser metaG 2015-17 | ecosystem: Environmental > Aquatic > Deep subsurface > Groundwater | place... | reverse complement strand
TGCCGTCGTAATACGCCGCCTTATACCATTCGTTCTCGCTGGCGATCGCCACCCCGCCCGCGTTCCAGGCCGTGTTGTCGCGCGTGATCGTGTTGTTGCTGATGCCCGTGGGCGTCAGCACATAGACACCCGTCTCGGTGTTGCCGCTCGTCAGCCAGTTCGTGAAGCGCGCCGCGTCCCAAAACGATACATAATTGACCGGCTTGTTGCCGAAGCCGCTCTTCACGCTGTAGGTGTAGCTCCCGCCGCTACCTGCGCGGGTGATGCCGCTATGCGTGCTGGAGCTCATGCTGCTGTTGTAGAGCGAGTGCGTGTCCGTCGCCGCGGTCGCGTTCAGGAAGGCCGTGTATTGACTATTCGTCACCTCATAGGTCCCGATGTGGTAGCCGTAGGCAACCCCGCCGTAGGGATTGGCCGTGTCGTTGACGTTGCCCGCATCGCCCACGAAGACCGTGTCGATGTTGATCATGGCCGAGGCCGAGGAAACGGCCAGTAGGACAGCCGCGAGCAGGAAAGAACTGTTTTTACTTTTCATGGTGCGTGACTGTTTGTGGTTAGGTGAGGAGCTTAGAAAAAAGGTTTTCGGGGGGGGGCGGGGGCAAGGAAAAACATGCTGAATTTGTTAATTTTTTGTAAAGATGGTAGCAGAAACCGGATCACAGAGAATCTGCCTCTGGTTTTCGCCCTATTCATTTTCTTTGCATATCAGCTTGCGCATACTCATTTGGAGGAGCCAAACATGTCTTGAACTTTTCAGGCTTTGCCCGTCACATGCTGCGATGTATCCATTAGTCGTATGGCGCTTTATCGATGGCAAGGCCGGGCATGAGACGCAAAGCCAGGGTTTGCTGGAGGCGCTGCAACGCGAAACAGCGCTGGCAGTGTATGAAATTCATGCGGAGCAAGTCCGCTGGGCCGGGGTTCAATGGCTGCTGGGCCGCTTCCCGGGAGCGCGTGATTTGCCCGCGCCGGATTGGATCATCGGAGCCGGACATCGCACACACCTGCCGATGCTGGCGGCGCGACGGGCGCGGGGCGGACAGATCGTGGTTTTGATGCGCCCCTCGCTCCCGCTGGCTTGCTTTGACTGGGCGATTGTTCCCGAACACGACCACCCACGCGCGGCCAAGCATCTCATCGTGACGCAAGGTGTGCTCAATACAGTGTGTCGGGCGAAGGATGCTTCGCCGGCGAAGGGACTCTTGCTGTTGGGCGGACCATCCAAACATCACCGCTGGGATGATGCCGCGATGGTGGAGCAGGTGGCCCGCATTGTCACCCGGCTGCCCGAAGTCGAGTGGGTGCTCACCAGCTCACGGCGCACGCCTGCGCGGACGCTGGAGGGGGTCAGGTCGCTCAAAGCGGTAAACCTGTCGGTGATTCCGTTTGAGCAGACCGCCCCGGGTTGGGTGCGGCAGCGGCTGCAGGAATGCGGCAGGGTCTGGGTCAGTGAGGACAGTATTTCCATGATCTATGAGGCACTCACCGCAGGTGTCCAGGTCGGCTTGTTGGAAGTTCCCGCCTGCGGCAAGCACTCCCGCGTACAGGCTGCCGTCCGGCAGCTCAAGGCAGACGGACGGGTCACTGTCGGTCAAGGGGATCCGAAACTGGTTCAAAGCCATCCGCCCCTGGCCGAGGCCGACCGCGTGGCCGGGCTGTTACTGGCGCAGTGCCGAAACTGATGGCCTGTCGGTTGCGATGAATTATCCTTGCTTCAGTTGCAATCTTTCCGGCGTTGCAACTTCAGTTGCAATGCCTTGTCTTATAATTAAGTGCACAAACCGATTTTCCAGTTTATCTTACTCGTTTTAACCATGTTGGGCCAAACGGGCAGTGCTCAAAACCGGGAGATTCTCGGTGAGTATAAAATCGGCATCGTTGGCCGCGACCGGGAAAACCCGATCTACCAGGCTGCCCACCTGGGTGCACTCGACGCTGCCCGTGAACTGAGCGAGCGCGACTCCATTGATGTGGAGCTGTTGCTGGCGACCCCGGAATTGTCGCAGGGCAACTCCCAGCCGATTGCGCTGGGAGAGCTCTTGGTTGATCATGCGGATGGTTTTATCATTAGCCCGAGCGCGGACGCGGCGGTGGCTTCTTCCATCAGATTCGCACTGCAGCAGGGGAAGGAAGTTGTCTTTTTCGAGAGCCAACTGCAGGAGTTTGATTCAATTGCCTCCATTTTGGCCGACGAAGAACAGGCCGGACGTCTGGCGGGCCAGGTCATGCTAAAAGAACTGCCCACCAGAGCGCGGGTGGCGATTCTGACCAGCACCTCACCCACGCCGCAATTGGATCAGCGGCTCGCGGGGCTGCGGGCCGCGCTGGGCTATCGGCGGATTGAGAGCGTCGTCGCCACCGAACCGGACTACCACGCGGCCATCAGAACGATTCAACTCACCCACGAAGCCGACCGCAACGATCAGATCAAGGGCTGGATCTTCCTCGAGGACTGGCCGCTGCAGGGCATGCCGGCTCTCCCCTGGAAAGCGGGCAAAATACCGGTCGTCGCGATCCAGTCGTCGCCATCGGCATTCATCTACACCGACGAAGGCTACCTGAACGCGCTCATCGTTCACCCCTACTATGAATGGGGCTATACCAGCCTGAAGACACTGGTCGAGAAGCTCCATAATAACAAAACCCCGGAAACGACCACCATCCTGACCCAGCCGCGGGTAGTGGACTGGCGGAATCTGAAAGCCTACCGCAAAGATTGGCAGACCTGGTTCAAATAGAGTCTAACTCCTCTGTTCACGATTACGGATTTAGCAGCACCTTGCCCAGCTTCGGGCACTTATCCGCTGCAATCGCTTCCTGAATCCGGCCCAAATCGTAGCTTGCGGCAATGGGCAGGCTCAAGCGTCCGTCACGCATCATCGCATAGACCGCATCCATCACTTCCCGCACCGCTGCCGGGCCGCGGCTCTTGCAAAATTTGTCCCACCAGAAGCCAACCAGCCGCACATCGTTGAAAATTAAAAAGCGAGTGGGAAAACGCACCTTGTCGCCGACCATTCCGCCAAAAGTGACCTGTGTGCCCCCCTCGCCCAACGCCTTGATCTGGTCCGCCGCACTTTCGCCGCCGATCGAGTTGAGCGCCAACCGCAGCGGCTCACCACCGGTCAGCTCCTGCATCTGTCTGGGCCAGTCCGAGCCCTCCAGCACAACATGGTCTGCCCCCATGGCCTGCAGCGGCTCGATCAAGGCCTCACGCCGCACCTGGCTGATGGTTTTCAGCCCCATAGCCTTGGCCATTTGTATGACCGACAGTCCCACGCTCGAGTTGCCGGCATTTTGCAGCACCCAGCTCCCGGTCGGAAGATCCACCATTTTGGTTAACAGGCAGTAGGCCGTGGGCGGGTTGATGAAAGAAATCGCCGCCTGCTCCACCGGGACCGCCGCATCGACCCGCAGCAATGCATCCGCAGACACGCAGGCAAACTCCTGCCAGGCTCCCTCCTCCGGGAAACGCACCCGCGCACCCACTTCGACCGTGGCCACGCCCGGCCCCAGCGCATCCACCTCGCCGACACCTTCGCGCCCCGCCACCGCCGGTAATTCACGTAAACGCCCATAGCTGCCCCCGATCATACCGTAGTCGGACGGGTTAATCGTCGCCGCCAACAGCTTCACCCGCACCTCACCCGGTCCCGGCTCAGGCAGCGGCAGCGTTGTCACCTGCAGCACATCCGCCGGATCACCGAATGCTTCGTGTTGAATCGCTCGCATCTTATTCATAGCAAGAGTCAACAACACCCGTCCCACCCCTGGCAAAGAAAATACGTTCCCGTTTGCGGGCTATTCGCGCAGTTTATTGACCCCATAACACTAAAAATAATTAGAATTATTACAATTAGCACTTGCAGCGGAACAAAACACGACTTTGTTGAAGGCAGATATCAGTAATTGTAATTATTCCAAATAAAAATATGGAGCTCCAACCCGAACTTAAAGAACGTCTCGATGGTGCCCTCTCCCGCTTAGGCCTGAGGTCCACCAGGCAGCGCGAGCATGTCTTTTCGGTGCTGCTGGAAAAGCTCGATCACCCCACTGCCGACGAGGTCTATGCACGCGCCCGCAGCGACATGCCCACCATTTCATTGGCCACCGTCTATAACTGTCTAGAAACGCTGGCCGCCAGCGGACTGATCAAACAGGTCAACTTTGAGCGCGAGCCGACCCGTTACTGCCCCAACCTGACCGCACATGCCCACTTTTACTGCAAGGAAAGCGGCGAAATCGAAGACATCGAACTCTGCGAGGAGGTCATCCAACAACTTAAATCCGCGCTCCCGGCAGGCTACACCGCCCACCGCATCGACATCGCATTCGACGGCAAATGCGGCGACTGCCATGATTCTTAACTGAAAACTAAAAACCGATAACTTAAAAACTCAAAAATAATGAACTCACTCGAAGTAAAAAACCTGACTGTATCCATCGAAGGCGAAGTTATCCTCAAGGATTTCAGCCTGACTGTGCCGCAAGGCGAAGTGCATGCCCTGATGGGGCCAAACGGCACCGGCAAAAGTACCCTCGCCAAAGTCATGGCCGGCCATGAGGACTACACGGTTGAGAGCGGCGAGATCCTGCTCGCAGGCGAGAGCATCCTCGGCAAAGAGGCGGACGAAATCTCCCATGCGGGGCTCTTCCTCGCCTTCCAGTATCCGCTGGAGATCCCCGGCGTCTCCATCGCCAACTTCATCCGGGCCGCCCGCGCGGCCCGTCTGCCGGAAGGCCAGGAGATCAACGCGGTTGAGTATTACAAAGAACTCTACCAAAAAATGGATGCGCTCAAGATGGACCGCAAATTCACCGCTCGCTCGCTCAACGAGGGGTTTTCCGGCGGCGAAAAGAAACGCTGCGAAATCCTCCAGATGTCGATGCTCGACCCGAAGTTTTGCGTGATGGATGAGACCGACTCGGGCCTCGATATCGATGCGCTCAGGATCGTCTCCGACGGCGTTAACCTGATGCGCAGCCCCGAGCGCAGTTTCCTGGTGATCACCCACTACCAGCGCCTGCTCGACTATATCGTGCCGGATGTCGTGCACGTCATGTATGACGGCCAGATCGTCCGCAGCGGCGATGCCGAACTCGCCAAAGAACTGGAGTCCAAAGGCTACGACTGGATCAAGGACGAATGCGCCGCCACAGCATAACCATCAGTCATCAGTCATCAGTCATCAGCCATCAGTCATCAGTCATCAGCCATCAGCCATCAGCCATCAGCCATCAGTCATCAGTCATCAGCCATCAGCCATTAGCCATTAGCCATTAATAATCATGAGCGACACAACACTCCAAGACCAAAACGAAGCCATTCAGGTCGATACTGAAAAAAGTAACTTCAAGTATCCGGAAAACTACGAATTCGATGCGGGAGTCGGCCTCAACGAAGATACCATCAACTACATCTCCGACGTCAAAAATGACGCCGACTGGATTCGTGAGTTCCGCCTGAAAGCACTCGAAATTTTCAGGCAAAAGCCCATGCCCACGAACTGGGCGACCAAAGACCTCGAAAACATTCATTTCGACAAAATCCGCTATTACCTCTCCAAAGGCCAGGTGCCCGCGCGCTCCTGGGACGATGTGCCGGACGACGTCAAGGAAACCTTCGAGCGGCTCGGCATACCCGAGCAGGAGCGCAAGTTCCTGGCTGGCGTGGAAGCGCAGTTCGACTCCGAAGCCTCCTACTCCCGGATGAAAGAGGATTTGGAGCAAGAGGGGGTCATTTTCGTCGGTTCCACCGAGGGCCTGAACGACTACCCGGAGATTTTCCGCCCCTACTTCGGCAAAGTCATCCCCACCTCCGATAACAAGTTTGCCGCGCTCAACAGCGCCACCTTCTCGGGCGGCAGCTTCATCTACGTGCCCAAGGGCGTCAAACTCAAGCAGCCGCTGCAGGCCTACTTCCGTATCAATGCGGAAAACTTCGGCCAGTTTGAACGCACCCTCATCATTGCCGACGAGGGCGCCGAAATCACCTACATGGAAGGCTGCACCGCCCCCAAGTTTGAGACCGCCACCCTGCACAGCGCCGTGGTCGAACTGGTCGCGCTCAAAGGTGCCAAGATTCAGTATATCACAGTGCAAAACTGGTCCAGCAACGTCTTCAACCTGGTCACCAAGCGCGGCATGGCCGACGAGGGGGCCGAGGTGAAATGGATCGACTGCAACATCGGTTCGCGCCTGACCATGAAGTATCCCGGCGTTGTCCTCAAGGGTAAAGGTGCCCGCGGCGAGGTGCTCTCCATCGCTCTCGCCAACGACGGTCAGCACCAGGATACCGGTGCCAAAATGATGCACCTGGCCGACAACACCACCAGTAACATCATCTCCAAGTCGATCTCCATCGGCAAAGGCCGCTCCACCTACCGTGGCCAGGTGCACATGCCCAAGCACCTCAAGAATTGCAAAAACAACACCGAGTGCGACGCACTGCTGATCAACACCAACAGCCGCACCGATACGTATCCGGCCATCACCACCCGCGGCCAGCACAATACCGTGCAGCACGAGGCCAGCGTCTCCAAAGTCAGCGCCGAGCAGATCTTCTACATGATGCAGCGCGGCCTCTCCGAAGGTGAAGCCATGAGCCTCGCCGTCAACGGCTTCGTCAACGAACTGATGAAGGCCTTCCCAATGGAATACTCAGTCGAGCTGAAACGCCTGATCGATATGGAAATGGAAGGAAGCGTCGGCTAAGGCCGACGAACGTCGAATCCCGCCCAGCGGAAAACGTCCAACGCTGAACATCGAATAACCAGAGCAGACCAAAGCTCCCCTCCTTTTCAAGGAGGGGACAGAATCAATCGCCGACGAGGCGATTGATTCAGGGGTGGTTCCCGCCAACCAACAACAACCAACAACTTCCAACCAACAATCCACGACTCCATGACCACCACCACCTTGGAACAACCCAACACCAACTTTTCCGCCAACGAGCCGGCATGGCTCGCCGACCGCCGCGCCGCCGGCCTGGAGCAATTCAAGAGCCTGCCGATGCCGACCGCTAAAGACGAAAAGTGGCGCTTCGCCAGCGTCGGCCGTCTGAATATGGTTAACTTCAATCCAGCCGACGCACCGGCGGAACATGTCGCGAAGCAACTCGACGCCCGCTCCAAACTGGTCAGTGAACGTGCCGGGCGCAGTGTCTATGTGGACGATACCCCCGCCGCCTTCGAGGGCGTCAGTCCGGAACTCGCCGCCCGGGGTGTCATCTACCTGCCGATCGCCGAGGCGTTGACGCAGCAGCCGGAGCTGATGCAAAAGTATTTCCTGCAGGAGTCCACCGAGCTCGGTTCGCAGAAGTTCTTCGGCCTGCACGCCGCCAGCACCCGCGCCGGCTCCGTTCTCTACGTGCCCAAAGGCGTCGCCATCGAGGCCCCCTTCGTCAACTACTACTGGACCAGTGGAGCCCGCAGTGCCGTCTTCCCCCACACCCTGATCGTGGCCGAGGACAATGCCAGCGTCTCCATCGTCGATGTCTTCTTTTCCGAAACGCTGGACAACGAAGCACTCAGCATCGCCGTGGCCAACATCCACGCCGGAGCCGGTGCCAATGTCTTTCGCAAGGTGGTGCAGGACTGGAATGAAAAGACCGTTTCCTTCCAGCTCGACACCACCGTGGCTGGACGCGACGCCCAGGTTAAAAACGTTGCCGTCAACATCGGTGCCCAGCGCGCCCGCTATGAAGCGCAAACCCGCATCGAAGGCCCCGGCGCGGACGTCAAGATGTATTCCCTCACCGTGGCCGAAGAAAGCCAGGAGTTCGACCAGCGCACCTGCCAGATCCACAACGCGCCCAACTCCGTCTCCGATCTGCTCTACAAAAACGCCCTGCTCGACAACAGCCGCACCATCTTCTCCGGCCTGATTAAAGTGGCCGAAGGCGCCCAGCAGACCGACGCCTACCAGACCAACCGCAACCTCCTGCTCGACCCGACCGCCGAGGCCAATGCCCTGCCCGGCCTCGAGATCCTCGCCAACGACGTCAAATGCTCCCACGGTGCCACCACCGGCAATGTCGATGAAGACGAGTTCTTCTACATGATGAGCCGCGGCATCCCCAGGCGCGTCGCCATGCAACTGATGGTCTTCGGCTTCTTCGAGGAAGTCATCGAAAAAGTCGCCAGCGACGAACTCGCCGAAAATCTGCGCCAGCTCATCCACAAAAAGTTTGATGCGAAATTAAAATGACTAATTGATAATGAATAATGACTACATTTCCGGTATCCTAGCAAGTATAGCATCAGCCATCAGCCATCAGCCATCAGCCATCAGTCATTAGTCATCAGTCATTAGTCATCAGCAATTACAATAATGGACGAATCCCGCACACTCACCCGCGAAGTTGAAGTCACCCTCATCCCGCAAGGCACGCCCATGACCTTGCCCAAGGGCGAACCGGTGACCATCACCCACCGCCTCGGCGGCAACTTCACCATCATGACCAGCAACGGCATGTTCCGCGTCAGCGGGGCCAATGCCGACGCCCTCGGCGAGGAAGTCACCGAAAAAGCGAAGGCCGACCATGCCGCCAGCGCCAACGGCCCCGTCGATACCGAAGTCCTGTGGGAGGCACTGAAAAAAGTTTTCGACCCCGAGATCCCGGTCAACATTGTCGATCTCGGACTGGTTTATTCGCTCGAAACCAGCGAACGCCTCGAAGGGGGCTACAAGGTGGACATGCAGATGACCCTCACCGCCCCCGGTTGCGGCATGGGCCCCGTCATCGCCGACGATGCCAGGACCCATCTCGAAGGCGTGCCCGGTGTGGCCGAAGCTCAGGTCGATATCGTCTGGGATCCACCCTGGAATCAGGACATGATCACCGAAGAGGGCAAGATGGTGCTGGGACTGGTGTAGCTCCCGCCGCCCCGCTACATTTTTTAATCCCCTCTTACGGCAGCAGAAAGTCACGCACCACTGCCATGTGCTGCATCCCGAATACAGCACTGTCGCCCGGACGTATCGGGCAGACCAAGCCGAGCGGTGTAAAGACCCGGCTGTCAAAAACCAGCCCCTGCGGATACTCGCTGTCGTGGCCGGGAATGACCACCGCCGTCTCCAGCGATGCCAATGCCGCATTCGGCAAAACCTGATCATACGGTTTCCTGCGGCTGGCATTTGTTCCGGTAGCACCGTCCTGATCCCGCGGCCTGCCCGAAATGTCCACCACCTCAGCCAGCAACTGCAGCGTCGATTCTTCGAAACTACTGGTGTTGAAGTCGCCCCCGATGACCAGATAGTGCCCCTCCGGTACCTCCCGCTTGATATAATCCACCAGTGCCGCAGCCTGTGCCGGACGCTTGGACGAGCGGCTGCTTAAAAAATGCACACTCACCGCCCACAGATCCTTCTCGCCGGGAAGATCAATCTGTGCCCAGGCAAAGTCCCGGTTGCTCACCTCCACATCTTCCCATTCTCCCGCCGCCAGAATCGGATAACGCGAAATGATCCCGTTCGGAATTTGCTCCTCACCCGCCTCCACATGATACGCAAATGACGGACCAAAGGCCAGACTCACCAGCTTGCGCAAACTTCCTTTCCGGTAGTTGAATTCCTGCATCAACACCACATCCGGCTGTAGGCCCTGGAAAATCCGAATCCCCTCACCCGGATCGTAGGACTGATATTTGCCGCTCGAAATATTGGCCGCCATGATCCGACACCGCACCGCTCCACCCGCCGACAAAACCGCCGCAGAAAAAAACAGGCCAATCCAACACAGCAAAAACAGTCTCAGTCGATACCGCATCCGGTGCAGCCTAGCCACACCGGCAAAGAATCAATCCTAAAATCAACAACCTCAACTTTCAGGACACTAATCACAGCCTGCCACGCTCCCGTTATGTAACAATCTGGTAACAACTGAGATCGAAAATTGCTACCTTGAACGAAATACGACTGATAGGTTGATTTTATATGCCTCCACAGGCATGGCCAATGCTCACCTAATCTGTGAATCCGTCCGACCCAGTTGCCACATCCCCGCGCACGGGGGTGCCCCCGTCACAAAGCGGCTTCGTCCTGCTCGCCGCGCTGGGATTGATGTCATTCATCCTGCTGCTCATCCTTTCACTCATCCTGCAAACCCAGGCCGAAATGCGGGCGGTCAGCGCCGCCAAGGCCCGCCTGCTCGCCAAAGAAAACGCCCGCCTCGGCCTGATGATCGCCCTCGGCGAACTCCAGAAACACGCCGGCCCCGACCAGCGGGTGACCGCCCGGGCAGAGGTAGTAACTGGAGATTCCAAATCTGAAAACGCCATGTGGACCGGCGTCTGGGATGCCAGTTCAGGCACACCTGCCGAGCCCGTTTGGTTGGTTTCCGGACAAAATCCCAATCCTGCTGCCGCTTTCTCCAACAGTGAATCTGTCGTGCTGGCTCCGGCAACTACCAACGAAGCCGCTGTCCGCGCCGGGCGCCTGCCCATCCTCGGCAAAGAGGGCAACCGCGCAGGCGATTTTGCCTACTGGGTGGAGGATCAAAGCGTCAAAGCCACCATCACCCGCACCGACCAGACGAACCAAATGAGCTTCCTGGCAGGTGATGCGGATCGGATTCAGGACATGCGCGAGAGTCTTTCGCAGTATCCTTCGCCGGACTACATCTTCGAAGAAATTAATCCGAGAGATGAAGACGGAGCACGCCCTCCAATTGCCCCCTCCCAAATTGAAAATTTCGCTCGTGCCCAGACCTTTGAACAAGTCGCGTTGACCTTACCCGACGGCGGGAACGTTGACTACGGGAATTTCGACTCCCCCGGAGCATACGCCGGGGACTTAAGGCATCACTTCACGGTAGATGCGCACGGCGTCCTGGAGAATCCGATCAACGGAGGCTTGAAAGTGAATCTAACCGGGCGGACGAAAGAAGAGCTAGCGGACATAATGCTGCAACCAGGCTACGAAAATGATTTTTACCTGAAAGGAGACCACCACCTCTACCACAACCTTGACCCGCAGACAGGACTCCCGTTTTCCGAAAACGCGAACCCTAATGTAGTCGATCCCGCACAGGGAAGTATGACCAGTGCGGGAGAACTGGCACTTGTTCCCGCTGCTGATTTCTACGCCTTTCGCGCAAGCGTAACCGACCCCCAGGACAAAAATATGCAGGTCGTTCGGAACGTCATGCCAGTCGTCTCCGAAATGTCATTTCGGCTGGGGGCCTTTCATACTGGCGGAACGGATAAGAAACCAGGTGACGCGAAGCACCGAATTCGCTTCCATGTCGATGTTGAATTCTGGAACCCGTATCCCTTTCCTATACGGATGGCCCGTGAGGCTGAGGATCGCTGCTTTATTGCCATGCTGGTTCCGTCTGAAATGGGTGACACGCCATCAGAGCGCGAAAAACTGATCCTCAGCGTCGAGCGTTGGATCGGCTTTGGTCCCTTTGCTACAGTAGATTGGGGGATTCACACCAACCTCCTGGATTTCGATGAACGATTAAATAATCCGGGCGATAATACGCTCAATGAGACCGTGATGTCGAGTTGGATGGTGATTGATGATGTGGTTCTTCAGCCGGGCGAAGTTTATCACGCCACCACAGAAAAAGAGGATGGTCTGGCTCGTATCCAAGGAGGATATGTCTTTATTCCCGGCGGGGATCGCGAAGACCCGGAAAGTTATCAAGTCGACCCTGAGGGGAAATACATCAAACACTCAAGAGAGTTTGTTGACAATCCGTCACACCCGGTGCTCTCCGCTGGTGACCAGATCCGGATTAGTCTGCGCCTGCCGAAAAACGGCCTCACCATGCGCCTGATGGCATTCAATAATGCTACGCTGAATTCCTCGAATTCCCCACTTTACGAAGACAACGAGAGTAGTTGGGCCACCCCTTTATTTGAGCTGCGTCACCTCTACAAAGAGAACAACCCTCCCCCTCTCACGCTGCGTGGCGACGAGTATTCACGTTCCACCAGCAGCAGCTACACCATAAATAACTACAACATTGGCTTCCACTACAGACTGGCGGATGAGTTGGTTATTGGTGCCGACCCGGACGCAGTTGATCTGGCACTTCGCTTCGATCTGCGTCAACCAGTCTGGGATTACGAGAATCCGCTTGTTCAGCAACTAGTGGATATAACGGAAGAAAACCCCTTCGCAGTCAGTCAACTTGGTAATATTTTTGACGGGAGCGACGTAATTGCAGACGGGCAAGATGACGGCATCGACAGCCATGATGGAACTTATGAGACGGTTTTCCTCTACCACATGCCGTTCGGGGAGCCGCTCTCAGTTGGCAGCTTTCACCGAATACCGCTCAGCTACCAGACGGCTAATTACGATTTAAACGACGATGGCACGAATGAAGAGGTTCAGGCCAGGGTGGGCATGCCCTGGGGAGGAGCTTTAAATCAAGTCTTCGACAAATACTTTTACACCGGTGCCCCCAACACGAGCTGGGATCTCGACCAGCCATTACCTTTGGCTACTGAGATTTTGAATGGCATCACTGCTGAGCGGATGCGCGAATCGGATGCGGCTGCTCAACTACTGATCAAAGGAAGTTTTAATCTAAATTCACTCTCGGGACCTGCTTGGGCAGCCGTCCTCGGACGTAGCATTCACGGTTGGCAATACGGTTCCTCCGATGCGCTCAATTTGAGGAATGTCTTTTTCAATTTATCGAAATCCACCGACGACGCGATCAAAGCGATTGACGGTTTGAGTGAAGACCGTGAGTTAATAGAATTTGATGTTGCATCGGATGCAGAATCTGCGGGGCGACTTGCTATGCGGCATCCGCTGCGCCGACTGACAGACCAGCAGATTTACAATCCTGATTCCGCAAGCGATGCGGATGATTCTCTGGTAGAGTTTTTGCTGCGTGAGTTGAGCGACTATTTTTTAAATCATCCGCCCTTTCCATCCGTGGCGGCTTTTGTTGACAGCGGGATACTCGACAAGGCAATTCGCCAATCAGGAATCAACGGAAACGTTGCCCGGCATGCACCTGCATACATCTCACAAGCCAACATTCTGGAACCTCTCGCACCCTATTTAACCGTCAGCAGCGATACCTTCGTCATACGCAGCGCCGGAACACGGACCGACCCAGCCACCGGCAACAAGACCAGCCAGATTATTTGCGAAGCGGTCGTTCAACGTCTCCCGGACCGAGTTGACGGGGATGCCTCCAGGATCAGTGAAAATGCCTCCAGCAACAAAAACACATTTGGCCGAAAATTTGTAATCCGCAGCATTCAATGGAAGGAGAATCTTTAATGCAACGTGCGCTATTCATCTTATGCCTGCTGGCCACGTCATTTGCAGCCTCGGCCCAGGAAGTGGAGACTCTGGTCGAAGCTAAATTCCGCACCTTTCCAGTATTATCGGCAAACTGGAAAGGCATCTTTTACCAACCGGCTCCCAAAGCGGATATGATTGAAGTCGATTTTCGCTCACTCTCCAGATCCTTCTTTACTTACGATTATCAGGGGCCCGAAGTATTGAGTTTCTACCGTGAAGATGGTCTCAATGCAGCGGGAGAAATGCAATATCGCCCCGTCGGCGCACTAAAAGTTTCAGCAGGGGAAATGCTTATTTTCTTCAAGCTCAATCCCAGTCAAGCGGAAGGCGAACCGGAATTCAGCTTGCTTGCGACCGATGACAGCCCAAGTGGTCTCCCCAACGATCACATCGTCTTTATCAATTTCACTCGTGCCAACTTCGCCTGTCGTCTGGACAAACAGGATATGATACTGCGACCTGGCGCGTCCGGACCAATATCCATTGCCGACTCGTTAAAACAAAGACTCTTCATCGGGCTTGCTGTATCCTACCAGCAAACCCATCGGGTAGTGCTGAAGAACACCTGGGAATTTCACCCCGGCAACCGACACTTGATTTTACTGCTCCCACCTAAAAAAGCGGGTTCCTTCCGTATCCGCGCTTACCGGGTTGCTGATTTCGTGGGCGAGAAAAAACGTTTCAACCCAAACTGGATGCCGGAAATTCCAGAAAACGAATCTGTTCCAAAAATGTAACAGTGACGGATTCGACTACTTATAATTTTTCATCAAATAAAGCCGATCTTTCATAATAACCGAACCGTATTTCAAACACGATATCCAATTCAGTCCCATGAAAAACTGCTCATTACTCATCCCTTTTATCTCGCTCGCATTCTCAATCGGTTTCCCCCTTGAAGCACAAACGCTTCTTCTCGCTGGGGGCGACAGCGGTGGCCTCAATTTCACTACCGCCAGCGATCCTGCTACTGGTATTTTTATTAATGAGGTGGATGCCGATACCCCCGTATCAGACACTGCTGAGTTCATTGAGCTTTATGACGGCGGAGTCGGCAATACCAACCTGTCTGGCTTGGTTGTGGTTTTTTTTAATGGTAACGGAGATGCTGCCTATGCTGCCTTCGACCTTGATGGCTACAGTACGGATGCCAACGGCTTCTTCGTACTCGGTAATGCAGCTGTCGCGGAAGCCACATTGAACTTCGCGGATAACTCACTTCAGAACGGTGCGGATGCCGTTGCCCTCTACCTCAGTGATGCAACTGACTTCCCGAACGGCACACCTGTCACCGATATTAACCTGCTGGATGCACTGGTTTACGGCACATCTGACAGCGCTGACTCCGGACTACTGGACGTGCTCACACCGGGACAGCCGCAAAGCAATGAAACCGCGGACCTTTCCCATTCGCGCTCTCCGGATGGTGGCACCCAGCGCGTGACGGCCTCCTACGTAGCTCAACAACCGACGCCCGGTGCCAGTAACGGCGGCACCGCCGACACCACCGGACCAGCAGTCATCAACATGGAACCAGCCAATACTTCAACTACGGTCTTCCCTCACGAGAACCTCATTATTGTTTTCGACAAGAATATCGCCTCCAGCGCAGGCAATATCACCCTTCACCTTGCCAGCGATGATTCCATCGTGGAAAGCTTCAACGTGGCTACAGATGTGCTGATTGATGGCCCCGCCCTGCAAATCAATCCCACCACTGACCTTACTCAAGGCACCGGGTATTACGTTCAAATTCCGGACGGAACAATAAAAGACCTGCTGGGGAACAATTTCTCGGGTATCAGCGGTTCAAGCACCTGGGCGTTCACTGTCCTGGCCGGTACTATCTTCAGCAAGGCCGGCGAGAATACCGTCAGCATCGGCATTAATGTGCCGGATGGACTCAACCCCTATAGCATTCAGGAGTTCTATGCGCAAAATGCGGCCGGCAACTTTGATGAATACAGCCTGACGGAGTTCGCATTATCCTTGTCCGACTTCGATGGTGCTATGGTGACAGATCTGGGTGCAGCGTCGCTCTCCCTCACGGTCAGCGATCGTAATTTCTCAACCGCAGGTAGCTATGAAATCTTCTTTACCACCAACACCGAGGACGACTTGACTGGCCAGGTGGCCTACGATGCCCTGTTCTTCGATCAAACTTTAGCCAACACCAACTTCGGCATCGACCAGGCACAGTTCTCGAATGTGCCGGTGTCAGTCGGCTCCGGTACCTATCACTTCGATGGGGAAAACGGTGAGGGCTTCGTGCAAACCATTCCGCTCGATCTTTCCGCCGTTGAGACGGCATTGATTGAAGCGATCAATAGCGGCGAAAAATTCCACCTGATTTTAGCAGTCTCGGATACAAGCGGGGCGACTGTCACCTACTCAGGGGTCGGTAACAGCTTCGATGTGGGAGAACCGACACTCAATCTGCTGGCGACTACGGGCATCAGTCCAGCTGCTGTGCTGGTAAACGAATCCGGAGGTGCTACTGCCATCGCGGAGGGCGGTGCAGCAGATAACTACACCATCGCCCTCAACACTCAACCGACTGACGACGTCACGATCACAGTTACCGCAGATTCGCAACTCGACCTGGGCGCAGGTGCGGGCACCGCTATCATCCTGACCTTTACCAATGCAGATTGGGATCAACCGCAAACAGTGACGGTTAACGCGGTTGACGATACAGCTCGGGAGAGTGCCCTCCACCTCGGCTCAATTACCCACAGTGTCAGCAGTAATGATTCAGACTACCAAGGGATCGCCCTTAGCAATATCTCCGTCTATATCACCGATAATGATTTCGGACCTTCCAATGCGGTGATTAATGAATTCGTGGTGGATAACAGCCTGCCTGCCGATGCGGGTGCCTTCATCGAAATCCTCGGTTCACCAAACACCGACTACAGCAGCCTCTACCTCCTTGAAATCGAGGGTGATAACAACTCTGCGACTGGCAAAATCGATAGCGTCTTCCAAATCGGCACCACTGATGAAAATGGATTTTGGGTCATCACCGATACCGATGACTCCAACGCTAATATGGAGAACGGCACGATCACCATCATGCTCGTTCAGGGCTTTACTGGCAGCGTCAACGATGATATTGATTTGAATAATGACGGCACCATCGATAACGCCCCCTGGGCCAACATTATCGACGGCGTTGCTATCTTCGAGGGGGGATCCGACTTCACTTACGGCGATGACCCTGCTGTAGTGGTGCTGACTCCAGACTTTGACGGCGGTAATAGCCAAGTGGGTGGTGCCTCCCGTATTCCCAATGGCACAGATACCGATAGCGACACCGACTGGGTGCGCAACGACTTTGACGGTTTCGGCTTAGGTGGAGGAGCAACCAGCGGCATTGACGGCCAGGCGATCAGCACGCCAAGTCTCGATAATCAAATCTTCGCCGACACATCCTCCCCGACGATTATAAATCTACTCCCGGCAGATGATATCTCCTCCGTCGCGGTAAATTCGGACCTCCTGGTGACCTTTGACGAAAACGTTCAGGCGGGAACTGGCGTAATTACACTGCATCTGGCCAGTGACGACCGCGTGATTGAAAGCTTCGATGTCGCATCAAATGTTACCTTTAACGGGGCAGCAGTTATGTTCGCACCGACAGCCGACCTCCTCGGCGGCACGACTTATTACGTGCAGATCGCTCCAGGTGCTATCATCGATACTGCGGCCACGCCAAATGTTTTCAGTGGCATCACTGACCGCATCTCCTGGAACTTCACCACTATCCAGCCGGGAATAATAAATGAAGAAAACTTCAGTAGTACTCCTGCTTGGGTCAACCGTTCCGTCGCTGGCACGCAACCCTGGAGCTACATCAGCGAGACCGCCACCATGTCAGGATCAAATAACGAAAACCACTACTTGATTTCACCACCGCTTAATTTCGAAACGGTTGCTGGCAATGTTACAATCTCATTCGACTACGAAGGTGCCACGCTGTCCGGTTCACCCGAAATTCTGCTCAATTTGGTTTACTCGACCGACTATAATGGAACCGATACTGATCCGGAAGCTTCCGCGACCTGGACGCCGATCCCAAGCTCACTCGTCCTCGGAAACGGCCGTTTTGATTTGGCCAATCTGGCTCAGTCGAATACGATCACGCTGCCTGATACCCTCGCAGGTGAGACGACGCTTTATCTCGCCTTCCGCTACAACGATATCAGCTCAGCTGCGTCAGAAGCCTGGGCCATCGATAACATCGTTGTAGCCGAGGCCACCCCCACCTCCCCACTGGGCGACTATCTGGCACTGCGGGGGCTGAGCGAGGCGGATCTGGAGATCGACACCGATGGCAATGGTCTGACCGTGCTGGAAGAATACTTCTTCGGTATCGGCGATGGACTGGGGGCCGACGGCAAGCTGCTGGGTGTGCTGGCCGGCGGCTCGGCCCTGACCGTAGTCAGCGACCTGGCCAGCGATCCGGCGGGCGTGGATGTGGAACTGCTCGCCACCAGCGATCTGGCGGCCGGATTCACGCCGGTGGACTTCACCGTCAGCAGCGAGGCTAACGGCGCCGGCAGCTTCACCCGCAGCTACACCGAGAACAGCCCGCCTGCGGAGGCTGACAGCCGCTTCTACCAGCTGCGCCTGACGGTGACCCCGTAAGCCATAAGCCTCAAGCGAAGACCGCTCTACATCAAACCGCCGGGAAAATTTCCCGGCGGTTTTTTTACGTCCGCCCGTAGCTGCGGCGCGACAGCGACGCGGATTGCCCGGCTGGCCTGAGCGAATCCCGGCAGGCCCCAACGGAACGGCTGTCGCCGCCCCGCTACTTTTTTCAAGTTCCCCCCGTAGCTGCGGCGCGATAGCGACGCGGATTGCCCGGCTGGCCTGAGCGACACCACCTGTCCCCAACGGAACGGCTCTCGCCGCCCCGCTACTTTTTCAAGTTCCCCCCGTAGCTGCGGCGCGATAGCGACGCGGATTCCCCGGCTGGCCTGAGCAAATGCGCTGCACACGCTTCTCCATTTCCGGAGCATCCCGGCGCACCGGGAAGGTGTGCGCGGCGCACTCCACAGGTGAGCCGCGCGTTAATATTTGCACCACGCTGCATTTTAAGCTCGACAGTGTACTCGTAATACGTTGCATATAAAGGCTTATGCCGTCTCGAACGGCCACGAATTATCTTTAGCTTCACTCATTCAATGAGAAAAAAAATTATCAGCTCACGTAAGTTTATTAAACCATCATTCAGTTACCTCATCGAGAAAAAGCGTGATGGCGGCGAGTTTAGTGACGAGGAAATCCGCTATATCGTCGATTCAATTTTGGATGAGGAGATGCCGGAGTTTCAACAGGCTGCATTTGCAATGGCCGTCTTTTTCCAGGGCATGTCGGCGCAGGAAACGGCCATCTTCGCGGAAGAACTGATGCTTTCCGGCGAAATGATTGACCTTACCGGGATCAGCCGCCCGAAAATTGACAAATACTCGACGGGGGGAGTCGGCGATAAAACGACGCTGGTATTGGCACCGCTTGCAGCGGCCTGCGGTGTGGTCATGCCCACTATGAACGGCATTGACGAAGAATATATCATCAGCAATTTGGACAAGTTGTCTGCGATCCCGAAGTTTAATCCGGTGCTCGACTTGAAGGGCTTTAAGGCACAACTGAAAAAGGTGGGGTGCACTTTCATTCAAAAGGACGAGGAAATCGCGCCAGTGGACAGTATTCTGTATCAGTTGCGGCTGCAAACCGGCACAATTCCCAGCCTGCCGCTGATTACCGGATCCGTGCTCAGCCGCAAGCTGGCTGAAGGTGCCGAAGGTCTGGTCATCGACGTGAAGTGGGGCAACGGTTCATTCATCAAAGATCTGGAGCAGGCCAAGCAACTGGCGCGTTCGATCACCCGGGTGGGCCGCTCCATGAAACGCCGTTGTGTGGCCCTGGTGACGGATATGAATCAACCGCTGGGCGACACTGTCGGCACCGCGTTGGAAATCAAAGAGGCGATCCAGTTGCTCAAAGGAGAGGGGCCGGAGGATCTAAAGGAGCTTGTGCTTAAGCTGGGAATGGAGATCGTGCGCCTGGCCGGAGTCGCGGGCTCCACACTTTCTGCGAAGCAGACCGTGCAGCGCCACCTCAAGGACGGCACCGCGCTGGGCAAATTCAAAGAGATGATTGAGGCTCAAGGCGGGGACAGCTCCGTGATCGACGATCCCGATAAGTTCCCCACCGCGAAACACATTCGCAAGCTGCCGGCACCCAAGCGCGGCTACGTGCATACGATCAACGCCGGCTTGATTGCGGAAGGCGTGGCCAAGCTGGCCCGGAAGAAAAACGGCGTCTATGACCCGGCAGTCGGCGTCTCCGAAATCAAGAAAGTGGGCACTCAAGTCAAGCAGGGTGAGCCGCTGATGATGATCCACTACAACGACGAAGCCAAAATGGAAGAGGCGCTGGAGTTCCTTAAAACTGCTTACCGCCTAGCGCCAAAGCGTCCGAATACGCCCGAGCTGATCGTTGAGCGCGTAGCTTGATGATCACTATAGGCATCCGGACGCCCTCGCGTGTCCGGATGGCAGGCCTGGTGCAGCACCGGTGGACCGAAGCTGAGCGCTGCAGCTACCTCATACGATTCGAAAAAGGTTTGATCCGTTTAACGGAGGGGCCAGTCTGGACCGTGACAGCAAAAGCAATACCCATTGCACGATCGCGGTTTGGAAGGAGCCGGGCCCTCCCAAACGTCCTCTTTTATTAGGATCGAACCTTCTGGAAGAAGGTATCAGAAGATAGCTTAAAAACCCGGAGCCCCGCGCTCCCAGTCCGCCGGGCGGCTCCAGGGCACCGATTGCTCATCCGGCGAGCTGTTAAAGCATGCCGTCAGACCCAGCGTGCTGAGGGCGAGTGCAATCATCAAGACAATGCGTATCATAGCCGCTTGGGTTTTGACCAATTAGTTGAGGATTTGAACGGTGCTGCCGGAAGCCAGCTTTGTCGTGCCAGTGCTGCCGGGCAGGATGTTTGCGACCACATAATCGGTTTTGACCGACTGAATTTGAACTTTGCCGACCACCTTATTGCCTTGCAGCAGAGTGATCGTCTGGCCCTGGGTAAATTGTAGCATCGGCGTGGTGTTCAGCGCGATCAGCCCGTCTGCCGGGCTGATTGAGTTGACAATGGTCTCAATAAACATCTGGCGTGCACCGGCGGTCTGGGCAGACGGATCCGAACGATCCACAGCAGAGCCCTGTCCGGGAGTTGAGCCAACACTTCTCGCTACGACGGAGTCGGCGATTGCGGCTTTGGCTTCCAGCTCAAGCTTCAGCTGTGCGTTGGTATTTTCCAATTCAGCGATCAATTGGTTGCGCTGGTTTTCCTCGCGCTTGACCGCAGTCAAATCCTCAAGTGCATCCGACAAGTCAGCCCGCAGTTGTCGCGAATCGGTCTCCAGTTTCGCAGATTTTTCCCGTTCGTCACGGAGCTCCCGCTGAGCGCGGCTGGCAAGTTTTTCCGCTTCCGCGAGTTCAGATTGAACCCCCTCGAGCCTGGTCTTCGTCCGGGCAAGCGTGTCCCGTTCAGTGGTCAATTCAGACTCCGTTCTTTCGAGTGTTTTTTGCGTCTCGCTTAAAGTGCTTTGGGCCGCAGTCAGCACTTGTTGGGTTCGCGTGAGCAGCTCATGTTTTTCAGCAAGTTTACCTTTACTGATAAAATAGAGTGTGGTGGCCGCGATTGCAGCAACAATGGCAAGGATACGCAGGATCAGGGATACGTTTTTCATTTTGGGTGATGGCAATATGTTATTCTAAAAAAAAGCAGGAGCTGGGGGTGACATGAGTGTCTGTTGACGCAATGCCACGCTGATTGGCGAGCAAACGGTTCAGTAATTTAAAAATGACTTCCTGCCCGGATTCAAGGCCTAATTGTTGCGCGATCGTAACTGCGTCCATCGGCTCGCCGCGGTGCTGGCGGAGCAGGCTCATGACTTTGCCTTCCAGCTCCAGGACTCCAGCAGCGGCTTGCTTGCCGGCTTCAACGCCCGGCTGGTGGTAGGCGTTGATATTGATGAGCGAGGCATACAAGCCCACGGCACGTTCAAACAGGGCAATCAACTGACCAACCGCCTCCGGGCTGACGGATTTGATGGTGATGGTGATGGACTGGCGGCCCTTGTCGTAAAGGGCATCACGAGTGCCGAGGTAGAAGCCCTGCAGGAAATCCCCTGCGGTGACGCCGTCCTCAACTTCGATTGAATCGCCCTCGCGGTCTTTGAGCACTTCAATAAAAGTGACGAAGAAATTATGCACGCCTTCGCGCAGTTGCTGGACGTAGGCGTGCTGGTCGGTCGAGCCTTTGTTCCCGTAAACAGCAATCCCCTGGTTGACGGTCCGTCCGTCGAGGTCGAACTCTTTGCCCAGCGACTCCATAACCAGCTGCTGCAGATACTTGGAGAAGAGCATCAGCCGATCCTTATAGGGCAGGACAACCATGTCTTTGGCTCCTTTGCCGTCGGTGGCGAAATACCACATCAGAGCCAGCAGCGCAGCTGGGTTTTGTGCCGTCTCGGTGCGGCGGGTGACAGCGTCCATCGCTGCGGCACCCGCCAGAATTCGATCAATGTCCAGCCCCTGCAGGGCCGCCGGCAGCAGGCCCACCGCAGCCAGTTCGGAGGTGCGCCCGCCTACCCAGTCCCACATCGGCAGCCGCGCCAGCCAGCCTTGCGCAGCGGCAATCCGGTCGAGCTTGGATCCGACTCCGGTGATGGCGATGGCATGCCGGGCAAAATCGAGCCCGGCGGCCTGATACGCGGCCTGCGCCTCCAGCATGCCGTTGCGGGTCTCGGGGGTGCCGCCCGACTTGGAGATGACCAGCGCGAGCGTCTGGCCGAGTTGATCATCCAGCGCGGCCAGGGTACGGTCGATTCCATCAGGGTCGGTGTTGTCGAAAAAATAAAGCCGCAGCTTATCGCACTGCGGGCAACCCAGCGCATCGGCCACAAACTGCGGGCCTAATGCGGAGCCCCCGATCCCGATAATCAGGCAGTTGCGGAAAGGACCTGCTGCGCCGACACGTTGCCCCGTGTGCACTTCGGATGCAATTTGCTTGATTTGGGTCAGGCAAGTTTGGATCTCGGTGCTGAGCTCGGGCGTGGGGGCCAGTGCCGGCTGGCGCAGCCAGTAATGGCCAACCATGCGGTTTTCATCAGGATTCGCAATCGCACCGGCTTCGAGCCCGGCCATCGCCTGATAAGCTGACTGGATCCGTGGCTCCATCTCGGAGAGATACGCCTCGTCGAAATCGATCCGGCTGATGTCCAGCGCAAAGTCGAGCTCTGGCAGTGAGAGATAATACTTGGTGAATTTTTCCCAGCTCATGATCATTCAAAGTAAAGGTATTGCTGCAAGTGCAAGAAGATGTCGAGTGCACCAGATCGAAGCGGCAATGTCAACATAGCTTAAACTGCTCTCCCAAACCGGGCTGCCCAGCAGCACGGTTGTAAATAGCATCCTGCACAGTAATGCGGATGTAATCAGGAAACACACGACGCTGACCGGATAAGCGCATGCATCTGCCTCAAATTGACTCGACACCCGTTGCCAGAAATCAAGTGTCAACATATCGAAGCACACGTCAGCAAAATGAAGGAAGCCACGGCGAGAATTAAGATCAATCACCTGCTGGAGAATGCCGGTTGGCGATTTTTCGACAGTGAGGCGGGTCCGGCAAACGTCCAACTTGAGCCGAATGTAAAATTAACTAAGGGCGCTCTGGATGATCTCGGTCATGATTTCGAGGCAACGTCCAACGGGTTCATCGATTTTTTGCTCCTCAACGAAAAAGGCTTTCCCCCTCATCATTCTGGAGGCCAAGGCAGAGAAAAAGGATCCCCTGGTCGGCAAGGAACAGGCCCGTCGCTACGCCCGCTCTCAGAATTGCCGCTTCGTCATTCTCTCGAATGGGAATCTCCACTACTTCTGGGACCTTGAACGCGGGAATCCCTATCTCATTACCGCTTTCCCCGATCCCGGCTCGGTTCAAGGCTACCAGAAAGTCCAGCCCGACCCCAAGCGTCTTATCGAAGAAAAAGTCGAAGCCGACTACATTGCGGTGACCCAGCGGCCGGGCTATGCCTTCGAGGCGGGCTGGAGGAACGAATCGGAGCGCCCGCGCTTCATTGAAAGTAACGGACTGCGCTTTCTCCGACCTTATCAGGAGCGGGCGATTCACGCCATTCAGCGCGAGGTCAAGGCGGGCAAGGACCGCTTCCTGCTCGAAATGGCCACCGGCACGGGAAAAACCCTGACCTCCGCAGCCATTATCAAACTCTTCCTGAGCTCGGGTAATGCGCAGCGCGTGCTCTTTCTCGTCGACCGGCTGGAACTGGAGGATCAGGCGCTCAAAGCCTTCCGCAAGGTGCTCTCCAGCGACTACAAGGCCGTCATCTACAAGGAGAATCGCCAGGACTGGCGGCACGCCGAGATCGTGGTCAGCACGGTCCAGTCCCTGCTCTTTAACAACAAGTATCAGGACCTCTTCTCGCCGACGGACTTTGATCTAGTCATTTCCGACGAAGCCCACCGTTCCATCGGAGGCAATGCGCGGGCGGTGTTCGATTATTTCATCGGCTATAAATTGGGGCTGACCGCCACGCCCCGCGACTACCTGAAAAATTTTAAACAGGACGCGCCCAATCGGAAAGATCCGAGAGAGTTCGAACGGCGCGTGCTGATGGACACCTACCGGACCTTCGGTTGCGACGACGGTCAGCCGACCTTCCGCTACTCCCTGCTTGACGGGGTGAAAGACGGCTTCCTGATCAACCCGACAGTCGTGGATGCCCGCAGTGAGGTCACGACGCAACTGCTGTCGGAATCCGGTTTCGTCGTCGAATTCACCGACGCGGAGGGGGAGGAACAGGAAGAGAGTTTCAAGCAGCGGGAGTTCGAGAGGCGTTTCTTCTCCCAGGCGACCAACCAGCTATTCTGCAAGACATTCCTCGAAAACGCGCTGCGGGACCCCGTGAGCGGCGAGATCGGCAAGTCGATCATCTTTGCGGTCAGTCAGATCCACGCGGGCAAACTGGCGCAAATTCTCAACGAAATGGCCGACCGGATGTTTCCGGGTAAATACCAGTCCGATTTCGCGGTTCAGGTGACATCGAGTGTGGACGGCGCTCAGCAGCACACCATCAACTTCACCAACAACAATCTACTCGGCTCCGCCAACTTCATCCCGACCTATAAGACGAGCAAGGCCCGCATCTGCGTGACCGTCGGTATGATGACGACGGGCTACGACTGCCCGGACATTCTCAATCTTGGCCTGTTTCGCCCCATCTTTTCACCCACCGACTTTATTCAGATCAAAGGACGCGGCACCCGCAGGCACGACTTTCGGGAGCTGCTCTTCGACAATGCCATCAAGGAAGGCTTGGCCCACCCGGCGAAGGCGTCCTTCAAGCTCTTCGACTTCTTCGGTAACTGCGAATACTTTGAGAAAGAATTCAACTACGACGAAGTCATCAAGCTGCCCAAACCCACCAAACCGGGTAAAGGCGGCGGCGGCGGCGGCGGGGGTGAGCCGATTGATACCTACGAGCACTTGGGCCAGGACATCATCGAATCCATGGAAGTCGCCGAGGTCGGTGTCGAGGGCATGAAGATCGACCGCATGTTCTACCAGCGCTTCGAGGAAACGGTCCGCGAGAATGACTTTATCGCCGAAAGTGTGGAAAAGGGCCAATGGGACCGCGTCATCGACTACGTCAACCAGGAGGTCTTCGATAAGCCGGACGAATACTACTCGCTGGACAAACTGCGCAAAGCCGCCGGAGTGGACCGCCGCCTGACCCTCCGCGAGATTCTGGAAAAGGTCTTCGGGCTCATCCCCCGCTTCAAATCGAAGGACGAATTACTGGAGCAGGAGTTCTCCAAGTTCGTCGCCGACTACAAGCCCGACCCGGCGGAAGCCGTGCCCGCGATCAAGCACTTCTTCAAAGCCTACGCCACCAGCGGCGTGCTGCGCGACATTATCGGCTCCGGTGAACTGACGGACCTCGCTACCAATCCGATCTTTAATACGCGTGACTTAAAAGCCGTCCCGAAGAAGTATCGCACCCTCGTGCCCGAATACATCAAAGACTACGTCTCGCTCAACCAGTTTGCCGCCTAATCCATGCTCGACACCACCACCAAGCGCCGTATCGACACCGCCCGCGACATCCTCGTGGGCAAGGTGCCCGACCCGAAGTCACAGGTCGAGCAGATCACCATCGCCCTCATCTACAAGTTCATGGATGACATGGACGCCGAGGCCGAGGAGCTGGGCGGCAAGCGCAAGTTCTTTACCGGCGACTTCGCCCGCTACGGCTGGGCCAAGCTTCTGCGCTCCGGCCTGAGCGGGCACGAGACGCTGGCGCTCTACGCCGAAGGCATCACCAAGATGACGGAAAACCCCGGCCTGCCGGAACTCTTCCGCGACATCTTCAAAAACGCCTACCTCCACGGCTTCAGCGATCCCCACATCTACGAATACGACACCCTGACCTCCGAAGAGCGCTGGAACGAGTTTGCCGATGTCATCCTCGCCAATCCGCCCTTCATGTCGCCGAAAGGCGGGATCAAGCCGCACCAGCGCTTCAGCATCCAGAGCAAGCGCAGCGAGGTCCTCTTTGTCGATTACATGGCCGAGCACCTTACCCCCGCCGGGCGCGCCGCCATCATCGTGCCCGAGGGCATCATCTTCCAGAGCCAGAACGCCTACAAGGACCTCCGCCGCAAGCTCATCGACGAGTGCCTCGTCGCCGTCGTCTCCCTGCCTGCCGGTTGCTTCAACCCTTACTCGGGCGTCAAGACCAGCATCCTTATCTTCGACAAAGCCCTTGCCCGGCACAGCGACAGCATCGGCTTCTTCAAGGTGGAAAACGACGGATTCGGCCTCGGTGCCCAGCGCCGCCCCATCGACCAGGACGACCTCCCGCAGGTCAAGCGCGAGCTGCATGATTACCTTCACGCCTTGCGGGCAAAGCAGCCCACCGATGAACTGGAACCCCGCCACGGCCTCATCGTCGGGAAGGAACGCATCAAGGAAAACGGTGAGTGCAATTTGAGCGGGGAGCGGTATGCCGCCCCACTTGCTGCGACACATGATTTTGATTCGGTAAAACTTGGAGACGAACGCTACTTTCGCATCGAGAGCGGCGGGACTCCAAAATCAGGAGAGCCAGCTTACTGGGAAGGTGATATTCCGTGGGCGACCTTGGTAGACCTACCGGCAGAAGACTTTATTTCGGAGATAACAGACACCAAAAGAAAAATCACTGAGAGGGGGTTGAAGGAGTCCTCGGCTAAACTTATTCCGGCCAACTCGGTTATCGTTTCGACCAGGGCGACGATTGGACGCATCGGGATCAACCGCGTTCCAACCGCTACAAATCAGGGTTTTAAGAATATAATCATTCTCGATCCAGCCAACGTGATAACTGAATACGTGGCTCTGGCCATAACCCGGCTTGTTCCCACGATGGACGCATGGGCGACTGGCGGCACTTTCAAAGAAATCTCTAAATCTAAATTCTCCGAACTGGAAATCCCCCTCCCACCGCTTCCGGTGCAGCAGGAAATCGTGGCGGAGATCGAGGGCTACGAGCAGAGAATCAGTGAACTTGAAACGGAGATAACTGGAGAGAAAATGAAGATCGAATCCACCCTTGAAAGAGTCTGGGGCGGGGAACAGTAATTTGATTTATGGCGACTCAGGAACAGATCAACATTGTTGCGAGAGCTGCGGAAGCCGATGACCCAACGGACCAAGTCCGCGAAGCCCTCATCCACGGCAGCTATTTTTCCGCCAAAGACATTGAATTCTGCGCCGATTTGGACATTGCCGACGAATTCAGCTCTCACCAGTATTTTACAGAAATCGAATCCCTCCACCAGTCCCTGCAAGCTCTCATGCCTGAGACCGAGGAGCTTGAATCCATAGCTATTGCATGAACGCCGCCATACCCGACTTTGACCACAATCTGGTGCTGCCTCCGCATCGGGGTGATCCACGAGTGCCTGCGGACATCAGTCCATATCCTTGCACCTCCCTTGACCTTGTTCAGCGGTTTGCAAACACTCCCGAACGGACTGCGATCCTGAAGGGTTTTCTGGATTTTCGGAAGCGTCTGCGTTCACATGGACTGACCAACGGCTACCAATGGCTGGACGGCAGTTTTTTGGAAGATATTGAACAACGTGAAAATCGACCGCCGAACGACCTCGACGTTTTAACCCTATACTGGGGCTACGACATCCCTTTCCAGCAGCAACTCATCACAGATTTTCCAGAGTTCCGGGACAGAGATCTTTCAAAGGAGAACTTCTCGCTGGATCACTTCGGGCTCGATGTAGGATATTCCCCGAAGCTCACCGTCGAACAGATTCGTTACTGGTTGCAGCTCTTCACCCACAACCGCGATAGCGTCTGGAAGGGCATGCTGAGAATTGACTTAGACACTGAACAAGCGGATGCTGATGCGGTCAAATACTTGGAGAACCCGTCCTCATGACCACCCGCCGCAAACGTGACTTCCTCAAGACACAGCTGCTTGAGACCGACCGCCTGATAGAGATGACGGGCGATCATCCTGTCATGTCCTTCGGCCTGGCGCAGCGGAGAGAGGCACTTGAGAAAGAACTACAGGCGCTTCCCATTGGCCACAAGGAGGCACGCACGGTTCTTTTCTTTTCTGGAGAGCCGGTTGTCGGCTCCATCGGGATTGACGCAAATTTTGCAGGGCGCGTGTTAACACCATTCCAGAACATGGTCATGAGCGAGCATGCGCATCGTTGGCATGGCACCCTGGGGAGTCGTGGGAAACGGAGCGGCGAACAGGAATCCCGCTTGATCCTGACGGGCCTGCCCCGAGGCTCCTTTGGCATGGAACTGTCAAAAGCCGGAAACGATGAACTTTTTGAAGCAGACCAACTTGCGGATACATTGGCTCGCGTTACCCGGTTGATTGAATCGGCCGCCCGGAGCGACGAGGATTTTGCGGCTGAATTGGACGAAACTTCGCCCCGAGTCATTCAAAGCCTGAGGGAGTTTTTGAAGGTCGTTGCCGAGGGGAGAGCAGGTTTGGAGATGGAGTCTGGCGATTTTCGCTGCGCACTCAACCCGATCAAAGCGGGTGAAGCCTACCAGCGCGTTTCTGATACCGTGACCAAAGACGAAGAGATATTGGAAAAAGGAGTATTTAGGGGTCTGTTGCTGGAATCTTGGCGATTTGATTTTGTCAACGAAGCCGGGCATAAGATTACCGGAAAGTTGGACGATGATTTGACCCAGGAGCAGGCTGGCGCCATGGGGCGCGCGTTTCTGGAGAAGACCTGCGAAGCGGATTTGCTCAAGACCACGATCCTCTTTAAAAATGGTCGAGAACGAACCACGTATTGTTTACGGGGCTTGAAAGACTAATCTGCGTTTTCCTCAATCGCCATGATCAGATCGGGACAAAAGGACAGAGTGATTTCCAATGTGCGAAGTTTCGCCGATCAATGCAGTGAAGACGACTGGGATGGTTACAGGGCTGAGGCTGTTAGCGATACGGTTTTGCTGTGCGCCGAAGCGTTTATTCGTGCTCTGCCGGATGGCCTGGCCATGCCCGAGATTTCCGCAGAACCGGACGGCCAAATCTCCTTCGACTGGCTGCCCACTAAAACAAAAACCTTCACTCTGAGTGTAGGTTCGAGTGACCGCTTGGCTTACGCTTGGATTGACGGGAGCAATCGTGGACATGCTGTCGACCTGTTTGAGGGCGACCAGCTGCCGCCTCGTGTGCTCGGAGAATTGCAGCGAATCCTGTCTTAAGACATGCCCCTACCTTCAGGATTGCCGGAGACCGTTGCTGACGATGAGCCGATCTCCCGGTTCATGACCTCCAAGAGTAGTCACTGCAATACGAAGGTGGTCAAACCTGCGGCATTTATGCCGAATCCTAAAGATGGCCGCCTGTCTGTCGCCCGGCACGGAGCAGATCCCATCGAAGAGTCAGAGCGCATGGCAAAGGAAGATTACCATTTGGAAAAAGCCTTCGGTGTCGCGCTCATCGAAGCAAAGGAAATTCGAAAGGTAGAGCTCGATTTCGAGGCAGATGACAAGCCTCTTCGCCATGCGGATGTCGTCGGTTGGCCATGGCGAGAGGACGACCGGGAATTTGGAAAGGCTGAGCAAAAAGAGAAAGCTGCGACTCTGGCACAGAAGGCTGAGCGCATCATTTTTTAAGTGAAGAAGAGTTCTTTCAATTCCTAGTCGAGTGGAGACGGCGCATAAGACCATGAATCCGATAGAAGCAGCATCACCTGAGGAAGCGCACACCTGGGACGTGCTGCTGGAAGTCGGCTGCCACCAAGTTCCAAATGCACTGTCGTCGGGAGGCACTGGACTGAAATTGAAGCACGGCGGTCTGGAATTGGAGGCGGTTCAGTCTATCGGGCAACGTTTCGCTGAGATTGTGTTCATTACCGGCATTTATCGTGATGCCCGGCAACTTTCGGCAGAGAATTCCTCCCATGCATTAGCGAATGAAGGCCGACTTGCCAACTCATCCACTGTGGACATTTGCAGCAGAGATTTCTCAATCCGACCGGCGATCTTTGCGGCAGCAGCCCAACCCGCTTCCTCAAGAATGGACTTCTCATCAATAGTGCGCCTGAACCGATTCTGCATAACATTTTCATCTACAAAAATCCGAGTAAATTCAACGACAATGCGCGGTAGGCTATTTTCCGGGTTGATAGTTGGTAGAATGCCTTGATTGGGCTAGCCTCCTGCCAGACAGGCCAAGCAATTACGACGGATAACCCCGCAGAGCCGGAACTATTTCGAAAGGAGACGCAAAAGTCCGACAGCCTTGAAGAACTGAGCCGCAAACCTGAAAATCAAAAATACCCCGCTACTCAATTTCGGTTATGGAGTCCCGACACCCTCCCCCCTCTTTCTCAGGGTGTGCCCCCCTTCTACTTTGGCCGCAGAAAGAAAGGGGAGTATCTTCTTACTTCAATCACCGCGATCTACTCGCTACGCGGACGGGAAATAGAGGGTGTGCCGGGGGGTGCTGGGGGCAGGGCCGGGGCGGGGGCGATAGGCCGAAGTCCGGGGGCAGGACGATAGCCACCAGGCAGGCCAGTCAAGCAAGCCGGGGATAATTGACCTGTTACACGGGGGCAGGCTTCCAGCTCAGTGACGAAGGCGTTCAACGATCCTGCACCCGGCAAGCTCACGACACCCGACACGCCGGAATGATCCGCCAGCTTCTTCCCGGCTGTCGGATATTTGCAGCCCTAAATTTTCAGCCAAACTCAATCCGACACCCGGCCACTGGTGCCAGCGGAACGCGCCCAAAAAAGACTAATTTTGTGGATTGAGCATGTTTTAGGGGCAATATGAGGGCAATGTCTTATAGTTACGGCTTGAAGTCCATTTCAACAGAAATCCCTTACTCGTTGAAAGTAATGGATTTAAAGGCTGGAGGCGCGGGTCGGAATCGAACCGACGATAGAGGATTTGCAGTCCTCGGCCTTACCACTTGGCGACCGCGCCGATACCAGCTTACCTAAACCAATAGAGAGGCTACTGTTTCGAATTCAAGTGAATTCGAAAATTAATTCTCTCATTCGAGTAAATAGGGCACGCCAAACAGTAGAAAAAGAAAGAGGCCGGAGGCGAGGACAAAGAGCACCAGGCAGCCGATTTTAGCCTGGCGGATGGGGTCGCCGGACGGGGCCGCCGGGCTGGCGAAGCCCGTGAAGGGATCATTAGTTTGATCGGCGGGCACAGCACCAGGCGGGCGGGCCGATGGTTGTTCCTGCTGGCCGTTGGTTTCGCCCCGGGCAATTGCACGGGCTGTTTCCGTCGGCGGAGGCTGCAGATGAGGCATCTTCGGCTGTGCCGGCCTCCCGGCAGCTGATGTCGTTACGTCAGGTGCCTCGTGTTTCAATCGGGCAATCTGTTGCTCCAGCCACTCCAGGTGCTGTTGGATAAGTTGACGCTGGGCACGCAGTTCTTCGAGCAGCCGATTCATGCTGGATCCGTGAGTCGAGTGAAAGATGAATCCAAACCGTTCATTACCGGTTCAGCTCATGTGTTGAGTGGATGGTTCAATTTATATTTTCTGTCGGGTGGCGGGCGGGCGGTTATAAAAAATCCCGCTCCTTAGAGGATGCGGGATTTGGGAAGTTTTGTCGAACCCTTTGTCGAACCAAGATGCCTAAGGCCTAGGCACTGATAGCCTCGATGATATTGACCTTACGGTGAGCTTTATCAAAAGCGACGTTGCCGTTTTTGAGCGCAAACAGGGTATGGTCACGGCCCATGCCGACGTTGGCTCCCGGATGGTAGCGGGTGCCGCGCTGGCGGATGATAATATTACCGGCAACGACGGCCTCGCCGCCAAACTTCTTCACGCCGAGGCGCTTGGAGTTGCTGTCGCGTCCGTTGCGGGAAGTTCCTTGTCCTTTTTTGTGTGCCATGGTCTGAAGTCTCCAGATTGAGGGTTAGCCGTTGATCGACTCAATTTTGATCACGGAAAGATGTTGGCGATGGCCGCGGCGCTTCTTGTAGCCCTGACGACGCTTTTTCTTAAAGACAATCACCTTCTTGTCTTTCTTGTTTTCGAGGATGGTGGCCTTGACGCAGGCACCCTCGATCAGGGGCGTGCCGAAACGCGCATCAGCACCTTCGCCGATCATCAGGACATCGCCAATGTCAATGCTGTCCCCAGCGGCAGTGCCGGGGAATGAGTTGACCTTGAGAATGTCGCCTTCGGTTACTGTGAATTGGCGGCCTTGAGTTTTGATAGTGGCTTTCATGGGAAAAACGAGTGAGCAAATCCTATCCGCGCAGGGAATCAAGGAGTTTTTTCGGGTATTTTATTGGAAGAAAGCAAATAAAGTGCGGGATAACTCGCGGGAACAGAGTCGCGCAGGTGCATGGAAAGGAGCGCCAGGCTCCGGGCTCAACCTTCGATTTGTTCTTCCAGGAAGTCGATCAGTTCTGCTTCGCTGACGCGGCGCTGAGCACAGGTGTCGCGGTCGCGCAGGGTGACGGTGCCGTCCTTTTCGATAGTGTCGAAGTCGATGGTGATCCCGAAGGGGGTGCCGATCTCGTCCTGGCGGCGGTAGCGGCGGCCGATGGCACCGGAGGCATCGTAGAATACGCTCCAGCGTTTCTGCAGCTTGCGGTAAAGGGCATCGGCGCGCTCGACCAGCTCGGGCTTGTTCTTGAGCAAGGGAAAGACGGCGGCCTTGTAGGGCGCGATCCTGGGGCTGAACTTGAGCAGGGTGCGCTGCTCCGCCTGGCCCTTATCGTTGGGCACTTCGTCTTCGCAGTAGGCGGCCGTGAGCACGGCCAGCAGGGTGCGGTCCACGCCGAGCGAGGGCTCGATGACGTGCGGCACATACTTGCTCTTGCTGGCCTCGTCGAAAAACTCCATACTCTTGCCGGAGTGTTGCTGGTGCTGCTTGAGGTCGTAATCGGAGCGGCAGGCGATGCCCCACAGCTCCTGTTCACCGTGCGGGAAGTGAAACATCAGGTCGGTGGTGGCCTGCGAGTAAAAGGCGAGTTTCTCCTGCGGGTGCACGTCTTCGGTAATCGATTCGCGCGGCAGGCCGATGGAGACCAGCCAGTCGATGCACTGGTCGAGCCACACGCGGTGGAGTGACGGCCAGTCCGCATCGGGGGCGATGAAGTATTCGATCTCCATCTGCTCGAACTCACGCGAACGGAAGATGAAGTTGCGCGGGGTGATCTCGTTGCGGAAGGCCTTGCCGATCTGGGCGATGCCGAAGGGGATCTTCACGCGACCGGTATCGACCACGTTCTTGTAGTTGGCGAAGATGCCCTGGGCGGTCTCGGGGCGCAGGTAGGCGATGGCCGATTCATCGGCCAGCGGGCCGACCTTGGTCTCGAACATCAACTTGAACGCGCGCGGGGCGGTCAGGGTGCCTGCTTTGCTCGCGTCCGGGCCAAGCGTCTGCTCGCGCACGGCATCGCTGACCTCGGTAAAATCGGCGGCGCTGCCGAACAGCTGGCCCTCGTCGAGCTTGGACTGTTTTTTGTCGAGCGAGTCGCGCAGCTTCTTGGCCTGCTTAATGATGCTGGCCTCGTCGGCCCCCTCGACATAGGCAACGTAGCCACAGGGCTCAGCATCGAGCACGACCGGGGCACAGAAAAGCTGGTCCGCGCGGTAGCGCTTGCGGCTCTCTTTGCAGTCCACCAGCGGATCGGAAAAGCCGTCCACGTGGCCGGAGGCCTGCCAGATCTTCGGGTGCATGATGATGCTGGAGTCGAGGCCCACAATGTCGTCGCGACGCTGCACGAAGTCACGCCACCAGGCTTGCTTGATGTTGTTGCGCAGTTCCACCCCGAGCGGACCGTAGTCGTAGAAGCCATTGTAGCCGCCGTAGATTTCGGAGGAGGGAAAGATGAAGCCGCGGCGTTTGCACAGGCCGACGATTTCTTCCATAAGACTTTCGTTGGATACGGTGGGAACTGTCATGTCGATAGTGATGTGTAGATTGGGAAGGTTGAAGCGAGCCCCTGCCGGCTTCACCCTCCGCCTGCTTAAAAACAGAGAGGTGTGGCGGTTGGGCGGGGATGGGTCAATTCATAATACCACGACTTCTCCGGCACCAAACCGGATTTGCTCCGGCTCGCGTTGCGCCCGGTCTTGTCGCCGGGGCGGAAGGTGCACACGGGAGCGCAGTGCCGCTGAACGGCAAATTCAGAATGTAGCAGCAGGACGCTGGAAATGAGAATTAATCTTCTCAATTCAGCTTTCTCCGCTTTGACTGCTTGATATGTCTGAGCCTGCCACCAGTCCACATGAACTACGCTGGCACCAACACCTGCTACTCACGGTGCTGGCGGCGGTGCTGCGTATATGGTCGCGCACGCTGCGCTTCCGCTGGGGACCGGAGGTGCAGGCACTGATCGAGGCACCACCCGCACCGGCGGTGGTCATCCTCTGGCACAACCGGCTCTTCGCTGCGCCGGAGTTTTTTCGCCGCTGCTTCGCGCAGCGGCAACTGGCCACCCTGGTCAGTGCCAGCGGCGACGGTGCCTGGCTGGCTGCATTTATGCGCCAGCTCGGGATGTTTCCGATCCGGGGCTCACGCCACAAGCGTGGTCCGCAGGCGGTGCGTGAGATGCTGGCGGTGCACCAGCAGGGCTATGATATCGGCATTACGCCTGACGGCTCCCGCGGGCCGATGTATGAACTCAAAGCGGGTGCGATCGGCATCGCATTAAAGACGGGAGCGCCGCTGGTGCTGTTGTCCCTGAATTTTCGACGTGCCTGGCGGCTCAAGAGTTGGGACCGCTTTTATCTGCCCTTGCCCTTCAGTTTAATCGAAGTGCGGATTGAAGTCATCCATCAACCGGCTGTTCTGGGTGAAGACCCCCACACCGCAGCGGCCTTGCTCAGGCAGCGAATGGATGCGATGACCGAAGATTAAAACGGACGCGCATACACCATAATACCGGCCAGCAGACCCAGTCCGATCAGCAGCCACCACAGCAGTGTGGCGAGTGCGGGCTTGCGGTTGATCAGAACAATCAGGCCACCCAGCGCCAGCCAGATGACGAGTTTGACCAGAATCCAGGGCGTGGCGAAGCTGTAACCCAGCTTGGAAATCAGTGCAAATCCGGCAATAAACATCAGCAGCAGACCGATCCCGCTGGTGATGGAGCCAAGTTTTTTGACCCGCGCATCATCGCTGCCGCAGAGGCTGCGGCCGAGCAACGCACCGTAGCCGAGAAACAGCATGATGATTCCCGTCAGATGAAGAATGTGGTAAATATAAGGTGGCATGATTTCGGCTAGGAGGCGTTCTCCTGATAGACGTGGATATCCCGCTGGGGAAAGGGAATGCTGACCCCTTCAGCATCAAATTTCTCTTTAACCGCTTGGGTGAAATCAAATTTGAACGACCAGTAATCCGGCGCATTCACCCAGGGACGGACCACAAAATCCACACTGCTTTCACCCAGGTTGGCAACGGCCACTTGTGGTGCCGGCTCCGGCAGCACGCGCGCATCGGCAGCCAGCAGACCTTCAATAATCGCCTTGGCTTTATTCAGATCATCGCCGTAACTCACTCCGACCGTCATGTCGCAGCGGCGGGTATCATAACCCGAAAAGTTGGTGATGGAGCCACCCATGATCTGTGAATTCGGCATGATGATTTTTACATTGTCCGGGGTCTTCAACACCGTAGTCAAGATACCGACTTCAACCACCGTGCCCGCTTCCCCACCCGCTTTGATGAAGTTACCGGCGATGAATGGTTTGAACAAAATCAGTAATACACCGGATGCAAAATTCGACAGCGAACCTTGCAGCGCCAAACCAACCGCCAAGCCGGCCGCACCGATGACGGCAACAAAGGACGTCGTTTGTATGCCGAGCTTGCTGACCGCAGCAATCACCACAAAGACCACAAGTGCGCTATGGATCAGGCTGGAGAAAAAGCCGATCAGCGTCGCATCCACATTGCGCTTGGACAAGGTAGTCTGAAACAAGACACGAATCTTCTTCGCCAGCCAAAGGCCGACGAAGAGAATAACCAGAGCTGCCAGAACTTTGAGTCCGTAACTGGCAAGAGCATCAATAACTTTAGCTACAGTATCAGTCATAATCCTTGTTGGTTTTGGTTAATAAGGGAGTCGTTTCTAATGTGAACCCAGCAGCAATTAGCAAGCCACTTCAGCGTGGAAATTATTCCCGGCCGTGGTCGCTTTGACATAGCCCTTGCGAATGGTGAAATCACCGAAGCGCTCACCGGGCTGCCGCTCCCCGGCATAAGCGAGCAGGATCGGCTTGAGTGCGTCAATAATCTCCTGGTGGGTGATGGAGCTGAGGTAAAGCTTGTTCAAACGCTCGCCGTCAAAGCCCGCTCCCAGATAGAGATTGTATTTGCCCGGCACCTTGCCGACCAGGCCGATCTCGCCCAGGTAGGGACGTCCGCAACCATTCGGGCAGCCCGTCGAGCGGATGATGATCTCGTCCTTTTGCAGGCCGGCTTCCTCCAGGATGACCTCCAGATCGCTGACCAGATTCGGCAGATAGCGCTCGGACTCCGCCAGGGCCAGCCCGCAGGTCGGCAGCGCGACGCAGGCGATCTGGCTGCGCCGCATGCCGCTGGCGGTTTTGTAGGCGTCCAGTTGGTATTGCGCAACCAGGGCATCGATTTGCCCGCGGTCTGCTGGAGCCACACCGGCGATGATGAGGTTCTGATTTGCGGTCAGGCGGAACTCGCCCTGGTGCACCCTGGCGATCGCCAGCATACCCGTCTTGAGCGACTTCTCCGGGGTATCCACGATGCGCCCCCCTTCGATGAAGAGATTGAGGTTCCACTTACCGTGGACATCTTCGGACCAGCCGTAGCGATCGCCGGTACTGGTGAACTGGTAGTCGCGTGGATCTTCCAGCGCGTAGCCCAGCCTTTTTTCCAGTTCCTGCCGGATCCAGTCCGGCCCCAGTCGCTCGACGGTATATTTGAAGCGGGCATTGGCGCGGTCCACCCGGTTGCCGTGATCGCGTTGAATCGTCACAATCTTTTCGGCCACCGCCACCGCCTGTTCCGGGGTGCAAAAAGCGATCACATCAGCCAGCCGCGGAAAAGTCTTTTCGTTGCCATGCGTCATCCCCATGCCGCCACCCACGGTGACATTGAACCCGGCCAGCTTCCCGTCCTCGATAATCGCGATGAAGCCGAGGCAGTGCGCAAACACGTCCACGTCATTGTGCGGCGGGATCGCCACCGCGATTTTGAACTTGCGCGGCAGATAGGTAGGCCCGTAGAGCGGTTCGACGGCGTCACCGCCACAGTCTTTGGAGCGCTCGGCGGCCTGTTCAACCGTGAGTTTGATCGGCTCACCGTCGAGCCACATCTCGGAGAATGCCGGAGTCTGCGGCTTGAGGTGGGCATCGATCTGCGCGGTAATCCGCTGCACCTCGGCGTGCACCTCCGAAGCCGGGGGGTTCGGATTGCACATCACGTTGCGGTTCACATCGCCGCAGGCCGCCAGCGTCGTCATTGCCACATCGTTGCAGGACCGGATGACCTCCTTCAGGTTGCCTTTAAGGATGCCATGCAGCTGAAAGGCCTGCCGCGTGGTCAGCTTGATCGTGTTAAACGCACAGAAGTTGGCCAGCTCATCCACCACCTGCCACTGCTCTGGAGTGCAGACGCCCCCCGGCAGGCAAATCCGCGCCAGAAAGGTGTAGGCCTTGTCCAGCTTATGCTGCCGGCGCTGGGCCCGCACATCACGGTCATCCTGCTGATACAGCCCGTGAAACTTGGTCAACTGCTGGTCGTCCGCCGCAATTGCGCCGGTCGAGACGTCAGCCAAACCCTCAAGAATCGTCCCACGCAGATACTGGCTGCGGGTCTTGATGCCTTCATTCTTATGCAGTTGTGGTGCGTTTTCGCTGTCAGATATCATAATGAACGATAATTGAGCCGCATCTTTACCATCTTGCAAACGCAGAAACGCCTCAAATACACAGAAAAGAAGGGCTATACGTAAAATTTTGTGGCAACAGCGGTCCGTAGTCGGGTCGATTCATCGCCCGACCGGAGCGGAAAAGGTGTAATTGAAACCCTTGCGGGTGGAGCGCACGTGCGGGGCAGTGGCCTTTTTGTGCATTGCTTACTGTCTGAGCCAGCGGGTCGGGGGATGAATCACCCCGACTAACGGGGCAACTGACGCAGAGTCTTCACAAAATCCCAGCAAGAACCAAAAATAAGCAGGCTAGATGATCGCCTGATAAGCTTCCGCTTTGAGCAGCGCATCCAACTGCGCGGGATCCTGCACTTTGATCTTAAGCAGCCAGCCCCGCTGATAGGGGTCCTGATTCAAAAGTTCCGGATTGGCGTCCACCGCCTCGTTGACCTCAATGACCTCGGCATCCACCGGCATAAACAGATCGGAGGCCGCCTTGACCGACTCCACCACACCAAAAGTATCGCCTACGGCAAAGGACTCACCCGCTGTCGGGAATTCAACAAAAGTGATGTCACCCAGACTCTCCTGCGCGTAATCAGTGATCCCCACGGTGGCCGAGCCATCGTCGTGAACCTGCAGCCATTCGTGTTCTTTGGTATAGAGAAGATCCGATGGAACGTTGTTCATGTATTTTGTAATGCCTGCGGCAGGTTAGCTTTGGGATTCAAAAAATTCAATAATCTGCTCGATCACGTATTTGTGCTCCAGCGGAGTCAGCTCACCCGCTTCCAGGCGTTCATCAGCTTTCAGCGCCTGCAATGCCATTTTCTCGAAGGGATCCGCGCCCAGCGAACCCGGCACCAGATCACTTTGCATCTTCGCTTTCATCCTCCCCGGCTCCAGGTCCACATAGTAGCCTAAATCTTCGGACAGCCCGAAACGAATGAAATTTTCGGCTTTTTCATTGGGCACAGGTGTAAAGTATTTAACTGCCGGATTGTAACCGTTCTTTTCCAGGCGAATCTGGTGCGTGGTTTTACGGGGCAGTGCCACGGTCATCGGCGTGCTGCCGGCAGCTTCACCGTTGATAAAAACATTCGCCTCGGTGGGAAACGAAAGGATCACAACTTCCTGCGGCACACCGTTGCGCATGTGTTCACAACCCACAAAAACAGTGGCCAGCGTTAGAGAGAAAACAAGGGGTAGAACAATTTTCATATTAGATTAGTAAAATTAGCATAGAACAGGCTTTCCCTGTTTCAGGTCAAGAATATAGCAAATTTAATCTGCTAAAAAATCCATTTTGTTTACAGGCTTGATTCAAAGGCACTTTCCACTAATGATCGACCGCTTTCGCCGCAACGCAATGCCATCGCGGCCCTCATACCCACACCACAACAAACACTGCAGAATAATGAAAACAGATCAAGCTATCGAATTCCCCGAGCAGGACGAAATCGGCCCCGAAATGAAGGGTGCGGATGTCCTTGTCGCCTCTCTTGAGCGCGAGGGTGTCGACGTGGTGTATGCCTATCCGGGAGGGGCTTCGCTGGAGCTGCATCAGGCGCTGACCCGCAGCAAGACGATTCGCACCATCCTGCCGCGCTTTGAACAGGGCGGCGGCTTCATGGCGCACGGCCATGCCCGTTCAACCGGTAAAGCCAGCGTCTGCATGGCCACCTCCGGGCCGGGGGCGACCAATCTGGTCACCTGTATTGCGGATGCTTTTATGGACAGTGTGCCGCTGATTGCGATCACCGGACAGGTCTTTCAGGAGTTCATCGGGAAGTCAGCTTTTCAGGAAACCGATTTTTTCGGGATGACGCTCCCCATCGTGAAGCACAGCTACCTGGTCCTGAAGCCGGAAGACCTCCCCCGGGTGGTCAAGGAAGCATTCCATATTGCCCAGACGGGCCGTCCGGGGCCGGTGGTGATCGATATCCCGAAAGACGTGCAGCAAGCCATTGTAAAGCCGGTATTCCCGGCATCGATTGAGCTGCCCGGCTACGTCGGCGATGTCACTCACCCCGAAGCCTCCGACGAATCACTCACCAAAGTGCTGGAGTTGATCGAAACTGCGGAACGCCCGGTGCTTTACACGGGCGGTGGCATCATCTCTGCGGAGGCGCATCGCGAACTGCGTGAGTTTGCGGAGCTGACCGGCCTCCCGGTCGCTTCGACGCTGATGGGCCTGGGAGCCTTCGACGCGCAGCACCCGCAATCGCTCTACTGGTTTGGGATGCACGGGACTGTGGCCGGTAACTGGGCGGTTTGCGACAGCGACCTGCTGATCTGTGCCGGTGCCCGCTTCGATGACCGCATTACCGGCAAAGTGGATAAATTTGCCCCGGATGCCGTCATCGTGCACATTGATATCGACGTCTCCGAGCACAATAAAAACAAACGGGTCCACTACCCGATCCACTCGGACGTGAAGTATGCACTGACCCGCCTGTGCGAGCTGGCTAAAACGGGGCAATTCAAGCAACCCGATCTGTCCGAATGGTTTGCGACCATCAACGGTTGGAAGGAGGAGTATCCCTTCAGCTACGATAATTCCGGGCATATCACCCAGCAGGAAGCGACTGAGGTGCTCTACGAGGAAACCAGGGGCGAAGCCATCATCACCACCGGCGTCGGCCAGCACCAGATGTGGGCCGCGCAGTTCTACAAATTCCGCGAGCCGCGCACTTACATCAGCTCGCTCGGCCTCGGCACGATGGGCTTTGGCCTGCCGGCTGCTCTCGGCGTCAAGGTCGCCCACCCGGATAAACTGGTCATCAATATCGACGGCGATGGCTGCTTCCTGATGAACGTGCAGGAACTCGCAACCGCCAAGATGGAAAATATCCATGCCAAAACCATCATCATGAATAACCAGCACCTCGGCATGGTGGTGCAGTGGGAAGATCTGATGTATGAAAGTGTGCGCGGCCAGACCATTCTCTGCGACAAGAACAATATCGGCGGGCCCGACAACATAGAGGCCATCTACCCGGATTTCATCAAGATCGCAGAGGGCTTCGGCGTCGCCGGACGCCGGGTGTTTAAGCGTGAGGATCTCCGCGCAGCGATCCGAGAGATGATCGAGTACGACGGTCCCTACGTGCTGGAAGTCATTGTCCCGCACACGGAGCACGTGCTGCCGATGATCAAACAGGGGCTCTCCGCCAAGGAAATCCTGATAAAATCCGAATAAAGATTGAATTTTTCCACAGCGGACTCTCCTCTGGGCGAGTCCGCTTTTTATTGAACCTGTCACAAGACCTATGACGCACAACTACCTGATTATCCTCGCACTAGGCATATTACTGGCCCACCAAACTGTCACTGCCGATGAAGTCATCACCACCGACGGCGCCAGACTGCTGGGCAACATTACCTTAATTGACAAAGGCACCATCCACCTTGAAACCAGCTACGCCGGCACGCTGAAGATCAGTCAGGAACAAGTGGCCTCCTTCAGCACCGATGAGCCGCGGGTCGTGCGCCTGGCCAGCGGCACCATCATGTCCGGCCCGGTGGCGTCATCCAGCGGCGGCAAATTGCGGATCCAGTCCGAAGATGGTGTGCTCGAAACCAACACCGCCCAGGTCGCGGCGACATGGGTGCCCGGCAGTGAAGATCCGCAACTCGCCCGCAACCGGCGCCAATGGCGCTACGATGCCAGTCTCGATCTGACCGGACGCAGCGGCAACGTGGATAAATTCCGGCTCGGCACCAATATGAATGCTCAGCTCAAAGGCCCCAACGATGCGCTCGCTTTTTTCTTCCAGCATGAGCAGGCCGAAGAAGAAAAACTCAAAACAGAAGACCGCCTTGCCGGTGGTGCATCCTATGAATCCTTCTTCAGTAAAGTCATGGGCTGGTATATCCGCACCGAACTGGAGACCGACCGAATCGACGACATCAAATTCCGGTCCACCTCGGCAGGTGGTCTTTCCTATCGTTTGATCAATAAGGACCGGCAGAGTCTGGTCGCCCGTTCCGGTGTGGGTTACCGCTACACTGCATTCACCAATAACTCACCGGATGAATCCAGTGCGACGATAGACTTTGGCCTGGCCCATGACTACGAGTTTAAAAGCTTTTTTGTCATGCAGAATGACATTACCTTTGTTCCGGCGGTCGATGACTTCAGCAACTATCTGATTGTGCATGACAGCGGCTTTGAGATCCCCATTGGCAGCAGTGAAAACTGGAAGATCCGCATGGGCATCACCAACGAATACGACAGCGAAAGCACGACTCCCGAAAAACTGGATACCCGCTACTATACCCGGATGATTTACTCCTGGCGCTGAGCCGATGCAGACCTCTGCCCGGTGGCCTGCCATTGCGCGGCGATCCTGACCCCCTCTCGATCGCCCCCCTCCTCGTAGGCAGTCTGCTTCAGCCGGCTGCCAGGAAGTGATACACCAATCTGTGCTGAATGTTGATTCGTCTGGAATAAGTTCCCGCCAAATCACCAACCAATGCCTCAAAATCCGGGGGATTCCTGAATGGGTCTTCTCGCAATAGTTGGATCAGTTCAAGCGCTTTCTCCTTTAAATTACTGCGGGATATTTTCTTCGCATCCTTTTGAGCCTGCTTGGCGTATACGATCCTTTCATTCACCACTCAATCGTCTCGCCGCAGGGCTGCTTTTTGGCGTTCGTGGAAAAAACGCACGAACCCTTGCGCCGGGGCGTTCGCAGGTGAACATGATACAGTCCCGCAAACGCGAGCACCGCCGAAAACCTGACGAGCAGTATCGGTTGATCGAGTCCTGTTCCCCAGGCCCATATTTGGAACTGTTCTCAAGAGGTGTTCGAAAAGAATGGGCTGTCTGTCTGGGGTAATCAGGCTGACGATGCTTATACGCCTAACTGGGCAACCTATAAAAACCACTCACAGAGTGT
>Ga0100393_10000490_pt1 | contig 43211 bp, 34 predicted proteins | sample CryGeymeta201517_FD_81546 | JGI IMG/M metagenome (GOLD analysis project Ga0100393, IMG submission 81546) | Groundwater microbial communities from Crystal Geyser aquifers in Utah, USA - Crystal Geyser metaG 2015-17 | ecosystem: Environmental > Aquatic > Deep subsurface > Groundwater | place... | reverse complement strand
GTGCCGGTTTGCACGCGCTGCGCGGTCCCGGGTTTCGGCTGCGCCTCAACCCGGGCTACTGGAGATTCTGGTGGGCGACGGTGCCAGTTTGCACGCGCTGCGGTAGCCCGGGTTAGGCCGCAGGCCGTAACCCGGGATTTTGCGTGATAGTCACCAAGCCCGGGCGGTTGGATGTCGAACGACGCACCGGCAAACGCCGCTGCCGCACAACCCGCCTCTCGCACCTCAGGCGCGCGCGATCAACCGGTTCACCCGCGCGACAAAACCGGCGGCATCATCGAGCGCAGCGCCGGAGGTGAGTTGCGCCTGTTCCAGCAACAGCCAGCCCAGATCGTCGGCTACGGCCGCATCGCCTTCGGCGGCGAAACGCTTCAGCAACGGGTGTTCGGGATTGATCTCCAGGCTGGGTGCCGATTGCGGCACGGCATGGCCGGCGGCGGCGAGCAGGCGTTGCATGTGCGGCGCCATGTCGTACTCGCCAGCGACCAGGCAGGCCGGGGAATCGACCAGTCGGCGCGAGGATTTCACGTCCTTCACCGTGTCGCCGTACAGCGTTTTCAGGCGTTCGATCAGCGGCGCAGCCTCGGCGTCGCGCTGTTCGTTGCTCTGCGTGTCGGCGGCGTCGGCAAGGTCTTCACCGAGTTCGCCCTTGGCGGCGTTGCGCAGCGGCTTGCCATCGTATTCATGCAGGTAGCCGGCCATCCACTCGTCGACGCGCTCGTGCATCAGCAGCACTTCGATGCCGCGCTTGTTCAGCGCTTCGATCTGCGGGCTGTGGCGGGCGGCATTCCAGCCATCGGCAGTGATGTAGTAAATCGCCTTTTGCTCGGGCTTCATGCGCGCGATATAGGCGTCCAGCGACACCCGATCGTCGGCGGCCTTGCTCAACGTCGACGGAAACCGCAGCAACTTGAGGATACGCTCGCGGTTACCGGCATCCTCGACCACACCTTCCTTGAGTACGTTGCCGAAGGCTTTCCAGAATGCACCGTACTTGTCGTTGTCCTCGCTGGCGACCCGCTCCAGCAGGTCGAGCACACGCTTGCTCAATGCGCCGCGGATGCGTTCCACCTGGCGGCTGGACTGCAACAACTCGCGGCTGACATTGAGCGGCAGATCATCGGAATCGACCACGCCACGCACGAAACGCAGGTAATTGGGCAGCATCTGCTCGGACGCATCCATGATGAAAACGCGCTTGATGTAGAGCTTCAAGCCATGACGTTCCTCACGCCCACCTTGCAACATGTCGAACGGCGGATTCGCCGGCACATACAGCAGCGAGACGAAGTTCTGATTGCCCTCGACGCGATTGTGGGTCCAGGTCAGTGCCTCGCCAAAATCGTGCGAGACGTGCTGATAGAACGCCTGATAGTCCGCATCGGTGATCTCGCTGCGCGGCCGTGCCCACAGCGCCGACGCCTGATTGATGGTCTCGAACCCGGGCGCTTCGTCGTTGTCCTCATCGCTCTTGGCGGCAGGCATGCGAATCGGAAAATCGATGTGTTCGGAGTAACGGTGCACCAGCTCGCGCAGACGCCAGTCGTCCAGGTACTCGTCCTCGTCTGCACGCAGTTGCAGCGTCACCGTGGTACCGCGCGGAGTGGTTGCCGATGCCGACTGCACGGTAAATTCGTTGCCGTCGCCGCTGCACTGCCACGTCCATGCTTCGTCGCTGCCAGCACGGCGCGAGGTGACACTGACTTGGTCGGCGACGATGAACGCCGAATAAAAACCAACACCAAACTGGCCGATCAATTGTGCATCGCCGCGTTTGTCTTCGGCCATGGCTTCGAGAAACTTGCGCGTGCCCGAGCGCGCTACCGTGCCCAGGTTCTCGATCAACTCGTGTCGGCTCATGCCGATACCGCTGTCGTGGATGCTGAGCGTGCGCGCGGCCTTGTCGGCAACCAGCTCGATTTTCAGGCCCGGGTCATCGCCATACAGGCTGGCATCCTGCAGTGCCTCGAAGCGCAGCTTGTCGCAGGCGTCCGAGGCGTTGGACACCAGCTCGCGCAGAAAAATATCCTTGTGCGAGTACAACGAATGGATGACCAGCTTCAGCACTTGCTGCACTTCAGCCTGGAAATTGAAGGTCTCGGTGGTCACGGCATACTCCGGAGTTTTGCAGATCACGATCCGGCCAAGATGGTCATCGTTGCGCGTAAATCAAGGCCAGCAACGCAAACGGCCACCCGAAGGTGGCCGTTGCCGACGCTGCGCGATACGGTGATTTACTCGGCCGCAGCAGCGGCTTTTGCGTTCGCCTTGGCCTTGGCTTGGGCGGCGAGGTCTTCCTTGATGCGTGCCTTTTTGCCTTCCAGACCGCGCAGGTAGTAAAGCTTGCCGGCGCGAACGCGTCCCATGCGCTTGACCTCGACCGAGTCGATGATGGCGCTGTGGCTCTGGAACACGCGCTCGACGCCGAAACCGTGCGAAATCTTGCGCACGGTGAAAGCGGAGTTGAGGCCGGCGTTCTTCTTGGCGATGACGACGCCCTCGAAAGCCTGCACGCGCTCGCGGTTGCCTTCCTTGACCTTGACGTTGACGACAACGGTGTCGCCGGGCCCGAACGCAGGCAGCGTACGCTGCATCTGCTCGGCTTCGAATTGCTGGAGGAGATTGCTCATGAGGGAATGACCTGGTTTGCTCGAACACACGCGACATTCGCGCCGATTAGTCGGCCATTATAGCGCGAAAAAAACCCTATTTGCCAGTGATTCGATGCATGATCGACCAGTCGCGCTTGAACTCGGCCAACAAGGCCCGATCGGCATCGCTCAGGCTGACCCGCGCCAACAGGTCTGGGCGGCGCAGCCAGGTCCGCCCCAGCGATTGCTGCCGCCGCCAGCGGGCGATGGCGCGGTGATCGCCGCTGAGCAACACCTCGGGCACGGCATCCTTGCCGTCACGTTCGGGGCGAGTGTAGTGCGGAAAATCGAGCAGGCCATCCTCAAAACTGTCCTGGATCGCCGAGTCGGCATGGTGCAACGCGCCTTCCTGCAAGCGGCCCACCGCATCGATCAGTACCGCAGCGGCCAGTTCGCCACCGGAAAGTACGTAATCGCCAATCGAAATCTCACGATCCACCTGCCGCGCGATCAGGCGCTCATCGATGCCCTCGTAGCGGCCACACAGCACAATCAGGCGCGGCGCCTGCGCCAGTTCACGCACCACGCGCTGGGTCAGGCGCTCACCTTGCGGGCTGAGGTAGATCACCGGCGCCGGGCCAGCGGCTTCGCATACGGCGGCGAGGCAGGCACGCAGCGGTTCGATCAGCATCACCATGCCCGGGCCGCCGCCAAACGGTCGCTCATCGACACGGCGGTAATTGCCCTGGCTGTAGTCGCGCGGGTTCCAGCAGTGCAGCGACAACAGGCCGCGCTCACGCGCGCGCCCGACCACACCAGCGGCACTGCACTGTTCGATGATCTCGGGAAACAGTGTCAGTACGTCAACCCGCAGCACATCAAACCCCAATCGCTTGCCGGTTCAAAACTCGGGATCCCAATCGACCACCACCTTGCCGGCAGCAAAATCGATGGCATGCACATACTGACCGATGATGAACGGCAGCAGGCGCTGGCGTTCGCCGGCCACCACCATCACATCATTGGCGCCGGTAGCCAGCATATGGGAAATGTGGCCAAGGGCAACCCCGGCCAGGGTCTCCACCGCCAGCCCTTCCAGATCGACCCAGTAATATTCGCCGGCGGCGGGCGGCGGCAATTGTGCGCGACGCACCCAGATTTCGGTGCCGATCATGGCCTGCGCCTGCTCGCGGTCATCGACATCGGGAAATCGCGCAACGACGTTGCGACCGGTATCGCGTCCACGCACACCGGCGAGCGAACGCTCGCCCTGATGGCTGCGCAGCAGCCACGGCTGATAGCGGAAAATGGCACTGCGCGGCTCGGTGTACGACTCCAGTTTGAGCTCGCCGTTGACGGCAAACACGCCAACCACTCGACCCAACTGGATGAGCCGCTCGCCAGCGGAACTGGCTTGCCCGGTGCTCATGGCATCAGGTGGCGTCACAAGGCCGGGCGAAGCCGGCCCGGACACTCAGGCTGCCTGCGCGACCGCAGCCTCACGCACCAGCTGACGGACTTTGTCGGTCATCTGCGCGCCCTGACCCACCCAGTGCTGCACGCGACTGACATCGACTTCAACGCGCTTTTCGGTGGCGGTGGCAATCGGGTTGTAGTAACCCAGACGCTCCAGCGCACGACCATCGCGCTTGGCGCGCTGGTCGATCGCCACGATGTGATAGAAGGGGCGCTTCTTGGCGCCACCGCGGGTCAGGCGAATCTTGACCATAGTCGTATCTGCTCTCGATCGTAAACGGGCGAACCGCAACCCGACGTGGGCGCGGCAAGCGGAACAGTATAAGCGATTGGCGCCGGCAATAAAATCCCCCTCGCGCATTTACAACAGGGGTGCCAGCAGCGGCTCCAGAATCGCCAGCCGCCACCGGGCGGTATCGGCAGGCCAGCGGCCGTGCTGCATGCGTGCTTCCAGCAGGCGGCGCGAGGCCAGCACGCCCTCGGGCAAACCCAGACGTTCGGATTCGTGTTTGATCGCGGCCTGCAAACGGCGCAGTCGATCGCGATCGCCGGGGCCCTGCACGCTGGCCAACACGAAATCCGCAGGCACCGGCAACGGATCGGCAACCACCGCCCATAACGATTCGCGCAGTTTGCGCGGCGCCTTCGGGTGATTGTCCAGTGCGTGATCGAACTCGCCCCGCTCGTGTGCCGACAGCCGCGCCAGCGTGGCCGCCAGCTCATTGTCCAAAATCCAGGTGCGTGGCCGGTCGCTCGCGCGCGCTTGCACCTCGCGCCAGTGCAGCAGCCGGCACAGCCGCCACTGGCCATCGCCCGACAACCCCTGGGCGCTACGCAGCGCCAGGTGCGGCCGCGGCTCGGGCTGCTGATCGAGCTCATTGGCAACCTGTCGCGCGCACTCCTGCGCCAACCAGTCGGCGCGGCGCAGGCCGGCAAGGCGCTGGCTCAGATCGCCATGGATCGCGTGCAAATGGCGCACATCGTCCGCCGCGTAGCGGCACTGCGACTCGCTCAGCGGCCGACGCAGCCAATCGGAACGGGTTTCGCCCTTTTCCAGCGCCACCCCGGTTACCTGTTCGACCAGCCGTTGATAGCTCATCCCCGCGCCAATGCCACTCAGCGCGGCAGCACACTGGGTGTCGAACAAGGGTTCCGGCACCACACCACAACTGACGCGCAGCGCCTGCAAGTCTTCGCCAGCCGCGTGCATCAGCCAGGTGATACCCTTGCGTGCAAAGAACTCGCCCAGCACAGCGCAGATGCCGGGTGCCAGCGGGTCGGCCAGGACGATTTCGCCAGGAACCGCCAGTTGCACCAGCGCCAACTGCGCCCAAAACGTGCGTTCGCGAATGAACTCGGTGTCCAACGCCACTGTCGGCTGGCCTTCCCAAGCGGCAAGACGCGCATGCAGAATAGTAGAATCTGCGACCCATGCCGTATTCCATTGCGTAAAATCAGTTGCAGCCATGCGCGGTATCGCCTAAGTTTGCAAGCAGTCGTGTCTTCATTTCATTGAAAAATGGAACGATCAACCGGTTTCAGGGGGAGTAAAGAGCCAATGCAGCGTGCCATGAACCACGAGACATCGCGTCGCGCCTTGACCATCGCGCTCAGTGCCAGCCTCGCCATCTGGCTGCCGTCGGCCACACTCGCGTGGGCACAAGATACCGCAGCAACGCCGCCAGCCGAAGCAGATGCTCAAGCCCCAGACGAGCCCAAGCTGCGCAAGCGTCTGATCGACTCGGCATCGCAAACCGAAGACTGGAACCCGGCTTACCGCGCCGACCCGGAGCTGGAGATGCGCGAAATGCTGGCCCAGGCCGACCGCGCCTATGCCGCCGGCCGGGTCGCGGAAGATACCGATGGCGCACTGGATATCTATCTTCGCGTCCTGCGCCGCGATTCCAACAACGCCGCCGCCAGAGCCGGTGTCAACCGCAGCGTAGCGTGGATTGTACAACGCGGTGAGGCGGCGATTGCCAGTGGCAACTTCGACACCGCATCGCGCTACTCGGCGATTGCCTCGCGCAACCAGCCCGGCGATGCGGCCGTGCAGGCGCTCGCCGCCAAGATTGCCGCCGGTCGCGAGTTGGCGCAGTTGCTCACGATCGCGCAACAGCATCTTGCGCAAGGGCAGTTGATCGAGCCGGCGCGCAACAATGCGCTGGAAGCCTACCGCGCCGTACTGGCCAAGGATGCCAGCAATGCCACTGCACTGGCGGGTCTCGCCGCGGTGCAATCGGCGTTGGTCGCACAAGCCATCAACGCGGCACAAACCCATGCCTTCGCCCGTGCCGACCAGCTGCTCGGCGAGGCGGATAAAATCACCCCCGGCAATCAGTCGGTGCAGGACGCCGGCGTACGGGTTACCGAACTGCGTGGCGCCCGTGCCGCCGCGCTGGAACAGCAAATTACAGCGGCCATCGACGGCGGGCAATTTGATGCTGCCGATGCCCTGCTGCAGCAACTCGATGCGGCATCGCTGCAACCCCGCCAGGTCGAGGAATTGCGCGAACAGGTGTTCAACGCGCGCACCTATGCCTCACTCAAGCCCGGCCAGCGACTGACCGATCCATTGGCCGGCGGCGGCAATGGCCCGGAACTGGTGGTGATCCCTCTGGGCAGCTTCACCATGGGCTCGCCGAAGCGCGAGAAAGGCCGTAGCGACAACGAAGGCCCGCAGATAGAGGTCAAGTTCAAACGTGCGTTTGCGATGGCGGCAACCGAAGTCACGGTCGCCGAGTTTCGCCGCTTCGTCGCCGCTTCGGGCTACTCGCCAACCTCGATGCAAACCCGAAAATCAACAGTTTACGACGAGAACACCGGCTCACTTGCCGACCGCAACGGCGTCACCTGGGAAAACGATCATGCCGGCAGCAAAGCGGACGACAACCTGCCGGTGATCCACATTTCCTGGATCGATACCCAAGCCTATGTCCAGTGGCTGTCGCAACAAACCGGCAAGCGTTACCGGCTGCCGTCGGAGGCGGAGTTTGAATTCGTGTTGCGCGCTGGCAGCAACACCGCCTACCCGTGGGGTGATGGCGATCCGGTCAAAGCCGTGGCCAACGTTACCGGCTCGAAAGACCGCTCGGCATCGAAACGCAACTGGGTCAATTCATTCAAGGGCTATGACGACGGCTACTGGGGCCCGGCGCCGGTGCGCAGCTTCGAACCCAATCGCTTCGGGCTGTATGACACCATCGGCAATGTATCGGAGTGGGTCGAGGATTGCTGGCACGATTCCTACCAGCGTGCGCCGACCGACGGCAGCGCCTGGGTGAACGCCGGCTGCAACACCCGCATGTTGCGCGGTGCATCGTGGGCCAGTGCGCCAGAGCAGGTGCGTTCGGCATTCCGGCTGGGCGCCGCACCCAACACCGTCGATGCCCGGCTGGGCTTTCGCGTGGTGCGCGAACTGTAGAAAATCTCAGCGATAGCCGCCGCGGCCCAGTGCGGTTGCGGCGACTTCAGAAGCTGATGAACAGGCCGCCATTGACCGGTAAATTGACCCCGGTGATGAAACTGGAGCCCTCGGCACAGAGAAAATCGACGGCGCGCGCGATGTCGATCGGCTGGCCGATCCGGCCCACCGGGATGCTCTGGATGATCTGCTCGCGCAGCGGCTGGGCAATGGTCTTGACCATCTCGGTGTCGCAATAACCCGGTGACACCGTGTTGACGGTCACACCCTTGCGTGCCACCTCACGCGCCAACGCCATGGTGAAGCCGTGCATGCCGGCTTTGGCCGCTGAATAATTGGTCTGCCCGAACTGGCCGGTCTGGCCGTTGATCGAACTGATGTTGACGATCCGTCCATAGCCGCGATCGATCATGCCACCAATCACGTTCTGGGTGAGGTTGAACACACCGTCCAGGTCGACCCGCAGCACATCGGCCCACTGCGCAGGCCGCATTTTGCGCAAGCTCACATCGCGGGTAATGCCGGCGGCATTGACCAACACATCGACTGATCCGAAGCGTTGCTCAAGGCGCTGCACCAGAGCGCCGCATCCGGCAAAATCGGTGACATCACCGGCTTCGAACTGCACATCAAAGCCAGCCACCTGCTCGCGGAACGCGCTCAGGCGCGATTCACTGGCCGTGAGATCCAGCGCGATCACGCTATGCCCGGACTGCGCAAGCTGCATGCAGATGCAACTACCCAGACCGCCGATACCACCGCTGACAATCGCAACACGCTTGCTCATCACTATCCTTTGTCCAGTTGCACGGTCCGATTCACATCGGCAACAAGGACGCGGAGCGTAGATGGCACGGCATGGCAACGTCAAGGTGGCGGGCCGGAAAAATCAATCTGGGAAAAATCGTTCTGGCACACCGGGGCGCGCACCGTTAAGCTGGCAGGCCATGAATTACCAACACCAATTCCACGCCGGCAATCACGCCGATGTCTTGAAGCACGCACTGCTGCTCGAACTGCTCGCCGCCCTGTCGGCCAAGCCCAGCGCCTGGTTCGTGCTCGACACCCACGCCGGCGCCGGCAGCCACGACCTGGCCGGCAACCTGGAGGCCGACAGCGGCATCGCACGGCTGTGGGGCCAGCCACACCCGGCACTGGCGCGTTATCTCGCCGCCGTACAGGCGCACAATGGCGATGGCAAACTGCGCCGCTACCCCGGCTCGCCGCTGTTGATCGCCGGCGCCCTGCGCGATGACGACCGGCTGGCCTGCTGCGAAATCCAGCCCGAGCCGGCAACCGCGCTCAAGGCAATGTTCCGCAACGATGCCCGCGTCGGGGTACATCAGCGCGACGGCTACGGCGCGATCAAAGCCCTGTTGCCGCCACCAGAAAAGCGCGGTGTGGTGTTGATCGACCCCCCGTACGAAGCGCAGCAGCACGAGTTCGACGCCATTTTGCCGGCGCTGCGTGAAGGGCTGACACGCTGGCCGCAAGGGATTTTCGCCTTGTGGTATCCGATCAAGCGCCGCCGCACCGTGTTGCCATTTTTTCGCCGTGCCGCCGCGCTGCCGATCAAATCGGCATTGCTCGCCGAATTGCTGGTGCGTGCCGATGATTCACCGCTGCGCCTCAACGGCAGCGGCATGCTGATCCTCAATCCACCTTGGCAACTCGATCACGCGCTGGCACCGATCCTTGGCGCGTTGCGCGACAACCTCGCCGAAGCCGGCGGCTCGATCCGGCTGGAATGGCTCAAGCCAGCGGCGTGATGGCCGTAGCGGCGATACCGTGCGGAAACCAAGCGGAGCGTTGCGTCCGCAAAGGACGCAAACAACGCAAAGGGAAAGCAAAGCAGCATTCGTCACAAGCGCCGACCCGACACTGCCAAACCGCGGTGAAATGAAACGGAAAAAGCACAGGGATGTGCGGGGCCAAGTGCGACAATGCGCTACAGATCAGCTTCTCCGTTCCATCCAACCGCATCATGGCTATATCGGATCCGCGCCGTTGGCGCTTGATCCGACCTACGACCTCGCAACCCACGGCATCGTGCTCGTGTAGGTCGGTTCAAGCCGCGCAGCGGCGGCACCGACACCCAGACTCGGATGTTCTCGGCGTTTTCCCTTTGCACTTTTCCTTTGCGCATTTTGCGTCCTTTGCGGACCCAATGTTTTTCATTACGCCACTACGCGCTCGCTGGCGGCGGCGTGCGCTGCGCGCTGGAACGCCCACAACGTGCCGGCGATCGCCACCATCGGCAGCAACGACAGGTAAAACGCGGTCTGGCCGCCGAAGCTGGCGAACACCAGACCGGTGATCATCGAGCCGGTGGTGCCGCCCAGCGCCGAGGCGACCACGATCAAACCGGTCATCGCCGCGTGTTGCGGCCGGGGCAATGCACTCAGCATTACCGAGACGATGGCCGGATAAATCGGCGCCATGAACAAGCCGATCAAGGGGAACACAAATGCGGCCAGCGGCACCGAAGCCCAGCCGGTCACCGAACCGGGCGCGACCCCTTGCGCCAGCGGCAGCGTCACCAGCACCAAGGTCGCCATCGCCAACAGGCAGCCATAGAGCAGATGCTGCCAGCGCAACCGCTGCAACATGATGCCGGCAAGCAGCCGTCCCAGTGCCAGCGAGCCGGCAAAGGCGCTCGCCATCTGCACGCTCATCGCATTGGGCAGGCGCAGCACTTCATTGTTGAAGGTCGGCAACCAGGTGCCGATACTCTGCTCGATCAGCACGTACAGCATGGCGCTGAGCACAAACAGCAGCACCAACGGGCGCGCGACGAGGCGCAACATTCCAAGAAAATCATCGCGCAGGCGGATCGCCGGTGTGCGCGCGGCGGACTCGTCGAACGCGCTGCCGGCGAGCAAGGCAATCACCAGCAAACACACTGCGGCGAGCACCCAATACACATTCAACCACGACAGGTTTTGCGGCTGGTTCGGGTCGATGAAGGCACCAAACAGCCAGTAACCGCCGAGCACGCCGACCATGAACAAGCCCTCGATGGTATTGGTCAGGCTGGCGTGCTGTTTTTCGTCGTGGGTGAGCAACCCGATCAGGGTATACACCGACACCTTGACGATGGCAAAACCTGCACCGATGCTGACGAACAACAGCCGCGTCATCCAAAATGAGGGCAGCAGCGCCATCAGCGCGCACGCCAGTGCGACCACCGCCAAGCCAGCCATCATCGCGCGGCGATAGCCGAGCCGTGGCAAAAACGAAGCCAAGACAAACGACACGATAGCGACCGGAAAATCCTTGAATGCTTCCAGCGTGGCGGCTTGGGTCTTGTCGATATGAAAACTCTGAATCGCCTGCAGGATGACCGTACCCACACTGTTCATCAGCACAGCAAAAACCATGTAAGTGAGCACGATGGCAATGATGACGCGGGTTCGGTTCATGCGTTGAGCATCCTTCGCTGCGGTAATACATCCGGGCAAAAAAAGCCCCGCTGGCATCCGGAGCATTCCGGATGCCAGCGGGCCACGGCCGGCGGGAGGGGTACGATCATCCGCCTGGAGAAACAGTATGACGCGCACTCATCCGGCAGTGATCAGAAGCGATACGTCACCGACGCCGTGTAGTTCGGGCCCTGGATCGCACGACCGAGGAACACGCGATCACTGCCCGCACCACCCGATGTGGAATCGCCGACGATGCGGGCATTGCCCTCGGTCAGCGCCAATTCGTCGGTCACGTTGCTGCCTTGCACGCGCACTTCCCAGTTGCTGCCGATATAAGCCACCACACCGATGTCGAACGTGTCGTACGACGGCAGCAGTTGCAGATTTTCGTTGTCCGAGAAACGCTTTCCGACATGCGACCAGGTACCAAACAGACGCAGGTCGCCCCACTGGCCCGGAATCAGGTAGCTCGGGGTCAGGCGGAACTGACTTTTGGCCTGCCGGCGCACGCGATTGCCGCTGTTGTCGCCGAAATTGCGGAACTCGGCGTCGACATAGGCACCGCTCAGATCGATGGCGAAGTTCTCGAACGGCCGCAACTGTGCTTCATACTCGATACCCTGCGCATGCGAACCACCGATCTGAGTGATGTTGTTGCCCTCCAGGTCGAACAACTGGAACTGCAAGCCGGTGAACTTGTTGTAGAACCCGGTCAGGAACAAGCTGTACACATCGGTGGACGACTTGAAGCCGATTTCGTACTGATCGATCTGCTGGGTGTTGTCCTGGCCATCGCGCAGGTTGTCGAACTGCGGAAACGCGTAGCCGGTGTTGTAGCGTGCGAACAGGCTCGCGGAATCTGTCACCTTGTAGTTGAGGCCGGCCGTGAACGAGCTTTCGTTGTCGTTGTGATGGATCTCGCGGAAGGTGCCGTTGAGCACCGAAGCGTTGTTGTTGGACAAGGTCAGCAGGTTGTTGTCGAGGTCGCGTGACTCGATGTTCTCCAGGATCGCATCTACCGTTTGCCGCTCGAAGCGCAGGCCCAGATCCAGCTTCCAGCGATCATCCAGCTCCCACTCATCGGCGATGAAGCCGGCGATGTTGTCGCCGTCGTAGTTGGCATTGACCGAGAAGAACGACGCGCCGACGAATCCATCGCGGGTCACTTGCACGCCATTGTCCAGTGCCACATCGATGCGACGCGCATTGGGCTCGGCGGTGAGCAGCATGTTGTTGCCCAGGTACCAGCGGTCCTTCGACGAATAGTTGGCGTAATAGGCGCCGACGGTGAGCGTATTGCCCTTGAACAGTTCGCGCGACAGCCGCACTTCATCGGTGAACGAATCGATATCCTTCCTGACCACCCAGAAGCCGGCCACCATCACTTGCTGATCGCCGGACACCGCACCACCGCCATTGACGAACTGCGCGGCACCGCTCGTTGCCAGCCCGCCAGCCGCATTCACGATGTCGGCATTGCCGTTGACCGAACTGATCTGGCCGTCGATGAAACTGCTCAGGGTTTGCGGATTGCCACCGGTGAACAAGCCATTGGTCGGCGCATCGCCACTGAGGTAGCTGGCGCGGTTGCTCAGGGTCCAGCCGTCGAAGTTCAGATCCAGCGTCGAACCGAACATGTCGAGATCGGCACCGCGGCCATTGGCCAGATCGGCGTTGATCGTGCCCGGGTTGTTGCCGGGGGTTACCTGCAGGGTCACATTGCGAAAGTCGCGCCCGATCAGCGTGTCTTCGGTCGGATCGAAGCCGGCAAATCGGGTAATGCCGCCATCGGCCTTGGCAACCAGCGGCACCGCAGTGAAGAATGCGTTCTTGTCATCGAGGTGACGGGCGGAAAAACTGAACTCGCCGGCAGCGAAGGTGTGGCTGATGGTGGCGCTGAACTGCCCGCCCTCGTTGGCCGGAAACTGGGTGTCGCGCACGCCGTCGTCTTCGCGATAGAAGCCACCGGCGCTGAAGAACCAGTCGTCGCTGAGCGGGCCGCTGTAGAAACCATCGACGCGGTACAGGCCATTGTCGGAAACCGTTGCACGCAGCGAACCTTCGGGAATCTCGCTGCCGCGCTTGCTGATGAAGTTGACGGTGGCACCGGTCTGGCCGTTGGAGAACACCGGGCTGGGGCCACCGCGCAGCACTTCCACCCGATCGATCGTCTCATCGAGCCGGAACAGGCTGGAGTTTTCCAGGAACGACAGCGTCGGCGGCGGGAAAATCGGCGAGCCGTCCAACTGCAAGGTTACGAACGGTGCATCCGAGCCGCCCGGAAAGCCGCGCACATCGATATTGGCACCGGTTTCGCCGCCGGTCGCCTCGACCCACAGGCCGGGCACGACTTTGAGCAGATCGGCCGTGCTCTTGGGCGCGGCATCATCGATCTGTTCGGGCGTCATGGTGGTGATCGAGAAGCTGGCATCACCCTTGCTCAAGCCCTTGAACTGGGTGCTGCCGCTGACAATCACCATGTCCAGTGTCTTGGCGTTGTCTTCGCGCTTGTTGGCATCGCTATCATTGCCGGCAGCGGCCTGTGCCAGCGCCATGCCGGGCACCAGAGCGGCAGCAATTGCCGCGGTCAGTGTCAGCCGCTTGAACGTGTCGTACTTCATGATGGTATCCCTCCGCTGTTTTCCAACGTGCCTGACCGGCCACGCACCTGACGTGGCGAAGCCGCCACCCCCTCCCCTGCGCCCGAACCAAGTACCGTTCGAACACGAAAATCCGCAATCCGCGCCAGCACCGCGTCCGCCTGCGCCAGTTCATCGGGATCGCCGATGCCCAGCGCGTACATGCCAGCCGCCTTGATTGCCGCCACCCCGGCAGCCGCATCCTCGATCCCGAGACATGCCGCGGGTGCAACACAAAGGCCGCGCGCCGCAGCCAGGAAAATCTCCGGATCGGGTTTGCCACGTGCCACCGCGCCGGCATCGGCGACATGGTCGAACGCATCGGCAATGCCCAGACGCTGCAGCAACAGCGGCGCATTGCGGCTCGCCGATGCCAGCGCAACCTTCAACCCGGCGGCGCGCACAGCGGCCAGCACCTCGGTCGCACCCGGCGACAGGTCATCGGCGCTGAAGCGTTCGATCTGCGCGCGATAGCTGGCGTTCTTGCGCTCGCACAGCGCCCGCTTTTCTTCCAGGCTGTACGTGCGCGGCGCACGTTCCAGCAGGATTTCCAGCGAGCCCATGCGATCCACACCCTTGAGCCGGCGATTGATGGTTTCGTTGAACTCGATGCCGAGCGCGTCGGCGAGTTGCTGCCACGCCACATAGTGAACCCGCGCGGTATCGGTCAACACGCCGTCGAGATCGAAAATGACCGCCTGCAACGGCGCGGCGCTGCGCAGCAATGGCCAGTGCGCGGTGTCCGGCAATGCGCGTTCGAGCATCTGCCCGGCAAGCAGCGTGATCGGTTCGCCGTGCGCCAGCAACGCCAGCGGTGCCCCGTCAAGCAGTTGATAGCGCGCCTGCTGCCCATCCACCGCGATCCGCAGCCGCCGCCCACGCCAGCGCAGCGAAAACGCATAGCCGCGCCACTGCGCTGGCAACTGCGGGGTGAACTGCAACTGCTCGCCGTACACCCGCATCCCGGCAAAGCCGAACACCAGGCAATGCCAGCTACCGGCCATCGCCGCCATGTGTGCGCCGTGCCCGGTGTTGCCGTGCAAGTCATCCAGATCGACCCGAACGGTGTCGTTGAAATAGCGCCACGCCGCAGCACCATCGCCAATTTCGCTGGCCAGCACGTTGAATGCCGAGGCCGACAGGGTGGAATCGTGCACCGTCACCTGCTGGTAATAATCAAAGCTGGCGCGCTTCACCGTCATCGGTACGTCGTCGCCGTCGAGCACCAGCGCCAGTACCACGTCGGCCTGCTTGCACACTTGGTGGCGGTAGATCGTGAGCGGATGAAAATGCAGCAGCAACGGATACTGGTCGGCCCTGGTGCCGGCAAAATCCCAGTGCGGCTTGTCGAGAAAGCCATCGTCCTGGGCGTAAATCCCCAGCGTCGCATCGAACGGCAGGTACATGGCGTCGGCGGCACGTTGCCACTGCTGCACCTGTGCGTCATCCAGCGCCAACGCGGCGGCCAGCCGCGCATGGTCGGCAGGCCGTTGCGCCGCCAGCCGCTGCCACACCGCAACGGCATCGCGCAGGTGCGCACGTGCCATGCGGTTGGTATAAAAATTATTGTCGACCAGCGCGCTGTATTCGTCCGGCCCGGTCACCTCGTGGATGCAGAACGCACCGCCACGACGCGGGTTGAAATGGCCGATATCGATCCAGATCCGCGCCATTTCAAACAACATTTCGGCGCCGGCCTCGGCAAGAAAATCGCTGTCATCGGTGGCCGCCATGTAGCTGCGGATGGCGTAAGCGATTGCGGCATTGATGTGATACTGCGCCGAACCACTCGGAAAATAGGCCGAGCATTCATCGCCACTGATTGTGCGCCACGGATACAGAGCGCCAACACGATGATTCATCTCGCGGGCGTGCGCGCGCGCCCGATCCAATGTGTGGTAACGGTATTCCAGCATGCCTCTGGCCAGATCGGGTGCGGTGAGCGCCAGCACCGGCAGCACATAGGCTTCGGTATCCCAGAAATAGTGCCCCTCGTAGCCTTCGCCGGTCAGGCCCTTGGCGGCGGTACTGGTGTGGCCGCCGCGGCCGGTGGACTGCAACACATGGAACAGATTGAAGCGCAGCGCCTGTGCCGATCGGCTATCGCCATCAATCCCGAGATCGGCGTCGTTCCAGAATGTCGCCATGGCTGCCGCTTGCTGCGCGGCAATCGCGTCAAAACCCGCCGCGAGTGCGGCGTGCAACGATGCCTGCACCTGTTGCTGCAATGCCTCGTCATTGCCATCCGTGCTGCCGTCCGCCCAGGCATAGGCCACGAACTTGTCGATGCACACGCTCTCGCCAGCGCGCAGTGTTGCGCTGATCTGCTGTGCGCTGTCGCCGGCGAGCGCCGCGCTGCGGGCCGTTGCCGGCAGGTGATGCGCCTGTGCGCACAGCACGCGCATGCGACCGCTGGCAGTCTGCTGCAGCAGCCACGCCTGCACATCGTCCGCACCCAACGCGGTGCTGCGCATACCCGCGCCTGCCGCGGAACCGATCCGCGGATCATCACCCTGCGCCAGCGCCGCACGCTCGCCACGCAGCGCGGAATGCAATGTCACCGGGCCGCTGTAGCCGAGCGAACTCAAGCGCAGGCGAATACACAGCACATTGCGATGCGCGAACGGCACCACCCGCTCAACCTGCAAGGTAATCTCACCGCCATCGGCCAGCCGCCAACGCGCGGTGCGGGTCAGACAGGCACTGCGCAAATCCAGCACGCGCTGGTGCTCGACACAACTCTCGGTAAACGGATCGAGCGCCAGATCGCCAATGCGGATGCCGACATGGCTACCGTCGGCAACCGGTATGCGGGTATCGGTATGCTGGGCAAAACCGACAAAACGCTCGTGATAGTGGATCGGGGTGCGCTCATACACCTCGGCAAGAAAGCAGCCGCCGCTGCCACCGGCTTCCTCGCAGCCGGCACGCACCCCAAGATTGCCATTGGCGAGCGCAAACAAGGTGTGATCGCGCACCTCGGTGCGCACGTCGCGCGCGTCGTGGCGCAACTGCCAGCCGGCATCGGCCGTGGCCATTGCCACGGCAGAAGCCTGCGCCACACCTGATTGCAAACGCCCGTCGCTCACCCGCCCGCCCTCGCCTGATCTCTGCGACGGCACGCTAGACACCATTGGTATCGATGTCAAGGTATCGATACCAATGGTGCTTCCAGCCGCGTGGGGCCAGCGTTTGTTCACGTTGCCGCAGCGCACAACCTCCAGCCGCAAATAACCAGTTCCGCGTTACGTTACCGCGCTGAAGCCGACACCGCAGTGCAGCATCTCCCGCACGCTGCCCGCTGGGCGCCATACCGCGCGAGGCGGCGAGCAGGCGTTGATATTGCATTGCAACAGCAGTTTTGCGCGCGGCTCAGGTGCCGCGAATCACCAATCGCGTCGGCAGATATTCAGACCGCACCGTTTGCCCATCGATCAGCGCCAACACCTTGCGTGCCAGCAGCATGCCACCGTGATAGAGGTCCTGATGCACTGAACTGAGCGCCGGTACGAAACTGGCGCCCATCGGGGTGTCGTCGTAGCCCACCACCGACACCGCTTTGGGCACGCCAATGTCGTGCCCATGCAAGGCTTGGATCGCACCCATCGCGAGCAGATCGCTGACCGCGAAAATCGCATCGGCGGCGAACTCGCCACGCGCCAACAACGCCGACACCGCCTGCGCCGCCGCGTCGGCGGTAAAACCGACGCCGCCGATGTGGCTCGGGGTGATGCCCTGCGCCGCCAGCGCGTTGCGAAAACCGGCAAAACGCTCGCCGTTTTCAGCATAGTCCAGATCGCCGATGAAGCACGGACGGCGGCGAGCGGTGGCGATGAAGTGCGCGGCGACGCTGGCACCGGCGTGGCGATTGTCGCTGCCCACCACCACGTGCCCGGCACCCATGTCGGCACCCCAGATTACCGTCGGCATGCGCCAACCCTCAACCGTGCGAACCGCATCTTCATGCGCGCCCTGGCCGAGCAAAATCACGCCATCGGCCGCCTGCGTGGCCGGTGTGATCGCACCATGGCGGGCGCTGAGCAACACGCTGTAGCCGGCACTGGTCAGCTCCTGGCTGATGCCGCCGAGCAGTTCCAGTGGGTACGGCCCGGACATCGGCCGCTCCGGGGTCGGCGCCATTTCCACGATCACCGCCACGGTTTGGCTGCGACGCAGGCGCAGATTGCGTGCGGAAACATTGAGCGAATAGCCGTGTTGCCGCGCCAGTTCGCGCACCCGCGTGCGGGTTTCGGGGTTGACCAGCGCGCTGTCGCCCATCGCGCGCGACACCGTGATCTTGGAAACACCAGCCAGCCGTGCGAGATCGGCCATCGTCAAACGACCATTCGCAACCGGCGTGGCGATATCGTTGGGGGCTTTTTTGCCGCGCTTCAAGGCGCTTGCACCTCGTCTACCGCCGCTGCGCGATCCGGACCATGCACGCGCAAACTCACGCCGCCTCGGTACGGGTGGTGAAGCTTTCGCCACAACCACATTGCGCGGTGGCGTTGGGATTAGCGAAGACGAACTCTCGATTGATCCCGTTGCGCACATAATCGATGCGGGTGCCGTCGACCAGCGGCAGGCTGTGCGCGTCGACCAGCACCTGCACCCCATCGACGTCGAACACGGTGTCGTCGGGTTGTACCGCCTGCGCCAGATCGACCACGTACCCCCAGCCTGAACAACCGGTGCGCTTGATACCAAAACGCAGACCCACGGCGTTGCCGCCTTGCACAAACTTGCGCGCGTGCTCGAGTGCGGCAGGAGTGAGACTGATGGCCATTGCGGTTCTCCTTGCAGTAGCAACGCAGGCAATCACGCGATTGCCGCTATTGGCCAAGTATAACGCGCCCCGTGTTGCCAGCCGAACCATGCTCAAGCTTGGCGTTCAGTCGCGCTGCGCGGGCTGCCGGCCCTGATACCAGCGCGCAATCAGGTCGCGTTCGGACTCGCTGAGTTGGGTGATGTTGCCCGGCGGCATCACCCGTAGCATCGCCACCTGCTGGTAGATCAGATCGGCACGTTGCTCGATCTGCTCGGGATGATCGAACATCGTGCCCTTGGGCGCGCTGGCCATCAGGCTCGGGTGTTCGGAATGGCAGGCCGTACAGCGCTGCACCACAATCGCATGGACACTGGCGATGTCCGGTGCCGGTGACGAGTTCTCCGCCGTCGTCGCGGAATGCGGCGCCAGCCACCCGAACAATGCCGCCAGCAAAGCGCCACCGGCCGCCAGCAACCACCACGCGCGGCCGCCGCTGTGCCAGAGCACAAAGAACTGCCGGAGCAACGCACCAGCGGCCATGAACCCGGCCAGCACCAGCCAGGCGTGTTGATGGGCAAACGCCGGCGCGTAGTGATTGCTCAGCATCGCCACCACCACCGGCAAGGTGAAATAGGTGTTGTGTACCGAGCGCTGCTTGCCGCGCAGACCCGGCAACGGGTCGATCGCCGCGCCACGCGTCAGCGCCGCCACCATGCGCTTCTGGCCGGGAATGATGACGAACAACACATTGGCGGTCATGATCGTCGCCAACGCCGCACCGACCAGCAAGAATGCGGCCCGGCCAGCAAACACCTGCGTGGCGGCGTAACACAGCACCAGCACCAGCAGTGCCAGCAACGCACCCAAGGCGGCATCACGAAAACCCAACAAACGGCACAGGCCGTCGTACCCCAGCCATGCCAGCAGCGGAAACGCAAACGCCAGCGCCACCGCGTGCAGCGGCGTGAGCGCGCGCACCGCCGGGTCGATCAGATAAATCTCCGGCGCCAGCAGGTACAACACGGCAAACAGCGCGAACCCCGACAGCCAGGTGGTATACGACTTCCACTTCGACCAGTGCAGCACCTCCGGCAACTGCGGCGGCGCCGGCATGAACTTGCGCTTGTGATAAAAACCACCGCCATGCACCGACCACGACTCGCCGGCCACACCCGGCTCCGGCGTCTTCGGCGCTTGCAGCGAGCGATCGAGCATGACGAAATAAAACGACTCGCCGATCCACGCGATCGCCGCCACCACGTGCAACCAGCGCAGTGCGAAAGCCGCCGCCTCGATCCAGAACGCGTGCATTCAACTACCCCGATACGTGCTGTAACTGAACGGCGACACCAGCAGTGGCACGTGATAGTGGGCAGCGGCGTCGGCAATACCGAAGCGCAGGCACACCACATCGAGGAAACGCGGCTCAGCCAACGCCACACCCAAACCGGCGAAGTAGTCGCCGACCGCAAACTCCAGCTCATGGGTTCCGACGCACAACGCGGCATCGGCCAGCAATGGCGCATCACAACGGCCATCGGCATTGGTCACGAACGTGCCCAGCAGTTGCCGGCCATCGCCCGCACAACGGTACAGCCGGATCGCAATGCCGGCACCGGGCCGGCCATGCGCGGTGTCGAGCACGTGGATGGTCAGCTTGCCCATGGCCTCAATCCACTCCCGCCTGCTGGCAATACGCATCGAGCAGAGCGTGATACCCGGCCTTTTGCATATCATCGGCAAAGCTGGCGTCAAAACTGTTGCGCGCCAGGGTGATCGCGTGCCCGACATCCAATTCCAGCGCGGCGAAGGTAGCGACGAAGTTGTCGTTGATATAGCCGCCAAAATAGGCAGGGTCATCGGAATTGATCGTCACTGCAACACCGGCATCGAGCATTTTGCCAAGATTGTGATCGCGTAGCGTTGGGAACACACACAGCTTGAGATTCGATAGCGGGCACACCGTCAGCGCGATGCGCTCACGCGCCAGGCGTTCCATCAGCACCGTGTCGTCGATCGCGCGCACGCCGTGATCGATCCGCTCGGCGCCCAGCACATCCAGCGCGGCCCAGATGTATTCCGGCGGCCCTTCCTCGCCAGCATGCGCCACCCGGCGCAACCCCAGCATCCGCGCCAGTTCGAACGCCTTGCGGAACGTCTCCGGCGGGTGGCCACGCTCGCTCGAATCCAGACCCACGCCGATGAACTTGTCGATGTGCGGCAAGCCCGATTGCAGCGTGGCGATCGCGTCGGCTTCGCTCAGGTGGCGCAGAAAACACAAAATCCACTGCGCACGGATACCCAGTTCAGCCTGCGCCTGTTGCGAGGCGCGATACAAACCATTGATCACCGTGGCAATGCTGACCCCGCGCGCGGTGTGCGTCTGCGGATCGAAGAACAATTCGGCATGCACCACGTTGTCGGCCTTGGCACGCAGAAAGTACGCCCACGCCATGTCGTAAAAATCAGCCTCGGTCTGCAATACGCTGGCACCGGCGTAGTAGATATCCAGAAAGCTTTGCAGATCGCTGAAATTGTAGGCCGCGCGCAAGGCATCGACACTGGCATACGGCAGCTCGATGCCGTTGCGCTGCGCCAGCGCGAACATCAACTCAGGCTCCAGCGAACCCTCGATATGCATATGCAGTTCGGCCTTGGGCATGCCGCGCACAAAGGCGACGAGTTGCTCGGGCGACAACGACGGTTGGCTCATGGACGGCTTCCAGCACAATGCGAAACGCAGAGTCTGCCCGATAGTGCGGCCCAGGCAAAGGGATAACGCGTGAAAACGGTGCCGGATACCGTAGGGAACCTCTCGAAATCTACTGCGCAACCTGATTGCGGCGTTGCGCGGTGCTCGGAATCCTCATGTACACGCACGTACACTGCGGTTCCTGCGCTCCGTGCGCCTTGCACTCGGGCCGCTCGCAACGGTTTCAAGAGGTTCCCCGAAGCCAAGCCCGGCACGATGCCGCAATCAGGCAATCGCTTGCGATGGCGCGATGGCAATATCATCCGGGAATCCGCGTCGGGCTTGCCGATAACAAATTTCCCACGCACACCTGATTACGCTTGCCACCCCAGCCAAGGATGACGTGGAATGCAGACGCGCGAGATGCGGCAGACGTCCGGTGAGCGAGCACTCGCATGGTTGATCGTCGTGCTGCTGCATGGGGGTTTGGTCTGGCTTGCAAAGGGCACGATGCGCGTCGTGTTGCCGGCATCACAGCAAGCGATCCAGGTGTTTTTTATCGAAAGCGCCACCGCACTCGCGCCGACGTCCGCGACGCCCGCGCAAAACAAAGCACCGACACCGCCAAGCAATGGTTCGCCGCAACGCGACCCGATAATCGCCGCACAATCCCCCGTCGCCGGACACGCGGCACCGGCAACGATCACGCCGGCTGGGCGACCGCTATCGATGGTCTATATCGCGCAGGCGCGTTTGCAAGCCGAAGCCGAGGCGCGATCACCGAGAAACGCAGCGCCCGCTGATCCGTTCGCGCACCGTGCCCCCGCGTTGCCGGGGAAACCGGGTGAACGATTCCGTATGCAGACCCCACTCTCGGCTGCCGATGTGGTGGCCGGCATCGGCAAATTGTTCGGTGGCCCGGGTTACAGCGCCGACCCGTGCGACGATCTAGCCCGCAACATCGCCACATTGGCCATCCAGGGTGATTCCTGGCAACTGCGGCACGATATGGAGTTCGAGAAAAACGCATGCCGGCCGCAGTGAGCCGGAGCGAATCCAGATGTTCGGTGGGAGCTGAGCTTGCCAGCGAATCAATACCGCAAGAAACTTCGCGCGCAGGCGCGCTTCCACGGAAGGTTCGCCGTTTGCGTTGCTCTGCACTAAGCTATCGCCATGGACGAGCAACCCACTTTCACCCTCAACGGCCGTGCGCAATCGCTGGCGGGTGTCGATCCGCGGCAATCGCTGCTGCGCTGGCTCAAGCAACAACGTCTGCACGGCAGCAAGGAAGGCTGTGGCGATGGCGATTGCGGCGCCTGCACAGTGGCGCTGGTGGATGTGCGCGGCGATGGCAGTGCGCACTATCAGGCGGTCAACAGTTGCCTGCTGCCGATGGGATCGCTGCCGGGGCGCGAGGTGGTTACGGTTGAGGCGCTGGCCGATGGCGAGCGCCTGCACCCGGCGCAGCAGGCGATGGTCGAGTGCCATGGCTCGCAGTGCGGCTACTGCACGCCGGGTTTCGTGATGAGCCTGTTCGTTGCCGGTCACAACGGCGAAGCGGGCGATACCGCGATCGAAGGCAATCTATGCCGTTGCACCGGCTATCTGCCGATTCGCGCAGCGGCGCGGCGACTGGCCGATTCGCCGCCGCCGGCCGACCGCTTCGCGGCCTCCATTGCCGCGCCGCGCCCGCCGCTGCCGACGGTGGCGCTCGGGCGTTACTTCAGCCCGACATCGGTCAGTGCGGCGCTGGCGCTCAAGGCACAGTACCCGGATGCGATGTGGATCAACGGTGCCACCGATCTGGGTGTGAACCTGAGCCGCGGCCAAGCGGTGGCGCCGGCATTCATCGCGCTCGATCGCATCACGCAATTGCACCTGATCACGGTGACTCAGGATTCGCTGCGCATCGGCGCCAGCGTGCCGCTGACCCGGATCGAACAGGAAGTGCACGGCATGTTCGGCGCGCTGGACGACATGCTGCCGTGGTTCGCCGCGCGCCAGGTGCGCAACCGCGCCAGCTTCGGCGGCAATCTTGGCAGCGCATCGCCGATTGGCGATCTGTTGCCGATTCTGCTGGCGCTGGATGCGCGCATCCACCTGCGCGGCGTACAGGGCGAACGCAGCGTTGCTGCCGATGACTTTTTCCTCGGCTACCGCAAAACTGCGCGCGCCGATGACGAGCTGATCGTGGCGGTCAGCCTGCCGCGTACGGCGCAGCAGATCAGCGCGTCGTACAAGGTGGCCAAGCGCCAGAGCGACGACATCAGCATCGTCGCGGCCTGCTTTGCGTTGCAACGCGATGCCGATGGCCGCGTTGCACAGGTGCGCATGGCGTTCGGCGGTGTTGCTGCCACGCCGTGCCGCGCGCTGGCGGTGGAGGCGTTCGTGCGCGGCAAGATACTCGATGAGGCCACGGTAAGCGAAACCCGGGAACGGCTGCGCGCCGCGTTCACTCCGTTGAGCGATCACCGCGCCAGCGCCGACTACCGCCGCGCGCTGTGCGCCAACCTGTTCGTCCGTTTCGTTGCGGAGCACTGCGCATGAGCCACGTGCGCCAGCCGCTCGGCCATGAAAGCGCGCGTGGCCATGTCACCGGCCGCGCCGTGTACACCGATGAGCAATACCCCGGCGTCGGCCTGCTCAGCCTGTATCCGGTGCAGGCACCGCATGCGCATGCGCGCATTCTCGGCATCGATGGCGCTGCCGCACGCGCCATGCCCGGCGTACATGCGGTGCTCACGCCGGCCGACATCCCGGGCGAAAACAACACCGGCCCGATCCTGCACGACGAGCCGCTGATTCCGCTCGATGTGGTGCAGTTTTACGGCCAGGCGGTGGCGTGGGTAGTGGCCGATAGCGAAACGCAGGCGCAGGCCGCTGCCGCCGCGGTGCAGGTGCGCTACGAGCCGCTGCCGGCGTGCCTGAGCATCGCACAGGCGATTGCCGAACAGGCCTTCCATCTACCGCCGGCAACGGTGACGAGCGGCGCTGTCGATACGGCCATGGCACAGGCACCGCTGCGCCTCACCGGCGAGCTGGCTATCGGCGGCCAGGATCACTTCTATCTGGAAACCCACGCCAGTTGGGCACAGCTCGATGGCGAGGGCATCGTGCAGGTGACCGCATCGACCCAGCACCCGAGCGAAACCCAGCGCATGGTGGCGCACGTGCTGGGCCTGCCCGCACACCGTGTGGTCTGCCGTAGCCTGCGCATGGGTGGCGGTTTCGGCGGCAAGGAAACCCAAGCCAACAGCTTCGCTGCACTCGCGGCACTGGCGGCGCAGATCACCGGCCGGCCGGTACGGGTGAAGTTGCCGCGCAGCCTCGACATGCAGCTCACCGGCAAGCGGCATCCGTTTTTTGCGCGCTATCAGGTCGGCTTCGATCACGATGGCCACCTGTTGGCGCTGAACGCCGAGCTGGTCGCCGATGGCGGCTGGAGCTGCGACCTGTCACCGCCGGTGCTGATGCGCGCGATGGTGCATATCGACAATGCGTATTTCATCCCCGATGTGCGTATCACCGGCCTGATCGCAAAGACCCATCTGGCATCGAACACCGCGTTTCGCGGCTTTGGTGGACCGCAGGGCATGCTGGTGGGCGAGGAAGTGCTCGAGCGCGTGGCGCGCCATCTGCGCCTGCCGCCGGAGCAGGTGCGCGAGCGCAATTTCTATCGCCCCGGGCAGCGCCCGGATCGCAACACCACGCCCTACGGTCAGGTGGTGGTGGACAATCACTTGCCCGAGCTGTGGACGCAATTGCTTGCTGAAAGCGATTTCGCACAACGCCGCAAGGCAGTGACGCAATTCAATGCAGTCAATGCCCAACGCAAGCGCGGCCTCGCCATCACCCCGGTCAAGTTCGGCATCTCGTTCAACAAGACCGAATACAACCAGGCCGGCGCGCTGCTGCACATCTATACCGACGGCAGCGTGCAGCTCAATCACGGCGGCACGGAAATGGGCCAGGGCCTGCACAGCAAGATGCTGGCGGTGGCGAGCACGGCGCTCGGGGTGTCGCAGGATCGCATCCAGATCATGACCACCAGCACCGACAAGGTGCCCAACACCTCGGCCACTGCCGCCAGCAGCGGTTCGGACCTCAACGGCCAGGCGGTGAAGGCCGCCTGCGACACCCTGCTGGAGCGGCTGCAACCGATCGCGGCGCTGCAACTGCACGGCAAAACCCCGGACGTGGTGTTTGCCGATGACCACGTGTTTTTACGCAATGCGCCCGATCATCGCATCGCCTTTGCCGAGGTGGTGATGGCCGCCTACAACGCCCGCGTCAGTCTGTCGGCGACCGGTTTCTATCGCACCCCCGGTCTGAGCTGGGATGCCGCCAGCGGGCGCGGTCAGCCATTTTATTACTTCGCCTTCGGCGCGGCAGTGAGTGAGGTGGAAGTGTGCGGCTACACCGGCGTACACAAGCTGCTGCGTGTGGATCTGCTGCACGATGTCGGCAATCCGCTGATCGAAAGCATCGACCGCGGCCAGATCGAAGGCGGTTACGTGCAGGGCATGGGCTGGCTGACTTGCGAGGAACTGCGCTGGAGCGACGATGGCCGCCTGCTCACCGATGCGCCGAGTACCTACAAGATTCCCACCACGGCGGATGTACCGGAGGATTTCCGCCTGCGCCTGTTCCAGCGCAGCACGCCGCCCAGCACCCACGTGATTGGCAACAGCAAGGCGGTGGGCGAACCGCCGTTGATGCTGGCGCTGAGCGTACGCGAGGCGATCCGCGATGCGGTGGCGGCATTCGGCAATACACAGCGGGTCGATCTGGCTGCGCCGGCCACGCCGGAAGCGATCTACGCGGCGATCCAGCGCCAACGCAATGCCGGAGAGCGTGCTTGAGTGACGAGCGTTTGTTCGCGCAACTGGCGGCAACGCTGCATCGTGAAGCAGCCGTGTTGGCCAGTGTGCTGCATACCCGCGGCGCCACGCCACGCAAACGCGGCGCACGCATGCTGATCGCCGCGGGGCACTGCGCCCTCAGTATCGGCGGCGGCCTGGCCGAAGTGCGGGTGGTCGGCGCGGCGCGTGCGCTGTTGCTGAGCGGGCAGCAACAATCCACGGTGGTGATCGACCTCAGTGGTGGCATCGACGCCGCTGGCGTGTGCGGTGGTGAAATGACGCTCGGCTTGCGCCACTGGCAGGGCGAAGCCGATGCTCTGCGGGCACGCCACATTGCCGACACGCTCGCGGATGGCCGTTGCATCGCCCTGACTGCCGACGACCTCGGCAACGACGTCGTCTGCGACCTCGGCCAGCCTGACCCGCGCCTGCTGATCGTCGGCGGCGGTCATTGCGGTATTGCACTGTACCAACTGGCGCAACACCTGGATTTCGACCTGTGGTTATTTGATGATCGTGCCGAATGCGCCGCGTCCACACCGCTTGCCAATGCCACCCGCCTGCATGGCGATTACCGGCAGCTTGACATGGCACTGCATGGCGAACGAGTGCTGCACGCGGTGTTGCTGAACCGTGATTACCATGCCGACATCGAAACCCTGCGCGTGCTCGCCAAACATCCACCGACGTTCATCAGCATGATGGGCAGCCAGCGGCGGATCAACCAGGTGCGCGCCGCCTTGCCCGATCTGGCCGACGTGTTGTCGCATCTGACTGCGCCGGTCGGACTGGACATCGGCGCGCAAACTCCGCACGAGATTGCGGTGAGCATCCTCGCGCAGGTCATTCGCGATTTGCACTCCACCTGATCTGTATCGGCAATGCACATGCTTCTGACGGCGAGTCTCGTGGATGTGCATGAATGGCCGGTCTTGATGCAATTCAGGTTAAGAAGGCATGCCTTGGCCGCAAACGCATAAGAACCACTTTCTCCCGACTGCTTTCACCGGCCTGCGGCCGGCGAGGCACTTTTCACGGCGGGAAAGTACCCAAAACGCCTCGCGCCGGGCGCGCGCCGCCTCGGCTCCTGCCTCGCCGGTTCGCTGCGCTTCTCGGCAGACACAGGCCGGCGCCGAACTCGCACATCCCTGTGCTCAAACACCGGCGCCTTTCCCCTGCGTCTACCTGCGATGCTCGCCGCGCTTAACGGCGCTGTGTCGATCTCGACCGCGCATCCATGCGCTACGTCTACGCTATTCCGTTTTATCCCTCGGCACTCAGCGTTAGCCATCGCCCAAACCAACCCGCATCCCTATTGCTTGGAGCGTCAGCGGAGTGAATCGCATCAGTCCCCTATGCCAAACTACCCCATGCACATCACCTGCCACGCTCAACGTCAGTTCCCCGGCACCGCCGCGCAGGCATTTGCGCTATGCATCGACAGCGCGCGTTTCCCACAATGGTTTGGCGGTTATGGCCCGATCGCCGCAATCACACGGGTCGAAGCCGACGGCGTACCGCGCGTGGGCGGCCGCCGCACGGTATACAACGCCGATGGCTCGGTGCTGCACGAGTGCATCACCGCGCTCGATCCGCCGCATCATCACGCCTACACGCTCAGTGGCTTTCGCCCGCCGTTTTCGTGGCTGGTGCGGCAGGGAGCAGCAACATGGGAATTCGCCGACAGCGAGCGCGGCACGCGGGTTCGCTGGCGCTACACGTTCACTGTGACTTCCGCGCTGGCATGGCCGCTGGCCAAACCGGTGCTGGCGATCTGCATGGCCGGCGCGATGCGCCGTTGTCTGGATAATATGGCGCGGGCGCTCAGCCCTGAGGATGCCTGATGGAAGCGTGGATCTTGCTGGCGCTGGCGCCGGTGTTCGTGTTGTGCGTGCTGTGGGAAGCGTGGTACTGGCGCGGAAAAGGCGTTTACAGCCTGCGCGATACCGTGTCGAACGCCGCACTGGCGCTGATGCACCAGGGCGCCGATGCGCTGGCCTGGCTGGCGGTGATCGGGTTGTATTACTGGGTATACCAGTACCGCTGGTTCGATCTGCCCAGCAACGTGTGGGGCATTGCCGGGCTGGTGATTGCGCAGGATTTTTTCTACTACGGGTTCCATCGCGCCAGCCATCGCATCCGCTGGCTGTGGGCCTCGCACGTCACCCATCATTCATCCGAGCGCTTGAACCTGTCCACCGCCTTCCGGCAGAGCATCACTTACCCGATTTCCGGGATGTGGCTGTTCTGGCTGCCGCTGGCGTGGATCGGATTTGAACCCACCCATATCGTGGCGGTGGTGGCAATCAACCTGGGCTTCCAGTTCTTTGTGCACACCCAGGCAATTGGCAAGCTGGGTTGGCTGGAATACGTGTTCAACACGCCCTCGCATCACCGCGTGCATCACGCCCGCAACCCCGAATACATCGACCGCAATTACGCCGGGGTGCTGATTATCTGGGACAAGCTGTTTGGCACGTATGTCGATGAAGACCCGGCACAGCCGTGCGAATACGGCATCGTGCGCCAGATCCACTCGCACAATCCGTTGCTGCTGACCTTCCACGAATGGCTCGCCATGTTCCGCGATGCCGCCCGCGCCACATCGGCGCGTGCGCGCCTGCTGCAATTGTTCGGGCCACCCGAGCACGCGCTCGATGCGAGCGGCAAGGAAACCTGATTGCGCGTCAGCGGAACGCACCACGCCGGTACAGACCCCACAGCAGTGGCCAGGCGAACAGCAACGGCCAGCGGCGCTGGATATCGTTGGGCCTTGCCTGCACCCCGGAGTGGCGTTCGATTTTCCACAGAACATAGTCGAGCGATGCCTCGAACATGGTCGCTGCGCTGGCAACCCGCAGCACCGTCAATAGCTTGCCGACATGCCGTCGCAACCACCACTCGCGCTTGCCTTGCCGGCGCGCCGCAACGCTCAGATTTGTGCACCACTGCCCCGCTTCGCCGCTGCTGTCTGGCTGCAACGCCGGTATTTCCAGCAACGGCGTGATTGCCTGGTAGTAAATCGGCTCGGCATCGACCAGCGTACAGAGCTGCCCTGGTTTCTCGGCCCGCAATTCGCTGCGATAGGTACGTTGCAACGCAGTGATCCACAGCTCACGGGTCGTCAGCGACACAGGCAATACCGGCAGCGCCCGCGCTATGAACGTGCGAGCCGCATCGGCCAACGCATCGACTACCCGGCCACGAACGGCACCGTCCTTGCAATGCACGATGCGACTGGGCTGCGCAAAGCGCGCCCAAAAATAGGAGTGAAAGTCGTGTCTAACCGCACGTTCGAAACGGCGAAGGCTGAGCGTTGCACACTTGGCACGCACTTCCTTGCCCTCACTGCACGCCGTGATCTGATACACGTTCGGCGCTACCATGCAGCACAATATCGCCTGCCACCACGGCAATGCTCGGCAGTCATCCAGCAGCACGTAGAAATCGAGCACGGTATCGCGTTTGCCGCGCAGGTACGACCCGTAAATCAACACCGCCGACAAGGATTCACCGAATCGGCTCTTGATGACTTGCAGCAACGCGGCCACCGCCGGGTCGGCTGCGATGTCGCTGCCATCGCTGTGCTGCGCGAGCCAGCTCCGCAACGCAACAGCCTCGCTTGCGCGTGCGCCGGTATCTGTCGATTCCGGCACACTACCGGCATATGCGGCACGGGTATTGGCAAACGTCAACAACGAACGCGGGTATTGCCGTCGCGCCCGATCTTCGTCGCTGAGCCAGCTTTGCAACGGGCCGTGACGCAAACGTTGCACGATGCCCTGCACCATGCGCACGCCCAGAATCACTACGCTCAGTGCCGTCCACAGCGCAACCGCGACCAGCCCCAGATCCGGGCGCCCGACGAGCACGGCAACGGAAAGCAGAATAAGGGAGGGATTGCGGCGTGCAGTAATCAAGCGGAACCAGGAATCGAATGGGCGCCAGGAAAACACTTCGCAACCGAGCACTCCAACAAACACGCCTTCGATCACCCGCCCACCGACATAACCGCCAATGATCAGCGCGTTGAGCATGGCCAAATCCAACCCCCACAGCGGCTGGAAGTTCACCAGCGAAAAACCCCAGAGCAAATACCAGAATGGCGGATGGATCAGATCGACACCGTGATCGAGCAGGTGGCCGAGGCGGCTCGATTGCACGGTGACCCGCGCCAGCTTGCCATCAACGGTATCGAGCCATGTCATCAACCAGCCCATCGCCAGGCCGAGCAGGTAATGGCCTTGCCAGAATGCGAACCCGGCAGCCAACACCAGCAACAGGCCGAACGTGGTGACCGCGTTGGGTGTGATCCCGTGATCCGCGCACCAGCGCACTCCGCGGCGGGCGGGTGCTGGCCACAACCATTTGGTCACCAGATCCGTAATGCCCTTGTAGGCATTGCCATACAACAGCGATTCAAGCTGCCCACGGCGCTCGCCTTCCACCGGCTCCAGCAACGGCGCTTCGGCGCGGCGCAGCGTTGCATCAAAGCGGCTCAGCGCCGCACTGGCGATCTTGCGCAGCGCCGCTGGTGGCTCGCCCGCGCGCTTATTGAGCCAGTGCAGCGCCTGCACGCGATCGGCCGTGCTGAGTTGCATGGCCGCAGCACGCGCATCGCTGCCGCAATACAGCACGACATCGCTCTGTCGCGCCAGCGCCTTGAGCGTACGCACCTCGAACAGATAGTCCGCCCGCAGCAACAACACCGGCGCATCGCCTGCCGCGCGCAGATCATCGATCCAACGCAGGTTCGGCAATTGCGCTACCTGGCGGCGCAAACGCGTCTGCGCGTCGATACCCCAAAGCTGCACCGGGCTATGCGCAATGACATAAACGCAAGTCGTCTGGGCATCCTTGCGATCACGCACAGCGTTTGCCGATGCGGCCGAACTGCAAGGTATCGGTGCGTCGTGAGAATGCGCTGCCATGTCTGGCTTCACGCGTAGTGTCATGCACATGGGTTTTTACGTTCTGTGCCCGGATATGGGGGCCATTCTGGGCGGGCCCCGATGACTCAGCGATGTCGTATCCATTGCATCAACGTTACAACGGAAAACTTTTGCCTCGCCCCTTGCCCCCTCGCTGAGTGCCGCAAGTCGTCCGACGGAACCCACCGAATGCTGGTTTCAATAGCAGCATCACAGCGACCGCCAAACTGCCTGCAGGTGTTCGTGCAATGCCAGCAATGCCTGCACCGTGGCCGGGTCGGGCGCAGCCAACACCGGCCGCCCCGGCCAGCCACGGTCATGAAATGGATGCCGGCGAATTGTTTCAGTACGCCTTAGCGCGGGATGACATGAAAATGCACATCCGGATCAACCATCATCAACATCAACCCGTTGATCCTTACATAGGCAAACGCCTGCGAGAGCGCAGGCTCGCAGCCCGCCACCACGCGCGCCAGTTCGGTGAAAGCCGGCTCGGACACCGCACCAACGTGCGTCACTGGCTCCTCACACACCACCACCAACGAACCCAGCGTGGCCTGCACCGGGCGCAACAGCACATGCCAGCGGGTTTAACTGCGGATCACCGAATCGGGCCAGCCGAACGTGTCCAGGGTGGCGTTCATGCCGCCACGGCCGCCGCAGTTGCCCAGCGGCCAACCACGATCTGGGCGTGTGCAAGATCGCGCGAGTCATCCACCTCGCACCAGCTCAAACCGGTAATCGGGCAGATGCCCACCTGGTCTTCCTGCGCCAACGCGTCAATCACCGACAAATACCAGCGACTGAGCCCGTCGCCATGGCGCATGCTGTGCTCCAAACGGTTGCGGAACAGCCCGCCGCTAGTGCCACGAAACACCATCATGCCGATCGATTCGCCATTGATGACGGCCAGATCAAGCGATTTGCCCACGCGCAGCAAACGCTGCCCGCTGGCGATGATTTTCATGTCGTCGCTGTCGTAGCTGTCCTTGGCATCGGTGGCCAAGGTGATGGGAAAGCCGCCGTCCGCGGCCAGCAAGGCGCGCGGGATGGCCGCTTCAAACAAGCTGTCGCCATTGACGATCATGAACGGTTGATCCATCTCATGACGCGCGATCCAGCAGGTGCCCAGATTATCGGACGCGGCATAAAATGGGTTATACAGCGTGCGTACCGGCAGATCGTCGACACCCGCAACGATGCGATCGACCACATCGGCGCAAAAGCCGGTCACCACCACCGCTTCATCCACTCCCGCCGCCGCCAGTTGCTGCAACTGCCAACGCAAAATCGGTTGGCCCGCAACCGGCAGCGCGCACTTGGGTTGCTCGGCAGTCAACGGCAGCAAGCGCTTGCCCTGACCCGCACTGAGAATAATCGCTTTCATGAACACCCCCGGATTCAACCGAACGAGCCAACCGCTCACCGCCTGCACCGTCAATCCAGATGCCGCACAAAGTCCCGACCACCCGAACTGCGTGCTGGAACCAAGCTTCACGTTCGCCATCGAACAAGGGGTGCAATGCACGCAATTCAAGAGCGAAAACGTGTCAGCGTCATGACAGCAGAGCGCCAGCGCGCATTACCCACACCCGTTGCCATCGTGGCAAGCTGGTGCGGCGACACCGCACCGGATAACCTTCAATCGGTCGCAACAACAGCCAGGAACAGCACATGACGTGGAGTGCGACACTATGGATCGGCGTGTTGCTGGGCCTGGCGGCTACGTCCAGCCCGGCACGCGGCCAGGCAACCGCAACCGACGCGGCCGGCGACCTGGGGACAACAGTCCACGAACACGCTCTGGCTAGCGGCACGGCCGCCACCAGCGCAGGTGACGAACCCGTGTCGTTGCCGCAAGCTGCTGAGTGGACGCAGCGCGAACCCGGCAATGCCAGCGCCTGGGTTGCGCTCGGCAATGCCCAGCGCGTTCTTGCGCAACCTGGCGATGCCGTTACCGCCTACCAGCGCGCGTTGCAGATCGACGCAAAACGGGTCGACGCCTGGGTGAACCTGGGGATGACCCACGACCAGCTCAAGCAGCCCGAACAGGCCGTTGCTGCGTATCGTCAGGGGTTGCGGCTCAATCTGGATGTGCCGGTTGCGTGGTACAACCTCGGCAACACCTTGCGCGATCTTGGACGACACGCGCAAGCGATCGGCGCCTATCGGCAAGTGCTGCGCCTTGATCCACAGCACAGCAATGCCTGGAACAATCTGGGGCTGGCTCTGGCCGGGCTCAAACGCTACCCGGACGCCATCGCCGCGTATCAGCAAGCAGTGCAGATCGAACCGCGATTCGCCAGAGCCTGGGCCGGGCTGGCACTGGCGCAAGGTGCCGCTGGCCAGCAGGCCGAGATGATTGCATCGTATCGCAAGTTGCGCAGCCTGGATGCGGTGCTGTCCGACATGGTTTTCGACACCCTGATCGACCCGCTCTGATCCCCCGCACGCCGCGGCAACGCCCGTTGAACCATCCACCGAGCTGAGGCACAAAACCGAGCAGACCCGTGAGCAGACCATCACCGCCAATGATCCGTCGCGCCGCCAATCGCTGCGCCGCGCCATCGCAACACACTGCCTTGCAGCTGCTTGCTGGTTGCCTGTGTCTGTTGACCGGCGCCGCACTGGCACAGGATAAAACCGCAAGCGGAGTGTTCAGCGCCGTTTCCGATTCGGTGGTGCTGGTAAGCGTCAACGACAACAACGGCAAAACCATCAGCCGCAGCAATGGCGTGGTGATCGCGGCACAGGTGGTCGCCAGCAATTGCGCTGGCGTGCGCAAAGCCGGTGCAGTGCAGGTCAGCCATCACGGCCGCTCGTTCCCGGCCACGGTAACGTACATCGATGGTGAGCACGATGTCTGCTCCTATGCCGTCGCCGGCCTCAACGCCCCGGCCGCCACCCTTGGCAGCACCGCCAGCGCACACGTCGGCCATCGCGTCTTCACCATCGATACGCTCAAGGGCGGTCAACTCAATATCAGCGAAGGGCTGATCGCTGGCCGCCGCTCGCTGGCCGGTGGCTATTACCTGCAACTTTCCACACCGTTGTCACGCGGCTCTGCCGGCGGCGCTGTATTTGCTGCCAGTGGCCATCTGATTGGCCTATCAGTACGTTCCAGGGAAGACATCGACTTTGCCGCGCCGGTGGAATGGCTCGGCGCGCTGGCGCAACGCGACAGCGGGCCAACCGGGCCACCAGCCGCCAGCATTCTCGACGACCTCAATCGCACCATTGCCCTGCACAACAAGGGCGACTGGTTGCGCATGGGCCGCCATGCCGAGAGCTGGATGCAGCGTGCAAAAACCACCGAGCCGGCATGGTTTGCCTTGGCGATGGGCTACGCCGGGATCAACCAGAAGCCGATCGCCGTGGAAGTGTTCCAACAGGCGCTTCGCTTCGACCCGGAAGACACCGATGCCTGGCAACAACTGGGGGCCGTGCAGCTCGCTCTTGGGCAATTCCAGAATGCCGGCATTTCTGCGCGTCGCGCGTTGCGCATCGATCCCGAGCACGCCGATGCCTGGCTGGTGCTCGGCAACGCATATCAAAACCTCGGGCAGAGCGACAAGGCAGCGCATGCCTTCCAACAGGCGCTGCACATTGCCCCCAACAATGGCGAAGCCTGGTTCCGGCTGGGCAACGCGAACCTGCACAGAAATACGCTTGCGCGTGCGGTCGATGGCTACCAGCGCGCCCTGCAATTCGAGCCGGACAATGCCGATATCTGGAGCAATCTCGGCCTGGCCTACGACCGACTCGAACAAGACCAGAACGCGATCGACGCTTACCGCAAGGCGCTGAAAATCGACTCGGGCCATGGCAACACCCTGGTCAATCTGGGCAATACGTACCTGCGCATCGGCCGCACCGAGGACGCCGTGCTCAGCTACCGCAAGGCGCTGGAAATAAACCCGAAAAACCCCGATGTGCTGATCAACCTCGGCAAAGCGCTTGGCGCGCGCGGCGATCATCAACAAGCTGCCGATGCCTACCGTGAACGCGTGACCAGCAATCCCGGCGACGCCATCGCCTGGTTCAATCTGGGCATCAGCCACGACCAGATGGGCCAGTATCCGCAGGCCATCGAAGCCTACCGCAACGCCGTACGCTTCGATGACAAGCTCAGCAATGCCTGGCACAACCTTGGCATCGACCACGCCGGCCTGCACCAGTACGCCGATGCAATTGCCGCCTACCAGCACGCGCTGCTGATCGACCCGCAGCGTGCCAGCACCTGGTTCAACCTTGGCACGGCCCATCTTGGCATGGCGCAGAACGACAAAGCGGTCGCTGCCTATCAACACGCATTGCAGATCGACCCGACGATCGTCGAAGCGTGGGGCAACCTCGGTCTTGCCCATCAGCGCCTTGGGCAGCACGCAAAAGCGGTTGAAGCCTTTGCCAAAGCTGTGCAAATCAACCCCGAACTGGCGCAGGCATGGGGCAATCTTGGCCTGTCCTACCAACGTCTGGAACAGCCGCAAAATGCCATCGCCGCCTTCACCAAGGCGGTGCAGATCGAACCGGCACTGGCCGGCGCATGGCAGGGGCTGGGGGAAAGCCATCTATCGCTTCAGGATTACCCAACAGCGATCGCCGCGCTGGCCAAGGCCACGCAAATCGACCCGCAAGCGGCACTCGCCTGGTTCAATCTCGGCAACGGCTATCTTGCGATCCGGGATTACCCGAAAGCCGTTGTCGCACTGCTCGAAGCATCACGCATCGACCCCGAACACGCCGACACCTGGAACAATCTGGGGGTTGCCTACGTCGGTGTGAAGCAACAACAAAACGCCATTGACGCCTACCGCCATGCGCTGCGGATCAAGCCGGCGTTCGCAAAGGCCGTGGCCGGCCTCACCGTCGCCCAGGCCGGCATGGGGCTGCGCAGCGAGATGATGGAATCGTGGCGCACGTTGAACGCCATCGATCCGGCTACCGCCGAAGCGGTCAAACGCGCGGTGATCGATCCGCAGTAACCGGCCTGGTCAGGGCAACATCGCACCACGGATGGCGACGTCGATCACTGCCAACCGTTCAACGCGGGACTCCTGCGCTCAATCCGCGCGGCTTTCCGCCCGCGCCCAGCGCCCGAGCCGATGCACCACGCCATCGGGCTGCTTCATCCATGCAAAATGGTTGGCATGGGTGCCAAGTTGTAGTGCATCGAGGCCATGGATCTCGCTTTCGCAGCCGGCGCCGAGCTTGTCGAGCAATGCGTGCAGAGCACGTTCCGGGCCAAAGGCATCGCGCGCAAAATGCATGGCAAACACCGGCAATTGCACCGCGCGCAGGCGCTGCTCGATATCCGCGGGCAATCCCGGCAAGCGGTAGTTGCCGTGACGGCCGGTGGCCGCCCAATCGCCGATCACCCCGTGCGACTCGCGCCCGGCAAAGCCCAACTGCCGCCCCGGCAGAAACCCGAGCACACCGGTGAGCGCCGGCAACAGCATGAATGCCAGACGCATGGCGATGCGCATCGGCGGTGAGAAACCCGGCGGGTACGGCAAACCGGCGGCGATCAACACCAGACCATCAACATTCGCCGGATCAATTGCGGCACTGAGCGCGGCGAACTGCCCGCCAAGGCTATGCCCACCCAGAAACACAGGCACCCGCGGTGCAATCTCACGTAGCGCCGCGCGCGCACGCGGCAGGTCTTCCAGCAACAACGGCGCATAGCTCCAATCGCAGTTGCGGCTGGCGCGTAAGCTGCTGCTGCCGATGCCGCGCCACTCGTGCAAGGCCACCGCCACGCCCTGCGTCGCCAGTGCCTCGGCAAAGCGGCGATAGCTGCGCGCGGCCACCCCCAACGCCGGAATCCACAACAACGCGGCGCGCGGCCGTGCCGGCGACAACACCGTCAACAACCAGCGCGCGCCATCATGGGCCACCAGTTCACGCGAGCGTTCGGACCCGATTTCTGCGGTCGTCATCGCCGTCATTGTGCCGCGTGCACGCGCGCGCCATCATGCAACTGATCGTCGGGGAACAGCACCACCCGCTCGCCGACCTTCAGCCCCGATGCCACTTCCACCTGCCGCGCAGCGAATCCGCCAACCGCGATCTCGCTAAGGCGCGCGCGGCCATCGCGCACCGCGTACACCGCCCAGCCATTACCGTGCCGGAACACCGCGCTCGCCGGCACTACCAGCGCTGCGGCGTCGGCGCGCAGCACGAACGCCACCTCGACCCGATACGCATCGCCCAGCGCCGCCCACTGCGCCGGCTCACCGACCCATTGCAGTATCACCCGGGTGCGCTGCTCCTCGACGCCCAGCGCCGAGACCTTGGTGAAACCACCCGGCTCGATCCGGGTCACCTGCGCCGACAATTCGCCTTCGCCGCCCCAGCGCAACACCTTGGCCGCCATGCCAGGGCGCAGTTTCACCGCGTCGGTGGACAGCGCTTCGACCTCGACCTCGATTTGCGCAGGATTACCCAACTCCAGCAGCGGCTGCCCGGCCAGCACCGGCACGCTACTCTCGACATGGCGGCGGATGACCACGCCATCGATCGGCGATTGCAGGGCAATGGATTCGCCGCCACCCTTGCCTTCCTGCGCCAGCAATGCCTGCGCTGCCGCCTCGCGTTGCTGCGCGGCCATGCGTTCGGCCTGCGCCGCGCGTTCGCCGGCACGCGCTTGCGCTGCCTGTGCGGCCGCGACATCCAGCGCCGAGGCGGAAACCGCACCGCGTGTGGCCAGATCGCGCAAGCGCAGGTGTTCGCGGTCGGCCAGCTCACGCGCCGCCTGCGCCTCGCGCAACCGTTGCCGTGCGGCTTCGCTGCCGGCCGTTGCCGCGTTCCGCTCCGCCTGCGCCTGCGCGCGCCGACCCGGATCGAGCAACACCGACACCGACGGCATCACCGTCGCCAGCACCTGCCCGACACGCACCGGATCGCCAGGCTCCAGCACAATGCGTTGCACCACGCCGATCACCGGGCTGGCGATCAGGTAGCGCTCGCGCAGCCGGGTGCGCCCTTCTTCCTCGAAGCCCTCGATATACGGTGCGCGCACCACCTCGGCCAGCCTCAGGCTGCGCGCGGGGCTGGCGAAGCCCCAGACCAGCGCCAGCACGATGGCCGCCGCAACGACCCACATCCAGATTCGTTTCATCCGTGCATTCTCGCAGAGACCCTATTCGCGCGTCTTCAACACGCCGATCAAATCCAGGCGGGTGATGCGCCGCCACACCACCAGCGCTGAAATCAGGCTCGATGCGATCATCATCAATGCCGCAAACGCGTAGGTGCTGCGCGCCAACTCCACCGGCACCCGGTACAGATCGGTCTGCAGGCCCAGCGCGAACAGCCACGACAGGCCATAACCGAACGCCAGCCCGAGCGGTATCGACAGCAGCACCAGCACCGCGAGTTCGCCGAGCAGCAGCGTCGCCACTTCGCCCTGGGTGAAGCCGAGCACGCGCAGCGAGGCCAGCTCGCGGCCGCGCTCGGACAGCGCCACCCGCGCCGCGTTGTAGACCACGCCGAAATTGATTACCCCGCCGAGCAAGGTGGAAATGAACGCGAACACCAGCATGCTCTCGGCCAGGGTGTCGTAAAAATTGTTGATGCCGATCACCCGCGCACCGATGCCGGCCACCCGTGGCCGCGCCTCCAGCCGCCGGTACAACGCTTCCTGCTGCGTCGGGTCGACCCGCAGTAGTGCCCCCGACAGCACATCGCCATCGCCGAGCCGGCGATTGAGCGCATCCAGCCGCATGTAACCCTGCACGCCGATGTATTCGCTGACCACCGCCGTCAGGGGGATGCGCAACTGCGCCTGGCGCCCTTCCAGCACTTCCACCTGCACCTCGTCGCCAATCTGCAAATCCAGCAGTTGCGCCAGGTAATCGGTCATCACCAGGCCATCGGGCGGCAACTCGATCGGCCGCAGGCGGCGATCCACCGGGGTCTTGAGTTCGGCATCGGGCAACAGCCCCTGAATGCCGGTGCGGTAGTGGCGCAAGCCATGACGCAAGCGCACCGGCACGCTGCGATAGGGTTCGGCATGCAGCACGCCGGGCAAGGCCGCCAACTCGAACAGCGCACCGCGTCCGGTCGGCTCGACCAGATCCACCGCCAGGTCGTTGTGCTGCGCCTGGCGGAATTGCACGTCGATCATGTAGTCGATCGAATTGCTTTGAAAGCGCCCGATCATCATCACCGCCGCTGCCAGCGCCAACCCGATGACCGACAGCAGCGCGCGCAGCGGGCGGCGTTCGAGCTGGCGCAGGATCATCCGCGCCGGCTGCGACAGATGCCGCTGCATGCCCCAGCGCTCGATCACGGTCGGCCGATAGCGTTCCGGCGCCGGCGGCCGCATCGCCTCGGCCGGCGGCAGCCGCGCCGCCATCCGTACCGCTTGCCCGGCACCGAGCAGACACGCCAGCAGGGTCACCGCGATACCGCCCAGCATCACCGAGACATCGAGATGGAAATCGAGAAACGGGAAGCGGTAGAAATCCTGATACACACCGGCCAGCCAGTGCCCGAGCACGGCTCCGCCGAGCACACCGACCACCGCCCCCACCATCGCGATCAGGCTGACGATCAACGCATAGTGCGCGGCAATCGCGGCGCGGCTGTAGCCGAACGCCTTGAGCACCGCAATCTGATCGCGCTGGGTGCCGATCAAACGGGTGAACACCACGTTGAGCAAGAACGCCGCGACCGCCAGAAAAATGGCTGGAAACAACCGCGACATCGTCTGCAACTGCTGCAATTCACTCGTCAGAAAGCGATTGGACAACTGCTCGTTGCGGTCATAGCCACCGCGGCCGCCATAGCGGCGCAGACGCAGATCGAGTTCGGCGATCACCGTGCGCACGTCGGCACCGGCTTGCAGCCGCAGCGCCACTTCGTTGAAGGCGCCGTCCATGTCCAGCGCCGCCTCCAGCGCGCGTCGGCCCACCCACAACACGCCGAAGCGCTTGAAGTCGGGGAACGCCGCGCCGGGTTGAATCTGATACACGTACTCCGGCGAAAGCACCACCCCCACCACCCGGAACCACTGGCTGCGGCCGTTGAGGGTGGCGCGGATGCGCGCGCCCAGCGCGAGGCCATGCGCGCTGGCAAATGACTCGCTGAGCACCGCTTCATCGGGATGCTCGGCCGAGGGCAGCCGCCCGGCGCGAAGGTACAGGCGATTCAGGCGCGGCTCGCCGCTCGCCGGCAGCGACAGCACCTGTGCCTTGACCGGGTCGTGGAAACCCGGCACCGACAAATTGCCCAGCGCGATCAGCCGACTCTGCGCGTGTGCCACGCCGGGAATCTGCGCGATTCGGTCCAGCAGCGCCTCCGGTGCGCGCTTGCAGCCGGCCCAAACATCGGCCATGGCGTAATCGCGATAGAAGCGCTCGCGGGTGCCCTGCAACGAGGCGTAGGTGGAATGCGCCATCACCAGATTGGCAATACCGGCGGCGATCACCAGCGCAATCGCGACACCCTGCCCGCGCAGATGCCACAGATCGCCGAACGCCTTGCGATTCAGCGCTTTCACCAACGCAGCTCGCTGGCGGCAATGCGTACCGCGTTGCGCTCGACCCGGGCGATGCGGCCATCGGCGAGGTGCAGCACGCGATGCGCCATGCGCGCGATGTCGGCGTTGTGGGTGATTACCACCGTGGTGGTGCCCAGATCGGCGTTGATGGCCTCCAGCGCCTCCAGCACGCGCACGCCGGTTTGCGAATCCAGCGCGCCGGTCGGCTCATCGCACAACAACACCGCCGGCCGCTTGGCAATGGCGCGGGCGATCGCGACGCGCTGCTGCTGGCCGCCGGACAACTGCGAGGGGAAGTGATCCATGCGGTCGTCCAGCCCGACCCGGCGCAGCGCGTCTTCCGGCGTCATCGGCGCCTTGGCGATTTCGGTGACGATGGCGACGTTCTCGCGCGCGCTCAGGCTCGGGATCAGGTTGTAGAACTGGAACACAAAACCGACGTGCTCGCGCCGGAACGCGGTCAGTTCCTTCTCGCTGGCGGTGGTCAAGTCCTGGCCGTGATACCAGACATGGCCCGCGCTGGGCACGTCCAGGCCACCGAGGATATTGAGCAGGGTCGATTTTCCGCTGCCCGAGGGGCCCAGCAACACCACAAATTCGCCGGCAAACAATTCCAGATCGACGCCGCGCAGCGCCTGCACTTCGACATCGCCCATGCGGTAAATCTTGCTGATTGCGTTGGCGCGGAATACTGGTTCGGGCGCGGGCTCGTTCACACCGCTACCCGCTGACCCGGCTGCGCCAGGCTCACCGTGCAGCCGTAGCGCTTGACCAACTCGGCCTGCAAGGCTTCGCGTGGCGCGTCTTCACCATGCACCAACAACACCGGCGGCCGGTTCTCAAAACTGCCATACCAAGCCAGCAACTGCGGCTGGTCGGCATGCGCCGACAGCCCACCGACGGTATGAATATCGGCATTGACGGCGATGTCTTCGCCAAAGATGCGCACCTTGCCGGCGCGATCGACCAGCCGCCGCCCCAGCGTGCCGTTGGCCTGATAGCCCACGATCAGCACATGCGCATTGCGCCGCGCCAGGTTCTGGCGCAGGTGATGCACGATGCGGCCGCCGGTACACATGCCCGAGCCGGCGATGATGATGGCACCACCGTGAATCTGGTTGATCGCCTGCGACTGCGCCACATCGGACACCAGATTCAGGTTCGGCAGATGAAACGGCTTGGGATGCCCGTTCCACACCTTTTGCGCCTGCGCGTCGAACAAACCGATATGCCGTGAATACACATCGGTAACCCGCTGCGCCATCGGGCTGTCGAGAAAGATGCGCCAGCGCGACAGCTTCCAGTCATCCCAATGGCGCGCGAACCAGTACAGGATCTCCTGGGTGCGGCCCACTGCAAATGCCGGAATCAGCACATTGCCGCCACCGTCCCAGGCCGACAGAAAAATCTCACCCAACTCGGCAACGGTGGCGTTGCGTTCACGGTGCGCGCGGTCGCCATAGGTCGATTCGAGCAATACCAGATCCGCCTGCGCCAGCGCATGCGGATCGCGCAATATCGGAGCACCGGGCATGCCAAGATCGCCGGAAAACACCAGCCGGCGTGACCCCTGTTCGGTTTGGCCGAGCAACTCCACCACCGCAGAACCCAGAATGTGCCCGGCATCGTGCAGATGCAGTTGCAACCCCTCGCACAACGACTGCGCCTTGCCGTACGGCAGGCCGCGCACCAGCGCCAGGGTGTCGGCGACATCCTCACGCGTGAACAGCGGTTGGATTTCCGGCGCGTCATGTGGCCGATGGCGATTGGCACGCTCGGCATCCTGCTCGGCCAGCGCGGCCGAATCGTTCAGCATCACCGGCAGCAGATCGGCGCTCGCGCTGTGGGTCCAGATCGGGCCGCGAAACCCACGCTGCACCAACACCGGCAAGCGGCCACAATGATCGATGTGAGCGTGGCTGAGTACCACCGCGTCGATCGCGGCGACATCAAAGCCGAACGGCTCGAAATTGCGCGCTTCGTCCTTGTTGCTGCCCTGGATCAGTCCGCAATCGAGCAGCACCTTGAAGCCGTTGAACTCCAGCAGATGGCACGAACCGGTTACCTGACCAGCGGCGCCGTACGGGGTGATGTGCATGCAATGCTCCGGTAGGGATGACGCAATTCGCAATTCACTGTCATTGCGAGGAGCGGCTACGCAATGACGACGGGCCGGTTTTGTCATCAAGCACCATGGGTCATCGCGGAAACCATGGTGGCAACTCCCCCTCGCCCTTGTTGATGCGTTGCAACTGCCGCCGCGCACGTTTGTCGGGGCGGCCGTCGGGATGTGGTGCCGGCCCACCGGTGAGCCGGCGTTGCTCAGTCATCGCCGCGCGTGCTGCAACGCTGGCATCACTCTCACGGTACAGGGTTTGCGCCACGCTCGCCGGGCCACGTTTTTCCGACACCGCCAACACGCGCAACTCGAAACGCTCCAGCGCGCGCGTGATGTGCAGGCTGTCGCCGGCACGGATCATCTTCGCTGGCTTGCCGGCCGCACCATTGAGCACCACCTTGCCACCATCGATGGCCTGCTTTGCCGATTGCCGGGTCTTGAAGAAACGCGCGGCCCAGAGCCAGATGTCCAGGCGCACGGAAAAGGTCTGCGATTCCATGTGCCGATTATGCCGCCTGATGCGACCGCGCGGGGTACCGCCGCAGGAAGAAACACGGGTAGGAAGCGAAACACCGAAACACGGGTCAGAGTGCACTTTCCGAAACGAAACACCCGAAACACCAAAAACACGGGTCAGAGTGCACTTTCTGGCGAAGATGACGGCAAGGATGTCTTGCGCGGACGCCCGATCTTGGCTGGGCCGGCGCGTCGCGCCAATTGCGTCTCGATGAGGTTGCGAAAGTGTGCTGATCCGAGTGCGTGCTGGCGCTGCAGCG
>Ga0100393_10000485_pt1 | contig 43577 bp, 38 predicted proteins | sample CryGeymeta201517_FD_81546 | JGI IMG/M metagenome (GOLD analysis project Ga0100393, IMG submission 81546) | Groundwater microbial communities from Crystal Geyser aquifers in Utah, USA - Crystal Geyser metaG 2015-17 | ecosystem: Environmental > Aquatic > Deep subsurface > Groundwater | place... | reverse complement strand
TTGTCTACCGCTTTAAGGGCAATAGATTATCTAGAACGCCATCAAGATGAGTTAAGACAGGCCAAGCTCATTAAAAGAATGAATATCTTAAGAATCAGATTCCCCAATCTTATTAAACGTTTCAAAGATCATAATTTACGGCCAGATAATAATATTGTTGAGAATGTCGTCAAACAGCTCAATCAAAAATTTAAGAAAGTTGCCGGATTCGAATTCTATGAGACGGCTTGCAACTCCATTAAACTCTTAGTTATGCGTTACCGTTTTCACGTCTTTAACTGTTCTAGGATCCCCGGCAATAATGGAAGATGCCCTCTTGAACTGGCTGGAATAGATACCAGTAATATCAACTGGGTACGTTTTTCTCAAAAGTGCTAATTGTGGATAGTGACGTAATGTGGATAACTCCTAAAGAGTTACCCCCATTACTTGGACAACCCTTCGGGTTGCCCACACTCTCCACAATACTACTACTATTTTTTAATTTTAGAAAAGAACTAAAAGAGTAAATAGCAACCAAAATCGTATACGCTGCCTAAATTTGGATTATATTTTATTTTTTCAATAAGCTCTGTTAAACTGACGAAATGATATAATCAGAATAGATTTTATTTAATTGAACTTTAACTATTTCACCTCTTTTTCCGATTAAATCAGGAATTATCACTTTAATATAATTATCTGTAATACCACGAGAATATACTCTTCCTTCTTTATCTTTTATTTCATCCTCAACTAAAACATCAACATCCAAACCGAGATATTTATTACGAAAATTATAAAATAATTCGCTAGATAGATTTATTAATTTTTTGCTTCTTTCTTTTTTTATTTCATTATCAACTTCATTAGGCATTAAAATTGCCAAACATTTTTCACGATTAGAATATTTAAAAATATGTATTTTTGAAAAGCACATTTTTCTAATAAACTTATAGGTATTATTAAAACTTTCGTTGTCTTCACCAGGAAAACCTACCATAATATCACTAGTTATCGCAATATTGGGTATCTTCTTCTTTAATTGGAATATCTTCTTGCCAAAGATGGAAGTATTGTAAGGACGATTCATAAGTTTAAGAATTTTATCATCGCCACTTTGTAAGGGAATGTGTAAGTGATGACATAACTTGGAACATTTTCCAAAAGTATCTAATAATTCATTATTAATATTAACTAACTCAATCGAGCTTAAACGAATTCTTTTTATCCCTTTAAAATTATTAATTAGAGAAATTAATTTTGACAAATTTGCTTTGCCAGGAAGTAAATCTTCCCCATAGGTTCCTAAATTAATTCCTAAAAGAACTACTTCTTTAATTCCCGAATTTTCTAAATTAGAAACTTCTTGTAATATATCATCAATTAATCTACTACGAGCAGGACCTCTTACATAGGGAACTTTGCAGTAAGTACAGAAATTATTGCATCCATCTTGTATTTTAAGCCAGGCTCGAGCGCGTAAGATCGATTTATTTTTAATAACATTATCATATTTTTTCAAAAATTTTGCAGGTGTTACTTTAACCACCGTATTATGAAAATCTAATTCTTTAAATTGTTGTAAAATACTATTTTTATCACTATTTCCGGTTATTAAATTTATTCCTCTTATTTTCTCTAAATCTTGATAATTAGATTGAGCAAAACAACCGGTTACAATTATTTTCGATTTTTTATTCTGACCAATAGCTTTTCTGATCATCTGTTTAGATTTTCGGTCAGCTTCTTTCGTAACAGTACAAGTATTTATTATATACACATCAGCTTTTTGGTTAAAATTTACTATTTGAAAACCTTCATCTTGAAATAAATTAAGGATAATTTCTGTCTCATATTGGTTTACTTTACAACCAAGAGTTTTAAAAGCGACTTTTTTTATAAAGTGATCCTCCTTTTTATAAGATATCAAAAATATAAGTAATTAATGACAAAACAAATAGTGCTGCTGTTTCGCTTCTTAAATAGTGATTCCCTAAACTAACTGAGGTTAAGCCAGCTTCTTTAGCTATTCTTATCTCTTCTTCAGAAAACCCTCCTTCTGGACCAATTAAACCAAGAATGGTATCTGGTTTAGGCAAAGAAGTTAGGATATCTTTTAAATTAATAGACCTTTCATTTTCCCAAAATAGGAGAGGTAAATCAAAATTTGCAGATTTATTTAAAAGTTCATTAAAGGTAATAATTGAAGAAATTTCAGGAATAATACTTCTTTCAGATTGCTTACTGGCTTCATAAGCAATTTTTTGCCAACGCCTTTGTTTTTTTTCTAAATTGTTCCGATTAATTATGGGGATAGTTCTTGAAGATATAAAAGGAATAATAGCATTAATTCCTAATTCTGTGGATTTTTGAACTATAAAATCCATTTTGTTACTTTTTACTAATGCCTGTGCTAGAACTACTTTGGTGGGGTGCGTATTTAAAGGAGTAGAAATAGATTTAATAATTTTGCATTTTATGAGGTTACTTTCGATGCTTTCAATTATAGTAATATATTTATTTCCTTTGCCATTGGCAATTAATATTTCGTCATTTTTTTTATATCTTAAAGACTTAATTATATGTTTGGCATCTTTTCCATAAATTAAAATAACTTTTTCACTTTCACTAATATTTTCAGGTAGAGCAAAGAAAAGAGGCATAATTAAGAAATCCTTTCCAGATATCTTATTTAAGGTATAGGAATTTTAATAATTCCTATACCTTAAATAAGGAATATGATTTATTATTATGAAGAATATTAAAGACAAGATATTCAAGGGTGTAATAAATATTGAGGTAAGGTCGAATTAAGGGGTTTTCAAGGGGAAGAATTCCCCTTGAATATCTTGAAATATTATTTATTTTGACCAAAGGCATTTTTTATTTTATCAAAGATACCCTTTTCTCCTATAGTATTTATGTCTTCCCCGCTTAATTTAGCAAATTCTAATAGCAATTTTTTTTGCTCATCACTCATTCTTTGGGGAGTTTCTACTATAATTTTAACATATTCATCCCCTCTTTGTTTAGTACCAATTTTGTATATTCCTTGCCCTTTAAGTCTAAATATAGTATTTGATTGCGTGCTTGCCGGTATTTTTATTTTTGCTTTTTCTTCTAAAGTAGGCACAGTAACCTCTCCTCCCAATGCTGCTTTTACAAAGCTTATTGGATTATCACAGGAAATATTTATTCCTTCACGTTTAAATACTTTATGTGGTTTTACATCTAAAACAATATATAAATCACCAGAAGGACCTCCTCTTTCACCGGGTTCACCCATTCCAGTTATTCTTAATCTATGTCCTGTATCTACACCAGCAGGAATTTTTACATTTACTATTCTATCTATTTTTATTTTTCCTATACCTTTACAATTAGTACATATATTTTTTATTATTTTCCCTTCCCCTTTGCATCGAGGGCAAGTTTGTATATTTACAAATTGACCAAACATAGTACTTTGAGTATTTCTAATTTCTCCAGTGCCATGACAATCAGGACAAGTTTGTGGAGAAGTACCAGGTTCAGATTTGCTTCCATTACATCTAGGACAAGTTTCCCAATTAGGAACTTTAATTTTAATTTCTTTACCAAAGGCAGCATCTTCAAAACTAATTTTTAAATTATATCTTAGATTAGCTCCTTTTTGAGGGCGTATTCCTTCTTCTCGACTTCGAGTTCTACTTCCAAAGAAAGAATCAAAAATATCACCAAAATTACCAAAGTCCCCAAAATCAGAAAAACCTCTACCTTCAAATCCCTCTGCTGAACCAAATTGATCATACTTTGACCTCTTTTCCGGATCACTAAGAATTTGATAAGCTTCATTAATTTCTTTAAAATTTTTTTCAGCTTCCTTATTGGAAGAATTCCTATCTGGATGATATTTAAGAGCAAGTTTTCTATAAGCTTTTTTTATCTCCTCAGCGGTGGTATCTTTATTCAAACCTAAGATCTCATAGTAATCTCTTTTTGCCAACTGATGTTTTCCTCTCCTATTATCAATTTAAATTAGTCGATAGTGGATAGTCGTTAGTCGTTAGTTCAAAACTCAAAACTTTTTTCTTATGTAGGGGTCGGATTTATTCGACCCGACTAACGAATAACGACTAATTTGTCAATCTTCTTTATCTTGGTCTTTTTCTACTTCATAGTCAGCATCAACGACTTTTTCTTCGCCCTTCTTTTCTTCTGTTTTAGACTTTTCACTCTTTTCGCTATCTTTTTTTGCTTCTTGTTGTTGGGTTTGAGCTGAAGCCTTTTTATAAATTTCTTCCGCAAGCTTATGTGAGGAAGTAGTTAATTTTTCGATACTGGATTTCATATTATCTACATCATCTTCTTCTAAGGCTTTCTTGAGATCTTTAATGTTTTCAGTTATCTCATTTTTTTCGTCTTCGCTAACTTTATCTCCTGATTCTTTCAGGGTTTTTTCTACGCTATAAATTAAAGTATCGGCCTGGTTTCGAATTTCTATTTTTTCTTTTATTCTTTTATCTTCTTCGGCATACTGCTCTGCTTCTTTTACTTTTTTCTGAATTTCTTCTTTAGTTAATCCAGTAGTAGCAGTAATAGTTATCCTTTGTTCTTTATTAGTTCCTAAATCTTTGGCTTTAACATTAAGAATACCATTAGCGTTGATATCAAAACTTACTTCTATTTGAGGAATCCCTCTAGGTGCTGCTGGTATACCAATTAATTGAAATCTTCCTAAACTAGTATTATCTTTAGCCATAGGCCTTTCGCCTTGTAATACATTTATATCCACTGCAGTCTGATCATCAGCCGCTGTGGAAAATATCTGACTTTTGGAAGTGGGTATAGTAGTATTTCTTTCGATAAGTCTAGTTGCTACTCCACCTAAAGTTTCTATACCTAAAGATAAAGGTGTAACATCAAGTAGTAATATATCCTTTACTTCACCTTTTAATATACCAGCTTGTATTGCTGCCCCAACTGCCACTACTTCATCAGGATTAACCCCTTTATTTCCTTCTTTTCCAAAAATTTTCTTAGCGATTTCTTGCACCTTAGGCATCCTGGTTTGCCCGCCAACTAATATCACTTCATCAATATCTTCCGCTTTTAGTTTTGCATCTTCCAGTGCTTTATAACAGGGTCCAACAGTACTTTCAATAAGATCAGCAGTAAGTTGTTCTAATTTTGCCCTGCTTAGAGTGACATTTAAATGTTTTGGCCCACTGGCATCAGCAGTGATAAAAGGTAAATTAATCTCAGCCTCTAAAGTAGAAGATAATTCACATTTCGCTTTTTCAGCAGCTTCTTTTAATCTTTGCAAGGCCATTTGATCATTTTTTAAATCTATTCCATTATTTTTTTTAAAATCGTTTACTAACCAATCTATTATTCTTTGGTCAAAGTCATCCCCGCCCAAGAAAGTATTACCATTAGTAGATTTTACTTCATAAACTCCTTCTTCACCAATATCTAAAATAGATATATCAAAAGTCCCCCCACCAAGATCAAAAACTGCAATTTTCTCATCTTTTTTCTTATCCAATCCGTAAGCCAGGGCAGAAGCCGTAGGTTCATTAATGATTCTTAAGACATTTAAACCAGCAATTTTCCCGGCATTTTTGGTTGCTTCCCTTTGGTTAGCATTAAAGTATGCCGGTACGGTAATAACTGCATCGGTTATTTTTTCTCCAATATGATCTTCAGCAGATTTTTTTAGTTTTTGTAAGATCATAGCAGATATTTCTTGTGGACTATAAGCTTTACCTTTTGCTTCAATTTTAATATCGGTATGCTCCCCAGGAATTATTTTATAAGGTAAATACTTTTTTGCTTTTTTTACTTCTTCATCATTATATCTTCTACCAATAAGCCTCTTAACTGAGAATATGGTATTTTCTGGATTAGTAATTGCTTGTCTTTTTGCTAACAAACCTACCAATCTCTCATCCTTTTTTGTGAATGCAACAATAGAAGGTGTTGTTCTCCCTCCTTCTTCATTCTCAATAACTACTGGCTTCCCAGCTTCCATTACTGCTACTACAGAATTAGTTGTTCCTAAATCGATTCCAATTGTTTTTCCCATAATAAATTTCCTCCTTAAATAAATATCATTTAATTAAACTAATTTTCTTTCTCGGTATTCTTTTTTTGCTTAGTAAGAATGGCAACTTTTACCATTGCCGGTCTTAATACTTTTGATTTTATATAATATCCCTTGCGGAGCTCTTCTGTTACTGTATCTTCAGGGTATTTATCTGTTTCAAAACTCATTACAGCTTCATGTTTATAAGGATCAAACTTCTGATCCAAAGCTTTTATGGGATGAACCCCTTCCCTCATTAAAATATTATGAAAATCTTTTAAAATATTATTAATTCCTTGTTTGATAGTCTCTAGATTATTTTCATTTTTGGTAGAATCTAAAGCCTTTTCTAAATTATCTACTACCGGTAATAAATTATTTAATAGTTTTTCATTTGCGAATTCTATAAATTCTTTTTTCTTTTTCTCTTGCTGTTTCTTATAATTTTCAAAATCAGCTTGCAACCTCTTTAAATATTCCAAATATTCTTTAGATAAATTATCTTTTTCTTGAGCTAATTTCTTCATTTCTTGTAATTCATTTTCTAATTTTTTAGTTAATTCTTTTTTTTCATTTAATTTTTGAAGTAATATTTTTTTAATTTTAAATTTATACTTTTTAATTTTCAATGATTTTACTTTTTCTGGTGATTCATTTTTATTTTCTTTATCCACCATTAGCCATCCTCCGAATAAATTTTTTAATTAATTTTTAAAATTCCGATAATATATCGCTTAATTTATCCGAAACATATTCTACAATAGATATCATTCGGGAGTAATCCATTCTAGTTGGGCCTAAAACCCCTATTGCGCCAGCTGGTTTACCTTTAATATTGTATTTACTGGTTACTAAACTACAGCTTTGTATCTCTTTTAGTTTACTTTCCTTACCAATAATTACCTTAATCTTTCTAAAACCTAAGCATTTTCTTATGGTATTTGCCAATATGTTTTCTTCTTCAATGATTGATAAGATATAATTTAATTTAATAGTCTCATTAAATTCAGGTTGTCTCATTATATTAGTTCTACCGTCTAAATAAACTTTATTTTTTAAAGATTTAAAATTAAGACAATCTTCTAAAAAATCATAGATATAATTAAATCTTTCTTGAAAAGAAAGAATTTTATCCAGCTCATCCTTTAAGATCTTTTTTAAATTTATTATATTAATATCTTTTTCGGTTAATTTATTATTTATAAGATTAGATAAATAGCTTAACCTATCTTTAGTAATTTCTCCAGATACATTAATTAATTTCTGGCAAACTAATCCGGTGTCTGTAACTATAATAGTTAAAACACGGTTATTCCCTACCGGTATAAATTGAATATTTCTTACTAAGTCATCATAAATAATAGGTGCCAAGACGACTCCTAAGTTATGAGTTAATTTAGATAATAATTGCGAAGTTATCTTCATTGTTTCTTCAAGTTCTTTATTTTTTTTATAGATCTGAATAATTTCCCTCTTCTCGTTTTCTTTTAAATATCTTTTTATCATTAAATTATCTACATAAAATCTATATCCTTTATCAGTGGGGATTCTCCCTGCTGAGGTGTGCGGCTGCCATAAATAATCATATTTCTCTAACCAATACATCTCATGTCTTATGGTAGCGGTGCTTAAATCTAAATTATATTCTTTAGCAATTATGCTTGAACTAACTGGTTCAGCAGTAGTAATATATCTATGCACTACAGCTGCTAATATAGTTTTCATCCTTTTATTTAATTCCATTTCTATACCTCATTTAGCACTCTCACCTCGAGAGTGCTAAATTCTCTAAATAAAATATCACCATGTAATAAATTTGTCAAGATGTTACCAAATGTTTTTTATGATTATTTTATATTATGGTTGTAACCCAAAAACGGGTCGGATAAATCCGACCCCTACATTACCATTCCCCGATCAGGTCGAGGACAGGTTTGTTTACTTTTTGGGGACAATCATATTATATTTTATAATAAGATAAATCAATCCACAAATTCTCTAAAAACATTATTGGCCAGAAACAAGCCCTTCTTAGTTAGTTGAATCTTATAATTATCTTTTCTTAATAATCCTAAGTTGATTAATTTGTAAATCTGTTGATTAAATAATTTCTCGATATTTACTTTAAATCTAACTTTAAATTTTCGATAATTTATCCCATCTTTGGTCCTTAAACCTAAAATTATGGTTTCTGACATTCTTTTTCGTAAAGATAATTTTTCTCCACTATCTAGAGGTAATTTGCCATTATTTATCTCTTTAATATATCTAACTGGGTCTTTATAATTCATATAACGATATCCTTTTATAAAAGAATAAGCACCTGCTCCTATTCCTAAATATGGCTGGTTATACCAATAAATTTGATTATGGATAGATCGTTTAAAGGGGCGAGCAAAATTTGAAATCTCATAATGTTCAAAATTGTTTTCTGCTAAAAATTTTATAGCCCAGCTATACATATCATATTCTTCATCTTCGGTAGGAAGGTTTAATTTACCTTCTTTATAACTCTCCAAAAATTTTGTTCCTTCTTCTATAGTTAAATTATACAAAGATAAGTGATCCGGTTTTAAGGAAACCGCCTTTTTCATAGTATTTTTAAAATCAATAAAGGTTTGATCCGGTAATGCAAACATAATGTCCATATTGATATTGTTAAATCCTGCTTCTCGGGCTTTAGAATAAGAGTCAATGATATCTTGGGCAGTATGTATTCTACCCAATTTTTTTAACAGAGAATCATTAAAACTCTGGGCTCCCAAACTTATTCTATTTATCTTTGCTTTATTTAATCTCTCTAATTTCTTTTTATCTAATGTTCCTGGATTTGCTTCTATGGTTATCTCAGCATTATCATCTATTTTGAAATTATCCTTACAAAAATTTAAAATATTATAAATTAAATCTCCTGATAGCATAGTGGGGGTACCACCACCTAAGTATATTGTCTTTATGGTACTATGGTTTAATTTTTGAGCATACATGGCAATTTCTTTATACAAAGCTGAAATATAAGACAAAACCTGATCATCATTTTTTAAAGGATAAGAATTAAAATCACAATAATGACATTTTGATTTGCAAAAAGGAAAATGCAAATATAAACCTAAATTCATTCAGAATCACCTAATCTATTTTTAATATTCCTAGAAATGCTTCTTGAGGAATTTCTACTCTTCCTATCTTTTTCATTCTTTTTTTCCCAGCTTTTTGTTTTTCTAATAACTTTCTCTTACGAGTAATATCTCCTCCATAACATTTAGCTAATACATCTTTTTTTAATGCTTTTATAGTTTCTCGAGCAATAACCTTTTGTTCAATGGAGGCTTGTATCGGTACTTCATATAATTGACGAGGAATAATCTCTTTCAATTTTTCTACTATTTTTCTTGCCTGTTGATAGGCTTTAACTTTATGGACAATAAAGGATAAAGCATCTACGAATTCATGATTAACTAATATATCAACCTTAACCAATTCAGCTACTTGGTATCCTTTAAGTTCATAATCTAATGAAGCATACCCACTACTTCTTGATTTTAATTTATCAAAAAAATCTAAAATAATTTCATTTAAAGGAAGATCATAATCTAACTTTGCTATCTTTTCGTCAATATATTCCATGTTTTTAAAAAATCCCCTTTTTTCTTGAACTAAATCCATAATTACACCTATATATTGGCTGGGAGTAATAATACTTGCTTTAACATATGGTTCTTCAATTTTCTCAATTTCCATTTTTGAAGGAAAAGCAGTAGGATTACTTATTTCAATTATTCCGCCATTTTTTTTAGTGATTTTATACATTACACTAGGAGCAGTGGCAATTAAATTAATATTATATTCTCTTTCTAATCTTTCTTGAACAATCTCCATATGCAATAATCCTAAAAATCCACACCTAAAACCAAAACCTAAAGCTTGTGAAGTTTCTGGCTCACTAAAGATAGAGGAATCGTTTAATTTTAGCTTTTCCAAGGCAATTTTCAGATTTTCATATTCCTTATTATCAATGGGATAAATACTGCAAAAAACTAAAGGAGTAACCTTTTTATATCCAGAGAGAATCTTTTGAGCCGGGTTAACAGTATCAGTAATAGTATCACCTACCCTAATATCTTTAATATTTTTAAATCCTGCTATTAGGTAACCCACTTCACCAGCAGTAAGTGTTTTTATAGGTTGCATTTTAGGACGAAAAATCCCTATTTCCGTAACTTCATAATTTTTTTTAGTAGACATAGTTTGAATAACCATTCCTGGTTTTATAATTCCATCTACCATTTTAATATAGACAATGGTTCCTTTGTATGAATTATAAACTGAATCAAAAATAAGTGCTCTTAAAGGTAAATTAGGTTTTCCAGATGGTGGTGGAATTCTATTTACTATTGCCTCGAAAATATCAGAAGTGCCAATTCCTTCTTTAGCGCTGGCCAAAATTACCTTTTCTTCCTTTAGTTCGGGAATATTTTTTAATTCCTGTATAACTTTTTCAGGATTAGCATTAGCAAGATCTATTTTGTTAATTATAGGAATTATTTTTAAATTATTTTTTACAGCTAAATGAATATTGGATAAAGTTTGTGCTTGCACGCCTTGAGATGCATCAATAATTAACAAAGCTCCTTCACAGGCTGCCAGACTACGAGATACTTCATAATAAAAATCTACATGTCCAGGAGTATCAATTAAATTTAAAATATATTCCTTTCCATCTTTAGAGTGATAATATAATCTTACCGCTTTTGATTTAATAGTAATGCCCCTTTCTCTTTCTAAATCCATGTCATCTAATATTTGCTCTTTTTTTTCTCTTTCTGGGATGGTTCCAGTATATTCTAATAATCTATCCGCTATAGTTGATTTCCCGTGATCGATATGGGCAATTATAGAAAAATTTCTAATATGGTTAATATTACAATGATAATCTTTTAACATTATTTAGCTTTTACCCTTCAGGATTATTTTTATATTTTGTTTTAAACTCCTAATTTCTGGAATACCAAAAATATAACTACTAATATAATATATCATACTACCAGTTAAAATAGAGGCGGTGATTTGAATAATTTGATTAAATTTATGATTTAAATTCAATACACTACCTAAATAATTATTCACTAAGAAACAACCTATTCCTAAAAATATGGATGATAAAATAATTTTTATTAGAAATGATGCTTGAGATCTCAATTCAATATTTCCAATTTTCTTTTGTAAGGCTTTTAATAGAATAATCATATTTATTATAGCTACCAAAGAAGTAGCTAACGCTAAGCCAGAATGAGCCAAATATCTAACTAAAATTAAATCCAAAACAATATTCATAAACACAATATATACTCCAATTTTTACTGGAGTTTTAGTATCTTTTAAAGCATAAAAAGCCACAGTTATTAAATGAATACAAGCATAGGCAACCAGTCCTATAGAATAATATAATAGAGCATTGGCAGTCATTGTAGTAGCCACTTTACTAAATATACCATGCTCATAGATTAAACGAGTTAAAGAATCTTTTAATACTATTAATCCTACCGTGGAAGGAACGGTAACAAATATTAACATTTTTAAACCAAATAATAATGATCTTTTAAATTCAACAATATTATTTTTTGCAGTATATTTAGCCAATGTAGGGAAAATGGCAATAGAAATGGCTACTCCGAAAACCCCTAACGGAAATTGGACTAACCTATTAGAATAATATAAAGCAGAAATGCTTCCATCAATTAAATTAGAGGCGATGGTTCTATCTACCACTACATTAATTTCAGTGATAGCTAAGCCCAACATAGCCGGTATTAATAATTTTAATAATTTTTTTACTCCTGGATCGTTTAAATCGATAACAAAATTATATTTTATTTTTTTTCTTATTAATACCGGGATCTGTACTAACGCCTGACCAATTCCGCCGAAGATTACTCCTAAAGCCAGGCTGAAAATTCCATATTTAAAGCTTAAGGTAAAAGCAAAAATTATAATAGAAATATTTAACATCGCCGGTGCTAAAGCAGGTAGCAGGAAGTGATCATATGAATTTAATATCCCCATAAATAAAGCGGCAATTGCTACGAAACCTATGTAAGGGAACATTACTCTGGTTAAATTTATAGCTAATTCATATTTATAGGGGTTATTTTTAAAACCAATAGCAAATAATTTAATTAACCAAGGAGCTCCCCAAATGCCCAAAATTATTACTATTATTAAGATTGAAATTAAAATATTTAAAATATTACTGGCAAAATATTCCGCTTTCTTTCTATCGTTATTAGTCAAATGTTCAGTAAAGATAGGTATAAAGGCAGCATTTAAAGCACCTTCTCCTAAAAAACTTCTTAGTAAATTAGGAATCATAAAAGCAATAAAAAAGGCATCGGTTTCAATGCTCGCTCCAAATTTATTGGAAATTATTATTTCTCTACCTAAACCTAATATTCTACAAAATATAGTGGCAATAATTACTATTCCAGCGTATTTAGCAATTTTATGCTTGGTTTCCATTAATTTCCCTTTTTTCGTATCGAGTATCGAGTAAATACACTATGCTTTTAGCGAATAACATATGCATTCTATGCACGATATTACAGTTTATAAATAATAAAACTATTTTAAATAAAGTATTTTTTTTGATGTAGGGGTCGAATTTATCCGACCCGATATTTTGCGGGTTTGATAAATCAAACCCCTACAACACATTATTCATTACGGGCAGACACAAGGTCTGCCCCTACATATTATATATTACCATTTTCTTCACGAGATACGGGATACGAATTCTGTCTTCTGTCTTCTTCACTATCTACGATATACGATATACTATTCTATTCTGTCTCCTGACTCCTGAACTCTATCTCTTCCTTTCTTCACTATATACTCAATACTCAATACTCGATACTCGATACGAATTTGGTTTTTATTTTCCTAACGCGATATTCGATACGAAATAATGCTTGATTTTAAAATAAAATAATGTTAAAATTTAATCAATAAAATAAACATTATAGAAAGGAAAATATTTATGCCCAAAATAAAATCAGCCATAAAAAGAGTTAAAACCTCTGAAAAAAGTTACTTGAGAAATATCTCCTATAAATCAAAAATAAAAAGTAATATTAAAAAATTCGATCTTGCCTTATTAGAAAAAAACAAAGAAGAAACCAATAAATATTTTAAAGATTCTGTTTTATTTTTAGATAAGTCTGTAAATAAAGGTATTTTACCAAAAAATACTGCTTCTCGTAAAAAGTCGAGATTGGCAAAAAAGCTAAATGTTTTAATAATGTCTACCCCGCAAACTGAAATTGAAAAAACAACAAAAGCTGAGAAGAAACCAAAAGTTAAAGAAATAATAAAAACTACGGAAAAAACAGAAACTAAAAGTGAATAATATTTCTAATTATCCTGATTTATAATATTCATCACTAATTCTTCTAATATAATTTGAGGTTCTTTTTGGCTATTTTTTAGTTCTAAGTCGGCAATATTTAATAATTGGTAAGATTTACAAATATCTTTAAAAGTATATTTTTTTGATTGCTTTATTATTTTTTCAACCACAAACGAAGGTAGTTTTAATTCTTTCTCTATTTCTTTAAAATTACACCCACTCAGCAGTAATAATTTTATCTGTAGTATAAGTTTTATTTGCCGGTATATCATAGTAAATATAGATAAATAATGAAGATTACTTTGATCTAACTTAACCATACCATCTATGGCGTTTTCTATCTCTCTATTACCTATGGAATCTAAAACTTTGAATAGGTTAACCGACTCCGAGCCACCTATCGTTATCATAATATCTTCTTTTTCTATTATCTTTTGGTCTTTGGTATAAATATCTATCTTTTCTATTTCATTAAAAAGGCGATTTAAATCAGAACCAGTCCAAGATTGTAAATAAAATAACGCTTCCGGACTAATTTTTTTATTACTTTGCTTAAATTTAGCTTCTATCCACCTATTTAATTTCGATTTATCCTGGATATCTAAATTTATTACTATTCCTACTTTTTCGATTATTTTAATTAATTCTTTATTCGAGGTAGTCTCTTTATATATTAAGATTAATATTGAAAAAATGTTTTTAAAATTATAATGGTTAAAATAATTTATTAATTTTTCTTCATCTTCTTTACTAATTTTTTCTGCTTCTTTTATTACTACTAATTTGTATTTGGATATAAAAGGTAATATTTGTAAATCATTTATTATTTCATTTAGGGGTAATTTTTCTCCATAAAATACTTTATAGTTTAATTCTCGAGAGGTAGGAGTAATTAATTTATCGAGAAGTTTTTTTAAAATATTTTCTTTTAAATAATTTTCTTTGCCCAAAAATAGATAAACTGGATATACCCTCTCTTGTTTTATAAGATTTAACATATTTTCATAGTTTAAATAATTTTTTTTAATAATTCTAATTATTTCCTTTCAAGGTTTTTACCCCATATTCTTGTCCATTCGTCCTTATAATCACCGTACCATTTTGATCGGTACGATACACTGCTATATTTTTATCCTTTAATCTTTCTATAATTTTTTCTGAAGGATGGCCAAAATTGTTTTTTCCTACAGAAATAACCGCAATAAGCGGATTAACTTTTTCTAAAAATTCTAAATTAGTTGAAGTTGCACTACCATGATGGGCAACTTTTAAGACATCACTTTTTAGAATGTTTTGCCAGATTAACATTCTTTTTTCAGCAGTCTCTTCTACGTCTCCAGTAAATAGAAATTTTGAATTTTTATAGAATAATTTTATCACAATTGAAGCATTATTAAAATCAGATTCATTATATAAATTTGAAGTATGTATGGGGTTAAGCAAAAGCATCTCTAAATTATTACTAAAAACAAAATTATCCCCGGCTTTAGCCTGATGATAGGGTATATTCTTTTCTTTTATGATGGAGATAAACTCTCTATACTCTGAAACATCACAAATTAATCCACTATCTAAGGCCATATCAACTTTAAATTCTCTTAGTACTGGTAATAATCCTTCTAAATGATCTAAATGAGGATGAGTTAAAATTAACAGGTTAATCTTATTTATCCCTTTTCTCCTTAAATAAGGAATAACCACTTTACCCCCTACATCAAAAGTACTTAGAGGCGTCCCCCCTCCGTCAATTAAAATATTATATTTTTTAGGTGCTTCAATTAAGATACAATCTCCTTCTCCAACATTTATAAAATTTACTTTAAGATTATCTAGGGGAGAAAATACTTGAACTATAATTACCACTAATACAGCTGATAATATTAAAATAGTGGCCTTAATCTTTATTTTGGGCGGAAATATATTTTTATAAAATATTTCTATGGCCAAAAATATCAACAGATAATATAAAAAAATAACAAAAATTGCAGGTTGAGCAGTATATATAAACGAAAAAGGTAGCAAAGAAAAATACTTAGATATTAAAAGGATCATTTTTAAAACAATAAAATTGATATTAGCTATTAGATAAGCCAAAGGAATGCTCACTAGCCCGATAAAGAAAGTGATGAATCCTAATATGAGGGCTATACCGGTTAAAGGAACAATAAAGATATTCACCACAATGGAAATTATTGACACTTTATTAAAAAAATAAGCGGATAATGGAAAAATTCCTATCCAGGAAGCTATTGAAATTGATAAAGGATCTTTAATCCAAACTAATACTTTAGAAAATTGTTCTTGCAAGAGGGGAGATAGATATATTAGAAAAAAAGTAACTATAAAAGATAAAAGAAAACCAGCATCATATAGGACTAAGGGATTTAATAATAAGATTAAAAATGCTGCAAAAAAAAGAGAAAGAAAAAGATTTCTATTTCTGTTGATTAATTTTCCTCCTATTAATAAGGCAAACATAATTGTTGCGCGTAAAACAGAAGGTTGATAGCCAGTAATAGAGGCATATATGATTAAAAATAATATTAAGATAGTAAATTTCAATTTTTTAGGTAATTTTAAGAAATTTAATAAAAAAAATAAGGCAGCAGCGATTATTCCTACATGTAAACCTGAAACTGCTAATATATGCATAATTCCTGCCTCAGCAAATATTTCTTTTATTTCAGGTGGAATAAGACCTTTTTCTCCTAACATCATACCGAGAAGTAGATAATTATATGGCTTTTGTAAAGTTTGTTCTATAATTTTTTTTATTTTATTTCTGATCAACAAAGAAAAATAGGTAAAGAAATTTGAATTTTCTTCTCCTATTTTTTGAATATCTTTTTCGGCCCAGATATTAAGGAAAGCAAAAATTCTTTCTCGGGCTAAATATAATTCATAATCAAATTCACCAAAATTTTTTCGACCTATAGGTTTTTCTAATTTTCCTTTAATTTTAAGTATATCTCCATATTCATAAGGACAATTCCCTAAATAGGTATTCACTAATATTAGACCTTTGGTTCTAATATTATGATCTTCTTGTTCTATCTCCTTTACTTTTACCTTCAAAGAAATTTTTTCTTGATCATAATAATAGTTTTTATCTAATACTGTACCAATAATAGTTATTCTTTTATCTTCTATAAAATTTGCTACATGGTTAGTGCCAATTGGTTTAGAATTTAGATTATAATTAACCATACCGATTAAAAATATTGTTATAAATAATAAAGCAGTGGTTATTTTCCACTGCTTTATAAAACTTATCACCGAAATTAGTATTAATAATATTATCATTATAAATGAAAATATTGAATTAAAATTGATAAATTTACCACAAATTATCCCTAAAATATATAAAGATAAAATTAGGGGTAAGGGTTTAACCGTATTATATTTATTATCGGAAAACATATTTTTTATTGGACACAAATTAAATCTTTAATTCCTTCAAATTTTTTTTCTCCGATTCCAGATACATCTTTTATATCATCAATAACTTCAAATAATCCATTCTGATCCCTATAATCTATTATTCTTTTGGAAAGAACTGGTCCAATTCCAGGCAGAGACTGTAAGGTATGGTCATCAGCAGTGTTAATATTAATTTGGTCAGAAGGAGATGATGAAGAAGAGTATACTTCCTCTATATTTTTAGATATATTTTTATCACTTTCTACCGTAACTTGGTTAGAAATTTTATAGGGAATAATTATTTTTTGTCCATCTTTAAGCAGAGCAGCTAAATTAATTGCATCTGGATTAGCTCTTTCCGTTATCCCTCCCGCAATTTTTACTGCATCAACTACCCTATCCGTTGATTTTAATTGATAAACCCCCGGGTTTTTAACTGCTCCAGAAATGTGAATTATAACGGAAGGAACTTCAACCTTTTCCGCAATATTATTCTCTGAAAAATTTGAGGGTGAATTTAGGGCTAAATTATCTTCATTATTAAAATTTTTATACAAAATTATTCCTATTCCAATCATTATTAATATTAATAAAAAAATTATGGTAATCTTTTCTTGATTAGAAAGGTGGAACATATTTGTTTTCTCCTTACTTTATTACTGAATTTCCTTATTGTAAACTTTTATGCTTTTGTAGGGGTACAATGCCTGCCTGTGCGTGTACGCACGCAGACAGGTCCGCACGCAGACAGGAATTGTGCCCTTCCTGTTTTATTATCTTTTGTTCTTCCTTGGGCGTATGCAATACGCCCCTACATTTTTTGATTTTTCTTTATAAAATATCTCTTTGCTTCACCTACAGTATATAGCGATCCGGTTATACATATTAAATCATCCTCATTGGAATTTGATATAGCATAGTTTATAGCCTGGGGGATATTTTTGGTAACCATTATTTTATTTCGATCTACATATTGCGCTGCTTCTTTAGCAATTATTTGAGGGGAGGTGGCTCGGGGATTTTTTGCTTTAGTAGCAATAATTAAATCCGCTAACGGTGCTATAATTTTAATCATTTTTTTATAATCTTTATCTGCAAAAATTCCTAAGACTAAAATTAGTCTATGATAACCAAATATTTCTTCTAAGGCTTGTTTGACTACCTCTATTCCATTAGGATTATGCGCTCCATCTAATACTAGCATAGGTTTTTTTTGAATTATTTCCAACCTCCCTGACCATTTAACTTTTTCCAGGCCATCTCTTATCGCTTTTTTAGAAATGCATATTCCTTTAATTTTGAGTGCTTCTACAGCTGTGATAGCAGTAGCGGCATTTTCTGCTTGATGTCTTCCTAATAATGGAGTATGTAAATTTATATAATTATTATAAATTCCGTGTAAATTAAATATTATACCTTTAAGATCAGATTTTATTATTTCATACTTTATTTCTCTTCCTACCTTGTAAATAATTGAATTCCTCTGTCGAGCAATTTTATTAATTTCCTGATCAGCTTTCTCAAATTGATCAGAAGTAATTACAATTCCTCCTGATTTTATAATTCCTCCTTTTTCCCTGGCAATCTCCTCTAAACTATTTCCTAATTTATCCATATGGTCATAATCAAGGTGAGTAATAACTGATATTAAAGGTTCACAAACATTTGTGGCATCTAACCTTCCTCCTAATCCTACTTCTAAAACTAAAAAGTCTACTTTTTCTTCCAAAAAGTAGATAAAAGCCATAGCAGTAATAACTTCAAAAAAAGTAGGGTGAGTATAGTAAGGTGTATGAGCTACCTTTTCTACCAAGGGTTTAATTCTTTCTAATAGTGTAGCTACTTTTTTCTGATTTATTGATCTATAATTAATTTTCATCCTTTCAGTGAAATCAACTAAATGGGGAGAAGTATAAAGACCAACTTTAAACCCTTCAGATTGAAGTATTGAACTTATTATTGCAGCAGTTGATCCTTTTCCATTAGTTCCAGCTATATGAATAATATTTAGTTTTTGATGAGGATTACCTAAAAGAAAAAGTAAATATTCAATATTTTTAAGTCCTAATTTTATACCATATTTATTTAAGTCATAAATATATTTTAATGCTTCTGGATAAGTTATCATATTTACCTCAAATCTTTTAGATTGCTTTCTAATTTTTGATAAATATCTTTTAAATCATCCGCCTTATTTCTTTCTTTTTTAATCACCTCTTCTGGGGCTTTAGACAAAAAATCCTCATTATTTATCTTTTTAAAAATAGTATTAAGTTCATTTTTTATTCTGTTTAATCTCTTTTCTAAACGGGCTATCTCTTCTGGAATATTAATTATATCTTTTAAAGGGATAAATATTTCTACTCCCTCTAAAACACCGGTAGCTGAATGTGCTGGTTTTTTAATATCTGTTCCTACCTCCAATAAATTTGTTTTAAGCATTGCTTTGATATAATAAATGTTTTCTTTTATTAATTCTATTTTATCTTTTTCGGTAATGTTTAAATATAAATCAATCTTTGTACTATAAGGAATGTCCATATCTGACTTAATGTTTCGTATAGTTTTAATAATATTCATTATTTTACTCATCTTTATATCTGCCTCTTTATCCAGATATTCTTCTTTATATAGAGGCCAAGGTGAAGACATAATACTATCCCCTTGATGAGGTAGTTTTTGCCACATTTCTTCAGTTATAAAAGGCATAAAGGGATGTAAAAGTCTTAAAGTATTCTCCAAAACAAACCAAAGAATGTATTGAGCTGTCTTTCTTTGTATTTTATCATCTTCCTGATATAATCTTGGTTTAATAAATTCTACATACCAATCACAAAAGTCACTCCAGGTAAATTCGTAGATAGTTTTGGCCGCCTCTCCAAACTTATACTCATTAAGGTAGAAAGTAGACTTTTTTATTGCCTCATTTAATCTGCTAATTATCCAATTATCAGCTAAAGTCATTTTTAAACTATCTTTATTTATCTTATCGATATCAAAATCTACTAAATTCATGATAGAAAATCTCGAAACATTCCATATTTTGTTAGAAAAATTTCTAAATCCTCTAATTCTCTCTTCAGAAAGGCAGATATAATCACCTTGAACAGTTAAGGAAGCAAGGGTAATACGTAAGGTATCAGAACCATATTCATCAATCACTGTTAAAGGATCGATAACATTTCCTTTTGATTTACTCATTTTTTTACCTTCTGCATCTCTAATTAAAGGATTTATATACACTTGCTTAAATGGCACCTCGCCACGAAACTTTAATCCCATCATTATCATTCGAGCTACCCAAAAGAAAATTATATCAAAACCGGTAACCAATACTGAAGTAGGATAAAAACACTTTAAGTCATCAGTTTCTTCCGGCCAACCTAAAGTAGAAAAAGGCCATAAGGCAGAACTAAACCAGGTATCTAAAACATCAGGATCCTGTACTAAATTATGGCCCTTACATTTCTTACAAAATTTAGGCGGTTCTAATTCTACCATTATTTCTGAACAATCTTGACAATACCAAGCTGGTATACGATGTCCCCACCATAACTGGCGTGAAATACACCAATCCTTGATATTTCTCATCCATTCATAATATACTTTAGTCCAATGAGAAGGTATAAATTCAATTTTACCTTCTTCCACTGCAGAAATTGCCGGTTGCGCAAGTTCTTTTACCTTTACAAACCACTGTTTAGATAAATATGGTTCAATAATAGTCCCACATCGATAACAATGCCCCATAGAATGCTTATAATTTTCTATCTTATTCAAATACCCTTTTTCTCTCAAGCTATTTAAAACTTTTTCTCTACATCCTGCCACAGTTAGACCTTTAAACTTTCCGGCCTGTTCATTCATAGTACCGTCATTATTTAATAAATTAATAACTTGGAGTCTATGGCGTTTACCTAATTCGAAATCATTCAAATCATGAGCGGGGGTAATTTTTACTGCTCCGGTACCAAATTCAGGGTCAACATAACTATCCGCAATTATAGGTAATTCTCTATCCATTAAAGGTAATATAGCAGTTTTACCAATAAATTTTTTATATCTTTCGTCATCAGGATGAACAGCTACTGCGGTATCGCCAAGCATAGTCTCGGGACGGACAGTAGCTACCGTGATTACTTCTTCAGAATCTTTGAGGGGATAATCTATATAATAAATATTGGTTTCTTCTTCCACTGATTCTACTTCTATATCAGCTAATGCAGTTTGACATCGAGGACACCAATTTATCACGTAATTTTCTCGATATATTAACCCTTCTTTATATAATTGAACAAATACTTTTTTAACTGCTTTAGAAAGACCTTCATCTAAAGTAAATCTTAATCGTGACCAATCGCAAGAAAATCCCAATCTCTTCAATTGATTTATGATATTATTTCCATATTTTTCCTTCCATTCCCATACTCTTTCTAAAAATTTTTCTCTTCCTAAATCATGTCTACTTTTACCTTCTTTAGCTATTTCTTTTTCAACTACATTCTGAGTGGCAATTCCGGCATGATCAGTCCCTGGTAACCAAAGTGTATTGTAGCCTTCCATTTTTTTCCATCTAATTAAAATATCTTGTAAAGTATTATTTAAGGCATGACCTAGATGCAAAGATCCGGTAACATTCGGGGGAGGTATAACCATAGAATAATTATTTTTTTTATCAAAATTATTTTTTGCTTTAAAATAATCTTTTTCTAACCAAAATTTATACCATTTTTCTTCCACAATTTTAGGATTATACACTGATGGAATTTCATTATTTGTATTTTTCATTTTATTTTCCTCCTTAAGCTTAAAAACAAAAAACTCCTTTCGATTTTTAAAAGGACGAAAGGAGTCTATTAAATAATAGTTTTTATTTTAAAAAGGGTATCTAGTAAGAGCAATTTTTAAAACTTCGTCTACATTATTAACTGCAATAAATTTTAATCCTTTTTTAATATTATTAGGTAAATCTTCTAAATTTTTTATATTATCTCGAGGAATTATAATAGTTTTAATTCCATATTGGTAAGCAGCAAGTATTTTTTCTTTTAAACCTCCTACTGGTAAAACCCTTCCTCTTAAAGTAATTTCACCAGTCATGGCTATATCTTTTCGAACCGGAATCTCGGTAAGTGAAGAAATTAAGGAGGTAGCCATAGTTATACCTGCGGAAGGACCATCCTTCGGTATTGCTCCTTCGGGAATATGAACATGAATATCACAATTTTCATAAAATTTATTATCTATTTTAAATTTAGCTGCTCGAGACCGAGCATAGGTTAAAGCAGCTTTCCCTGATTCTTGCATAACATCTCCCAATTGTCCAGTAAGAGTCAATTTACCTTTTCCCGGCATTACTATAGTTTCTACTGACAACACTTCCCCACCAGCTTCAGTCCATGCTAAACCTGTTGCTAAACCAACCATATCTTCTTTTTCAATTTCATTATTTTTATATCTAGAGATCCCTAAATAATTTTCTAAATTATTTAAAGTTATTCTAATGGTTTTTTTCTTTTCAGAAGACACTATTTTTAAAGCAACTTTTCTACATATAGAAGCTATTTCTTTTTCTAAACCTCTTACCCCTGCTTCATGAGTGTATTCTCTAATTATTTTTTTAATTGCTTTTTCTGATATCTCTATCTCTCTTTTTTTAAAACCATGATTATTTAATTGTTTGGGAATCAAAAATAATTGACCAATTTTTATTTTCTCATAATCAGTATAACCAGGAATATTAATTATCTCCATTCTATCTCTGAGGGAATAAGGTATTTCTTCTTCATTATTAGCGGTAGTAATAAACATTACCTCAGAAAGGTCAAAAGGAATTTCTAGATAATGATCGCTAAAACTATTATTTTGTTCAGGATCTAATACTTCTAAAAGAGCAGCAGCGGGATCACTTCTAAAGTCCATACTTATTTTATCAATTTCGTCTAATAGAAAAACTGGATTTTTGGATTTTGCATTTACTATTCCTTGTATAATTCTTCCTGGCATAGAGCCTATATAAGTTCTTCTATGTCCACGTATTTCTGCTTCATCTCGCACCCCCCCCAAAGAAGCTCTTACAAATTTTCTATCCATTGCTCGAGCTATGGACTTGGCCAAAGATGTCTTCCCTACTCCAGGAGGTCCTATTAAACAAAGAATTACTCCCTTTTTTTTATTACTCAATTTTCTAACGGCTAAATATTCTAATATTCTCTCTTTTACATCTAGTAAACCATAATGGTCTTCATCCAAAGTTTTTTTAACTAATTTTATATCTAATTTTTCTTTATATTTTTTATTCCAGGGAAGAGCTAAAATCCATTCTAAATAATTTATTATTATTCCACTCTCGGCAGATAAAATGGGAATTTTTTCTAAATGAATGGTTTCTTTTATAAGTTTATCTTCCAGTTCTTTATCAAGTTTTAAAGATAATATTTTCTCTTTGAACTCGTCTGCTTCTGAAATGTTTATTTCTTTATCTCCTAATTCTTTTTGTATTTCTTTTAATTGTTCTTTTAGATAATAATCTTTTTGAAATTTTTCTAAATTCACTTCTACTCTATTTTGTATTTTCTTTTCTAATTTTAAAATAGTTATCTCTCTTTTTAATATACCAATTAGTTTTTCTAATCTTTCTAAAGGATCAAATATTTCCAATAAATTTTGTTTTTCTTTTAAATTTAAAATTAAGTTAGAAGAAATTATGTCGGCTAATTTATCAGGCTTTTTAATATTTCCTAATGAGATCATTATTTCAGATTGAAATTTATCATTATTTAATTTTAAATATTGCTCGAATTTATTGATTGCTAATCTTATTAAAGCCTCAATTTTTAGATTTTTATCATTTTTAACTTTAATTTTTTCTAATTTTGTTTTAAGGAAACTGTCTCCTTCTTCTAATTTTATAATTTTTGCTCTATTTAATCCCTCTATCAATATTTTTATAGTATCGTCAGGTAATTTGTATATTTGTATTACTTTGGCAATAGTACCCACAGAATATAAATCCTCTAATTTTGGTTTTTCTGTTCCTGGGTCTCTTTGAGTAGCTATAAAGATTAAACTTTTTAAATTAATTGCTTCTTCTAAAGCATTAATGGATTGTGCTCTTTCTATAAAAAGAGGAATAACCATATAAGGAAAAACTACTAAGTCTTTAAGAGGTAATAAAGGCAAGGTATTTTTATCAAAGCAGTTTAATTTTTTTTCTGGTTTATTCATATAAAATATTAGATCTCACCTTCCTTATTTCAAGTGTCTCGTATAATATATCACACCTAGATATCAAGTCAAATTATTTATTCTTTTTATTTTTTTACAGCAGATAATTTTATAGCAAATTATGATTTTTTGGTTATAATTATCTTGTAGGGGCTCGATTCATCGAGCCCGCAACACCGGCAATCATAATATATAATATTATATTATGCCGTCTCCTTTTTTAGTCCTTCATTATATCTAACTATTTTAGGCATACTTTTATTTTTAATAACTTCTTCGGTAATAGTACATTTTTTAATATTTTTTTCCGAAGGGATTTGGTACATTATATCTAAAATTGCATCTTCCATAATTGAACGCAAACCCCTCGCCCCTACATTTCTTTTTATACTTTCTTCCACAATAGCTTCTAAGGCATCGGGAGTAAATTTAAGTTCTACGCCTTCTAATTCAAAAATCTTTTTATATTGATTTACTATAGCATTTTTTGGTTCTTTTAATATTCTTAATAATGCATCTTCATCTAAAGATTTTAGGGTAGAAATTATATGCAATCTTCCTACTAATTCAGGAATTAAACCAAATTTTACTAAATCTTCTGGCAATACGTTTTCTATTATGTTATAAATATCATTTTTATTATTTTTACTTTTTATATCAGCTGTAAAACCAATGTTGTTTTTACCTATGCGATAATTTATTATATTTTCTAACCCTTCGAAAGTCCCACCGCAAATAAATAATATTTCTGTGGTATCTATCTGAATATTTTTTTCCTGCGGATGCTTTCTTCCTCCATAAGGAGGAACACTGGCTACCGTACCTTCAATAATTTTTAATAAAGCTTGCTGTACTCCTTCTCCGGAAACATCTCTGGTTATGGAAGGACTCTCTGATTTACGACCAATTTTATCTATCTCATCAATATACACTATTCCTTTTTGAGCAAGATTTATATTGTAGTCTGCAACCATTAATAAATTTAATAAAATATTTTCTACATCGTCACCAACATATCCTGCTTCGGTTAAAGTTGTTGCATCAGCAATAACAAAAGGTACCTTTAATTTTTTAGCTAAAGTCCGAGCTAATAAAGTTTTGCCACATCCAGTAGGTCCTATTAATAAAATATTGCTCTTCTCTAATTCTATTTCTTCACTTTCTTTATTATTTTTATTATTTAATTTATTTTTGTTATTGGTTTTAATTCTTTTATAATGATTGTATACCGCAACTGAAATTATTTTCTTGGTCTTTTCTTGTCCCACTACATATTCATCTAAAAAATATTTAATCTCTTGGGGAGATGGAATTTGTTTTAAATCAAAGGGAGCCTTTTCTTTCTTTTTTCGATCTAATATAATATCATTACATACTTTGATACATTCATCACAGATACAAACACCTGGTCCGGAAACTATTTTATATACTTCATCTTGGTTTTTACCGCAAAAAGAGCAGTTCACTAAATTATCACTTCCTTCTTCATCTGTCGCATTACTATTTCATTACCTCCTCACGAACCTTGATTACTTCATCAATCAATCCATATTCTTTTGATTCTTGAGCGGTCAAATAGAAATCTCTATCTGTATCTTTTTCCACCTTTTCTAACGGCTGACCAGTATGATAAGTTAAGATCTGGTTAATGGTATCCTTAATTCTTTTAAGTTCTCTGGTTTGTATCTCAATATCTGTAACCTGACCTTGTGCTCCACCTAAAGGTTGATGTAACATAATTCTTGAATTAGTCAAAGCAAATCTTTTCCCTTTTGTTCCTGAGGCTAATATTAAAGCTGCGCCGCTTGCCGCCAAACCTACGCATATAGTTGAAACAGCTGATTTAATATATTGAATGGTATCATATATAGCAATAGTTGAGCTTACTGAACCCCCTGGACTATTAATGTAAATGTAAATATCCTTATCCGGGTCGGAGGCTTCTAAAAATAATAATTGTGCTATAATGGTATTTGCTGTAGCATCATCTATCTCAGTTCCCAAAAATATTATTCTATCTTTTAACAAACGAGAATAAATATCATATGATCTCTCTCCCCGGGGAGTCTGTTCTATTACAATTGGTACTAAAGTCATTTGGATTCATCCTCCTTTTTAGAATTTATTATTTTTACTTTTTTATTTAGAAAATTTACTATTTTATCTCTTTTTATGCTTTCTCTTAGGCCATCTAAATTATTATTCTTTTTAAGAGTAGCTTCTACTTTCATAGGATCTTGTTTTACTTCTTGGGCAATGGTGTTAATTTTATCTTTTATTTCTTGCTCGGTGATTTGAATATTTTCTTCTTGAGCAATTTTATCTAAAACTAATTCTTGTTTTATTCTTTTTTCAGCGACAATTCCATATTCTTTTTTGATATTTTCTTCATTGGTATTAATACTATTATAATAATCTTGTAAAGATAAATTTTTTGCTTTTAAATCATCATTTAAAGATTTCATCATATAGTCTAATTCTCTTTCCATTAATACTTCTGGTACCTTTACCTCGCAAATCTCGGCTACTTTTTCTAATAATTTACTTTCATAATTATTTTTACTAAATATTTCAGCTTGCTTCTTTAATTTTTCACTTATATCTTTCTTGAAGTCATCTAAATTTTTATAATTACCTATGGTCTTAAAAAAATCTCCATCTAACTTCGGTAATTCTTTTTCTTTTATTTCTATTACCTTTACTTGGTATATAATTTCTTTTCCTGCCATTTCTTTATCTTCAGCATCCCTAGGCACTAATATTTTTATCTCTTTTTCTTGCCCTGCTGAACAGTCTAAAAGTTGTTTATTGAATTCAGGCGAAATTCTTTTGTTTAATTGAATCATCTGCTTCTCCACTTTACTTCCCTTTATTACCTTTCCGTCAATATATTCTTCAGAATCAATTACCAGATAGTCACCTTCTTTGGCTGGGCGATCTTTAACAATTTTTAATTTGGCTAAATTTTCTTGTATCCTTTTTATTTCATTTTCTACATCAGAATCGGTAATTTTTGTATCTTCTTTAGATAAAGTAATTTTATCAAAAGAACCTAATTTAACTTCTGGCTTTACTTGCACGATTGCTTCAAATATTAATGGCTTATCCTCTTCTATTTGTAGAATTTTTATTTTAGCTTGCTCAATCGGTTCAATATTAATTTTTTTTATAGCTTCCATATAACTATCCGGGATTAATTCTTCAGCTGTTTTTTCGTAAAAGTATTCCCTTCCTAAATGCATATTTAAAATATTTCTGGGAACTTTACCTTTTCGAAAACCTGGTATTTTTGCTTGATAAGATAAATCATTATATACATTTTCTAATTTATTATTTACTTCTATTTTATCAACTTCAATTTCCAGGTGAAATTCATTTTCTTTTTGTTCTTTTATTTTAACCTCTACCATTATATATTTACCTCCACAAGGTAAAAAAAGGTGCCAGGCACCTTTTTTTACATAAAATACAAATTTATTATTAATTAAAAATATTTTATTTTTATAGTGCGAAGGGCGGGAGTCGAACCCGCATGGTTTTACCCACTGGATCCTAAGTCCAGCGTGTCTACCAATTTCACCACCCTCGCATTTTTAATGGTGGGCCGTACAGGACTCGGACCTGTGACACCCGGATTAAAAGTCAGGTGCTCTACCAACTGAGCTAACGGCCCACAAATTAAAATTGCACAACCTTATTTATAATACACTATTTGTTCTTTCATTTTCAACTAAAAGTTTGGTGCGCTCGGAGGGACTTGAACCCTCAACCATCGGATCCGAAGTCCGTAGCTCTATCCAATTGGGCTACGAGCGCTTTATAATTGGTTGGGGTGAGCGAGGGGATTTGAACCCCCGACCTCTGGAGCCACAATCCAGGGCTCTAACCAAACTGAGCTACGCCCACCATATTAATTTTATAATATGGCGCGCCCGAAGGGAATTGAACCCCCAACCTACGGATTAGAAATCCGTTGCTCTATCCTATTGAGCTACGGGCGCGTAGATATACTTTGGAGCGGGAAACGGGGTTCGAACCCGCGACAGCCAGCTTGGAGGGCTGGCGCTCTACCAACTGAGCTATTCCCGCAAAGTCGGGGCGAGAGGATTTGAACCTCCGGCCCCCTGCTCCCAAAGCAGGTGCGCTTCCAAGCTGCGCTACGCCCCGAAACAAAAGTTATTATATAAGAAATATATTTATAAGTCAATTATAAAATTAGTATTGAGTATCGAGTATTGCGTATTGCGTGAAGAAAAGGCGTATGTAATACTCTCCCTTTTTCTTCTTAGCTTCTTATCTCTTTACTCTTTACTATATACTATATACTAACGACTATTCACTATTCACTAACGACTAATTCATTTATTATTTTGATCATCCTTCTTAGAGCTTTCCCTCTATGGCTAATTTGGTTTTTAATCTTATCTCCTAATTCGGCGAAAGTTTGGTTATATTCAGGAATTAAAAAAATTGGATCATAACCAAAACCATATTTCCCTCTGGGAATAAAAGAAATTTTTCCTGGGCACTCTTCTTTCACCATATATTTTCTTCCATCTGGAAAAGCAAGAACTAAAACACAAACAAATTTTGCCTTTCTTTTGTTTTCAGGAACATTTTCTAATAAATTAAGTACTTTATTTATACGTTCTTCATCGTTATTTCCCCATCTAGAAGAATAAATTCCAGGTTTTCCTTCTAAATAATCTATTTCTAATCCAGAATCATCTGCTAAACAAACTTTCCCGGTATATTCTGAAATTTTACCAGCTTTTTTAAGGGCATTTTCTTGAAATGTTTTACCATCCTCATCAATTTTTGGAAGCTGCGGAAAATCTTTCTTAGTTAATATTTTAATATTGGAATTATCTAAAATATCTTTTATTTCTTTAACTTTACCTAAATTTTTGGTGGCAATAATTATTTCTAACAAATTTCTCCTAATATTTCTTTTTCTTTTTCAATTACTTTTTTTATGCCTACCTCAGCTAATTTAATCAATTCTTCTAAATTTCTTTTAGAAAAAGGCCTGCTTTCAGCTGTTCCTTGAATCTCAATTATTTCTCCTTTTTCAGTCATCGCAATATTTAAGTCTACCTGGGCCTGAGAATCTTCTTTAAAATTTAAATCTAATAACATTTCTCCATCAATTATTCCCACACTTATTGCGCCTATATAATCTTTTATGGGAATTTTATCTAATTGACCTTCTGCATTCAGATAATTTAAAGCATCATAAAGGGCGATAAAAGAACCAATAATGGCTGAAATCCTGGTTCCACCATCGGCTTGAATCACATCGCAATCTATCCATATAGTCCTTTCTCCTAAATCATTTAAATTAACTACCGCCCTTAAAGATCTTCCTATTAATCTTTGAATTTCAGAAGATCGTCCGTTTATTTTGCCTTTTACGGAATCTCTAATATTTCTAATTTGATTTGCTCGGGGAATCATAGAATATTCTGCGGAAATCCAACCCTGCTTCATCCCTCTCAAAAATAAAGGTACTTTATTTTCGACTGAAGCAGTACACACTATTTTTGTATCCCCCATTTTTATCAAAGTGGATCCTTCTGCATATTTTATATAATTCCTGGAAATATTAATAGGTCGTATCTCATCAAATCTTCTATTATTCGGTCTAAGCATTTTCCCTCCTTGTCTGTCATTGCGAGGAATGTAATGACGAAGCAATCCCATTAGTTATGAGATTGCCACGCCCTGATAAATCAGGGCTCGCAATGACATTTTATTGGATTACCACGGCCCCTGCGTTCGCTTGCAATTACTTTGACAGGTGAGACACCTGTCCTACGGGCAGACACAAGGTCTGCCCCTACACTCAAATTCTAGATTCTAACTCCTGGCTCCTGGCTTCTATTTTATTCACTATATACTGAATACTGAATACTGATTTACCTTTCTCTTAAAAGGATATAATCAGCTAAATTTTTTAATGTCTCTGCTTTATTATTAAATATTTTTAATGAATCTTTTGCTTCTTTAATTAATCTATCAGCTTCATTCTTTGATTCTTTTATACCATATTGGTTAGGATAAGTAGGTTTTTTTTTCATAACCCTTTGATCTTGCATAATATCGAGCATATCATCAACAATTTGAAAAGCTAATCCTATATTTTCTCCATATTTGGTTAAGGCTTTAAGTTGCCTTTGGTTGGCATTAGATAAGATTGCTCCTGCCCTAATGGAAACACATATTAAAGCAGCGGTTTTTTTCATATAAAGATTATATAAATCTTCTTTTTTTATGTTTTCGTTTCCTGGATTTATATCTTCTACCTGCCCTCCTAACATATTAGCTGTCCCGATATAAAAAGATATTTCTTTGATCAAGTTTATAATAGACTGCTTTTTTATTCCTTTTACTTCCGAGTTTTTTGCTATTAGTTCAAATCCAGAAACCAGAAGGGCATCACCGGCTAATAAGGCTATAGCTTCTCCAAATACTTTATGATTGCTGGGTTTTCCTCGTCTAAAGTCATCATTATCCATACAAGGTAAATCATCATGAATTAAAGAAAAAGTATGAATTAATTCAATCCCGCAAGCCGCACTTATTACTTTTTCTATTTCTTGGTCTAATAATTCAGCCGTTATTAAAGTTAAAATCGGTCTTATCCTCTTTCCTCCACTAAAAACACTGTAACGCATTGCTTGATGAATAATGAAAGGTAATTTATTTTCTGGTGGTAAAAATTTATCTAAAGCCTTATCGATAATATTTTTTTTATCTTCTAGATAATTTTTAAACTCCATTAGCTGTATCTTCCTCTTTTTTTATAGAAAAAGGTTTAGTAGAATATTTTTCTTCATTTTCAATAACTAATTGTTCTATCTTTTGTTTGGCTTTATTTAATTTATCTAAACATAATTTGGAGATATTCATACCTTCTTCATAGAGTTTTATTGATTCATCTAAAGTCAATTCACCTTCCTCTAATTGGTGGACAATTTTTTCTAATCTTTTTAAATAATCTTCAAATAGAATATCTTCATTTTTTTTCTTTGTTTTCATTTTGAAATAACCTCCTTTTTATCAACTTTACCTAACATTTTTCCATCGCTTATAATAATTTCTATTTCATTGCCAATTTCAACCTGATTTAGTCTTTTAATAATCTCTTTTCCCGGTATTTTTCTACAAATACTATATCCACGTTCAATTACCGCACCAGGGTTTAATGAATCCAACCTTTGTTTATCTTTTTTTATTTTTTCTTCATATAATTCTATTTGATGCTTAATCCTTAATTTTATACGAACACTAAATTCATCGATATATTGATAATATTGATTAATCTTATTTTCTGGTCCTTGATATTGAATGCTTTTGTTTATAGAATTTATATTCTCCACCTTTAATTCAAGATTTCTTTTTATGGCTTTGTTTAATTTGCTATTTAATAAATTTAGATTATTTACTAAACTACTTTTATCTGGTATAGTCATTTCAGCTGCAGCGGAGGGAGTAGGACAACGTAAATCAGCCACAAAATCTGAAATAGTAAAATCTGTTTCATGACCTATAGCTGAAACTATAGGTATTTTAGAATTATAGATACTACGAGCTAATATTTCCTCGTTAAAAGCCCATAATTCTTCTAAAGAGCCTCCACCCCGACTAAGGATAATGAAATCTAAATTATTAAAATGTTTATTTAAAAAATCTATCTTTTTAGCAATTTCTCGCGCCGCGAGTGTTCCTTGAACTAAAGAAGGAACAACTAAGATGGAAAGATTAGGAAATCTTCTTAGCGATATAGTTAAAACATCTCTAATTGCCGCTCCAGTAGGGGAAGTTATAACCGCAATATTTTTAGGAATAAGGGGTAATTTTTTCTTAAATTCCTCTGAAAAAAGTCCTTCCGCCTTAAGTTTTTCTTTCAATCTTTCAAAGGCTAAATAAAGCTCACCTTTACCCGCTTCTACAATTTCTTTTACATATAATTGATATTCCCCTCTCCTTTCATAAACACTAATATCTCCTCTTACTTTAACTTTCATTCCATCCTGAGGCATAAATCGTAAGCTAAGGTTATTTCCTTTAAACATCACACCTTTAATCTGGCTTTCCTGATCTTTAAGTACAAAATACATATGCCCGGAGGAATGTAATTTAAAATTTGAAATTTCTCCTAATATCCATACGTTTTGTAGGTTATAATCATTTTCAAAAAGATTTTTTATATATTTAGTGATTCTGGAAACGGTATAAATTTTAGCTTCTGTATAATTAACCATAATTTTTTAATCTATTTTCTTCAATATTTTATCTATTTTATTAATTTTCCCTAAAACTCCATTTACAAAGCTAAAAGAGCTTTTGGTGCTATATTTTTTAGCTAATTCGACTGCTTCATTAATAGAAACGCTTTTAGGTATATTATCTATATATAATATTTCGTAAATAGCTATACGCAAGATATTTCGATCAATATTGGTGATTCTTTCTAAGGACCAATTATTAGTATAGCTTTTAATTTCCTTATCGATTTCAGCTAAATTACTTATAACCCCCCTTACTAATATTATAGTAAATTCCTTAACTTCTTCGGGAAGTTCATTACTTTCAAAGTTATATTTTAGTGCTTCTTCCATATTGGTATTAACTAAATCAATTTGAAATAGTACTTTTAAGGCTAATTCTCGGGATAATCTTCTTCCTCCCATTGTTCCTCCCTATGGAATGACTACCTAAAATACATTTAGAATACTTTTATAAATAGATTAGAAGCAACTAAATCTTTCCTGCTCTGTGTTTTTTTAGGAAATTGAATTCCTTGAATATGTATATTTATTTCTCTGATATCTGTACCTATTTTTTTTATTATTTCTTCTTTAATTCTATTTTGAATATCCCAGGCTGTATCAGGCATTCTTACTCCATATTTTATAATAATAAATAAATCTATAAATATATTATTCTCTTTTATTTCTACTTTTATGGTGCGGGAAGCATTTTCTAAGTTATTTGTACTTGCCTTTCCCATTAACATATCAGTTATTTCTTTCATAATTGTTTTTCTACTTCCCACCACACCTTTAACCTCAGCTAAATTTAAACTGATTATATTTCCGATGGTTTCGTTAGAAATATTTATTTCTCCTAAATCATTTTTTATAACTTTCATTAGTTATACCACCTCTATTTCGCATATCGTATTATATTTTTTTCATGATGATTTTTGGGTAATTTGTCATTTTTCATTCTCTTTCTAAATATTTATTTTCTCTGGTATCAATTTTAACTACGTCACCTTCTTTGACGAATAAGGGAACTTGAATTATTGCTCCAGTCTCTAAAGTTGCTGGTTTAAGTGCACCAGATACCGTATTTCCCTTAACCCCAGGCATAGTTTTAGTAACTTTTAAATTTATAAAATTAGGTAACTCTGCACCTATCATCTTTTCTTTATAAAACATAATATCAACGTCATTGCCTTCTTTTAAGAAATCAGTTAAACCACTTAATTGCTCTTTAGATAAGGAAGTTTGTTCATAATTTTCTTTATTCATAAAATAATAATTATCACCATCTTTATACAAATATTGCATAGTTTTTTTATCAATTATTACTTGTTCCATTTTATCTACGGGTTTAAATGTTTTTTCAATAACCATACCAGTTTTAATATTTTTTAGATTGGTTCTGATTAAAGCACCTCTCATGGCTACTTTTACATGTTGATAATTTACAATCGTATATATTTCATTTTTATACTCAATGATCATACCTTTTTTAATATCACTAATAGAAATCAAATTAAAACCCCCCTCATTTCTTAAGCAAACTTCTTATTAATATTTTCTACTTCTATTCTTACTTCTTCTTTTATCTTCTGGTCTTCTATATTATTTAGAACTCGACTAATCATCTCCGCTATCAGAATCATTTCTTTCTCTTTCATCCCTCTGGTAGTAACTGCCGGTGTGCCAATTCTTATTCCACTGGTAATCATAGGACTTTGGGTATCAAAAGGAATCGCATTTTTATTAACCGTAATTCCGGCTTCTTCCAACGCCTTTTCGGCTTGCTTTCCGGTAATTCCTTTATTTCTTAAATCTACTAACATTAAGTGATTATCTGTTCCACCTGAAACTAAATTATAATCTAATTCCATTAATTTAGCAGCTAAGATTTTCGCATTTTTAACGATTTGTCTTTGATATTCTTTAAATTCGGTAGTCATTGCTTGTTTAAAACATACTGCTTTAGCAGCAATCACATGCATTAGTGGTCCGCCTTGAATCCCTGGAAATATAGTTTTATCAATTACTCGAGCATAGTCTTCTTTACATAAAATTAGACCACCTCTGGGCCCTCTTAAAGTTTTATGAGTAGTACTAGTAACAAAATGACAGTAAGGAATAGGGCTTTGATGAAGATCGGCGATAATTAATCCAGCAATATGGGCAATATCAGCCATTAAATATGCCCCTACTTCATCAGCAATAGACCTAAAGATGGAAAAATCTATTTCACGAGGATAAGCACTCGCTCCAGCAATGATTAATTTTGGTTTATGCTTTAAAGCTAAATCTCGCAAGTTATCATAATCAATTCGTCCAGTATCTTTTCCTACTCCGTAAGGGACGATATTAAAGAATCTTCCCGAAAAGTTAACTGGACTTCCATGAGTAAGATGTCCTCCATGAGAAAGGCTCATCGCTAAAATGGTATCTCCTACTTCTAAGACACTAAAATAAACTGCCATATTTGCCTGTGAGCCAGAATGTGGCTGAACATTAGCATGGTCAGCTTTAAATATTTCTTTAGCCCTGGCAATGGCTAAATTTTCTACTATATCAATGTATTTACACCCACCATAATATTTTTTACCAGGATACCCCTCTGCATATTTATTGGTTAAGACTGAACCCTGGGCTTCCAATACTGCGGAAGATACAAAATTTTCTGAGGCAATTAGTTCGATGGTATTTTTTTGACGATTTTCTTCATTTTTTATAGCTTCAAAAATTTCAGGATCAACTTTCTTTAAATTATTCATATATTCCCTCCTCTTTATATTTTGTAGGGGTCGGATTTATCCGCCTCTTCTTTATTGCTTTTGTAGGGGGTAAATTCATCCACCCTGTCCTTATGTTCTTTGTTCTTTGTAGGGGTCGGATTTATCCGACCCGTCCTTATAAAACTCTTCAAATTTTATATTTTCTACTAAAGGATTACTTTGAATATATTCCCTTATTTTTAACAGAGCGTACTCATTTCTTATGACATGTTCATAATAATTTCTCTGCCAAAATTTCATTCTCGTGTTTCTGGTAACCAGAGCCTTAAAGGCCCTAACTATTTCTGGTAAATCTTTTTCTACTTCGTTAAATACAAAAATCATATGAAGATGGGTGGGCATAAGGATATACCAATCAATTGTTAAGCCAGAAAAACGTTCTGGCAAAGATAATAAAATGTTCTCTATTATTTCTTCGTATTTCTTGATAAATGGTTTTCCTCTGTAAGTACAAATGGTAATAAAATAATAACCATTTGATTTGTAATCATAGCTTTTTAATCTTATCTCTTTTCTTTTTGGTACACTTCCTGCGGGTTCGATAAATCGAACCCCTACCTCACCATTTTTTACAACTTTTACTTTTTTATTTTTATTCATTCTTATTTTCATTTATTTTTTTTAAAACAAACGGAAAAATTTAAATTATTTAAATTTAGAATTGTATTATTGTAGGGGTCGGATTTATCCGACCCGTCTTTATATTCTTTGTTCTTTGTAGGGAGCGGATTCATCCACCCCGTCTTTATGTTCTTTGTTCTTTGTAGGGAGCGGATTCATCCGCCTCTTCTTTATTGCTTTTGTAGGGGGTAAATTCATCCACCCCGTCTTTATGTTCTTTGTTCTTTGTAGGGGTCGGATTTATCCGACCCGTCTTTATATATTTTATAAATTAAGAATTTTAGGAAACCAGGTCAATATTTCATATCCCTCTTCGGTAATCAGTACTGAATCTTCAATCCTGACTCCACCAGTCTCAGGTAAATATATCCCCGGTTCTATGGTTATTACCATTCCGGGTAAAAGAATAGTTTCATCATTAAAAGAAACACGGGGCAATTCATGAATATCTAACCCTACTCCATGACCTAAACTATGGCCAAAATATTTTCCATAACCCTTTTTTTCAATTATATTCCGCGCAATAAAGTCTACTTCTTTGCATTTTATCCCTGGTTTTAAAAATTCAAGGGCTTTTTCCTGGGCTTCTAAGACAATAGAAAATATCTCTTTTTGTTTTTCATTTTCTTTCCCCAAGATTATAGTTCGAGTTATATCCGAATTATAATTTTGATAATTTGCCCCCATATCAATAATGATTAGTTCATTTTCAATAATTTTTCTCTCGGACGGTTTTCCATGAACTAAAGACGATCTTTCCCCTGATACAATAATAAAGTCAAAAGCCTCTTTTTGGGCACCCTTTTTCCTCATAGTATAAGATAACTCGGTAGCAATATCAAGCTCTCGTATACCTGGTTTAATCATTTCAAATACTTCTTTTAAAGTTTCGGTAGTTATTTGAGCCGCTTTTTTGATGATAGTAATTTCTTCTTTATCCTTAATCATTCTTATCTGTTCAATTAGATTATTAGTAGGTAAAAATTCTATAGATTTAAAGCTATGGAAATATTTCAAATAATCAGTATAACTTAAAGTATTACTTTCGAAAGCTATTTTTTTTATCTTTTTTTTCTTTATTATTTTATCTAATGCCTCTATTCGAGCATTTTTATGGTTTGGCTCTTCAGTTATAATTTTAAAATCTGGGCTTTCTTTTTGAGCTTGCTCAGTATAACGTGAATCAGTTAACAAATAGTTTTCATCTTTAGTAATCAGGGCAATTCCTTCTCCATCAAAGCCACTTAAGTAATATAAGTTTTTTAAGTTAGTAACTAAAAATCCTTCGATTTTTATATTTTCTTTTTCTATTTTATCTCTAAATATTTTTAATCTTTCTTTAATCAAGATTAATACCTCCCTCTCCATATTTTTCCATTATTTTCTAATTTCACCCACTAAATCATATTCAGAAGTTTCCATAATATTTACTTTCATGAACTCCCCAGCCAAAACTTTATCTGTTTTTATGATTACCTTTCCATCTATCTCGGGGGCATTGGCTTCCGTGCGGCCAATGGCTAACTTTGATTTGCCGGAAGATATTTCATCAACTAAAACTTCTACTTCTTTTCCTAGGTAAGAAGAATTTATTTCTTTAGAAATTTTCTGTTGAGTAATCATTAATTTTTCTAACCGTTCCTTCTTTATTCGCTTAGGAATTTGCTGGGAAAAATTATGGGCTGGAGTTCCTTCTTCTTGGGAATAAATAAATGCCCCTAACCTTTCAAATCGGACTTCTTTTACAAAATTCAACAATTCTTCAAAATCTTGATCGGTTTCTCCCGGAAATCCCACCATAAAAGTAGTACGCAAAGCTAAATTAGGAATTCTATCTCTTAACCTATTTATCAAATCAATAATATATCTTTTATCAATTGGCCTATTCATTTTTTTTAATATTCTATCACTGATATGTTGTAAAGGTAAATCTAAATACGGGCATATCCTGGTATAATTGGCTATCACTTCGATTAATTCATCATTATAATGAGCCGGATGAGTATATAAAAGTCTTATCCATTTTAAATTTTCTAACTCAAGAAGAGAAAGTCTTTTTAATAATTCAGCCAATTTATATTCTTTATAGAGATCAATTCCATATAAAGTAGTATCTTGACCGACTAAAATTACCTCGGAAAGTTTTTGTTTTTCAGATAACATTTTCACTTCTGTAATTATATCTTCTATTTTTCTACTACGATAATTTCCTCTTATTTGCGGAATCAGGCAATAAGAACAATTATTCTGGCAACCTTCTGATATTTTAATATAAGCGTAATGTTGGGGGGTTAAGATAGTCCTTAGGGCAGTTTTAGGGTAAAGAAAATCGGAATTAGAGTTTATTTTATAGATTTGTTCACCCTGTAAAACTCTTTCTACTATATCATTAATCTCTAACAAATTTCCAACACCTAAAAAAGCATCTACTTCGGGAAGTTCCTGACTTAAATTATTATTTTTATATCTTTGAGGGAGGCAACCAATTACTATGATATATTTTATTTTACCTTCTTTTTTCAATTTAACCAGAGAAAGAATCTCTTCTATTGATTCTTCTACCGCATCTTTTATAAAACTGCAGGTATTTATAATTACTATTTCTGAATTATTAATTTGTCCGCTTATCTGGTGCCCTTTTTCTTTTAATATTCCACAAATTATTTCAGTATCTACTAAATTTTTTGGACACCCTAATGATTTAATCCCAATTTGCATAAAATTAATAACCCTTTCTCAACGAAAAAATCTATATCTTTGCTTATTTTCTATATCGATTGCCTTTACATGCCCTTCTACAACCTCTGGTGGACTTAATTTAACTAAGCCGATTAAACAAAAAATTAATATAATAATATCTTCAAAATATCCCAAGAAAGGAATCAAAAAATCAGGCAATAAATCATAAGGAGATAAAAAATATACAATTGCTCCGTATACTAACAATTTAGGAAAAAAAGACACTCTCTTATCTTTAAGCAACCTTAAAGATAATTTTATAAAATTAGGTATGTGGTAAATTATTCTAGCCAAATGCAGCTGCTTTTTTAATTTACTATAAGGATCTTTATCTTTAGACATAATTTATCTCTCAAAAAGTAAAAATTTTTTTCTAACTCTTTAAGGTGTATACATTAATCAAATCTTTCTTGCCTTTTATCTTTAATTTACGAGAATGAGTAAATTTAAAATTATCCTTAATCTTTTGATAGGTTCTTTCGCCAACCATAATTTCTCCCGTTGGAGCGTTAACTTGTAAACGAGAAGCTAAATTAACTGTGTCTCCGATAACTGTAAATTCTTTTCTGGTAGGTGAACCAATCTCACCAGAGATGCATAAACCGGTATTGATTCCAATTCTCGCTTTCAATTTTATTTTTTCATTATCAATCTTTATTACACCATTTTTTTGGATAGATTCCATCATTTCCAAACTTGCTCTAAATGCTCTCTCCGGGTCATTCTCGCGAGAATACGGTGTTCCAAAGACAATCATTAAACCATCACCCAAAAATTTATTGATTGAGCCTTCGTATTTATAGATAATATTGATGATGGGTTGGAATATTTGATTTAATATTTCAATAGCTTCTTCGGGATCTAAATGTTCAGCAAAATGGGTGAAGTCTTTTATGTCCAGAAATATTACGGTAGCTTCTCTTCTTTCGCTGGGTAAGCTTGCTTGTCCTTCTAATATTCTGGAAGTTACCGCTTGAGGAACATAAGGTCTAAACAATTCTAATAATTTATTTTCTTCTTTTTGTTTTTTCATTTTAAATTATTATCCTATAACTCCTTATCTTAATCTTATTTTTTATTAAAAATTGGCGTCTCACCGATCAATGTCATTGCGAGGGTGATACTCAAACAATATTGAGTGCTACCCGTGGCAATCACAAATTCAAAAATATATTTCTTTATTCCCTAATATTCCCCTCCCCTCGGCGGGAGAGGGTCAGGTTGAGGGGGAAATAAATCCACCAAGCCTGTAGAACAGGCGTCTCCCGCTTTCACGAGGGCAGGCTCGCCTGTCTATTATATAATGTAGGGGTTCGATTCATCGAACCCGCAATGATAGAGAAGCTTAATTTATCAAGCACATAGCAAATTAATGATTTATATTATTATAACAAAAGTAGTAAAATAAATAAAGAGAAATAAAGTCATTGCAGTCAACCTTATTCATTAAATCACCATAAAATCCACAGGACAGAGGCGTCTCGCCTGTCAAATAGAATAAAAAATAGTCGAGCTAATATTTTATTATAACTCGCCTATTTTTTAGAATAATATTTACTTTAATTAATTATACTGCCTTATTTGCAATAACAGTTAATAAAATGGCCCGTCTGCGTGCGTACACGCACAGGCAGAGATGTGTCCCTGTTTATTTATTCTTTTTTATTTACTCCAATTACTCCAAACTTAGTTAACGTCAAGATGAATTAAAAGTGCTTTCTCTATCATTTCTAATTTTTCAGGAAGTAAAGTACTTACAAAATTGATAAGTCTTTTTTTATCTACAGTTCGAATTTGATTGCATTTTACTAAGGATACAAACCAAATCTCACCTCTTTTTGGAGAATCCATATTATTTCCATCCTTCCAGAGTAATCTTCTCCCACTCCTGGTTAATTTCTTTATCTTCTCTTTTAGTTGCTTTATATCCTTCTATTAAAAGCTGATCCAACTTTTTTCTATTTATCTTCTCAATCTTTTCTTTTATAGCTTCGGCAATGAAGTTACTCTTGTTAGGGATATTTTGTATTTCTTGGGCAATTTTTTCTGGCAAGGTAATATTTAACCTTTTCATGTACATCACCTCCTGTATTAATTAAACACTAAACAATACACAATTCAATTATTTTTATACTATTTCCCCTCTCCCCCCCCTGAAGAAATTAATCTATTCCTTCATATTTCCCTCTCCCCTCAGCGCGGGAGAGGGTTAGGGTGAGGGAGAATTTGATTTTTATATTGTAATTTTTAATATTATAACAAAAGCAGGAAAATAAATAAAGAAGGTATACCCCGCTAAAGTTTACACTAACTCATTTTTTTAAGGAAAAGATAAAATTTCCTTCTATGGAATTTACTTTAATCTATTTTTTACTAATATTCTTTAAATTTATGATATAATACAAATACTAAAATAATAATATAAGATTACTTGAAAATAAAAATGCCTAAATATATCAAAAAAGAGTAAAAAATGCGTAAAGATACTAATAATTTTATTAAATCTGCAGAATATGATTTAAATACAGCTGAATTCATGCTTAAATTAGGAAATATACAACTTCCTTTAGAATTATTTAATTTTATGGCTAAAATAAATAATGCAAGCATAGTTACCAGATACCCTGAAGACTTTTTAAAAATATTGGAAGCCTATCCTAAAAGCGTTGCAGAAGAATATCTTTCTAATACTAAGGAGATTCATGAATGCTTAAAAAAGCACAAGACATTAAAGAAATAATAGAAAGATTTAAACAAGAATTAAGGAAATTTAATATTAATTCTGATAAAATTATTCTCTATGGTTCATATGCTAAAAGTAACCCTCGTGAAGATAGCGATATTGACTTAATAGTTATTTCGGATGATTTTAAAAATATGAACTTAAGAGAAAGATTGGAAATATTGGGTTTAGCCGCAGGACAAGTTTTTGAACCCATAGAAGCCTTAGGATACACCCCGAAAGAAATTATACAAAAAAAAGAAACCTTTTTAGAAGCAATTTTATGAATTAAAGAATAATTGCTTAACAAATTTATTATTTAATTCAAATTTCATTCACTATACTTAGCGTATAGCGTTTAGCGGATAGGTATAAGAATATTTCACAAATTACTTAAAAAGTAGGGGCTTGATTTAAAGAATAAGAATTTTTGTGTTTGTAGGGGCTTGATTTATCAAGCCCGTAAGGAATTCGGGGCGGATGAATGAATCCGCCCCCTACCAAAAATCACCATAGAATCCGCAGGACAGGCGTCTCGCCGGTCAAATAGAATAAAAAATAGGCGAGCTAATATTTTATTATAAATCGCCTATTTTTTAGAATAATATTTACTTTAACTAATTATGGTGCTTCATTTGCAACTTGAGCCCAAGGTGTCCCTATTTATTTTCAAAAATGTGTTGTATACACAGCCATTTCCACAATGGAATTATTTTTATTTTTGTATTACCTATTTCTTTTTCTATATCTTCATCTTCAGTAATAATAGTCAAATACTTTATTCTAAATTCATCTTTGGCCATCAATAAACTCTCAATCTCTCTATCTAAGGTTTTTTTATAATTCAAATTATACGAAACCTGAATAGCTTCATCTATCTCTAACCCTCTCTTTATTAAAAAGTCAACTTCTTTACCTTTTTTCGATTTCCAATAGTAAATTTCTTTATTCCTTCTTTTTAATTCCAAAAATACCAGATTTTCATAAATATGTCCTGGGTTCTCTGAAAATTTAAAGGATATAGAATTTCCTAAGGCAGTATCAATAATATAGATTTTAGAGGGATTGTAAATTTGCCGCTTAATAGAATAGTCGAACAAGTTGATTTGAAAAAATAAAAACACCTCTTCTAAGATTTCCAAATAACTCTTTACAGTATTAATGCTTTTTACTCCTATCAAAGAAAGCAATTTGTTATAACTATGGATTGATCCGAGATTAGAAGCCAGGAACAAACATAATTCCCGTATTTCTTTTATCTTTTTTATAGAATATCTGGGCAGGATATCTCGGTAGATGGTATCCTTAAAATATTGTTCCAAGAGAGTTGGGTCATTAATTTTTACTATCTCGGGATAACCGCCTAATTTTAGATATTCTTGAAAAAAACTTTTTATTATTGCTCTTTTCTCGGTTTGATAAAAATCATTTTCCTCTAATCTATAATTCTTAAAAACCAAAAATTCCCTGAATGAAAAAGGAAAATTGATTATTACTCTATTCCTTCCGGTTAAGGCGGTAGATATTTCAGACCTTAATAAACTAGCATTAGAACCAGTAATAAATATCTTTATATTTTCATTTTCATATAATCTATTTACCCATCTTTCCCACCCGGATACATTTTGAATTTCATCTAAAAAGAAATATTGCCTTCCAGTGGGTTTGTTTATTTGTAGATAAAGTTCATAAATCTGAGAAAAATCACCAGTATTAAACTCGATAAATCTTTCATCTTCAAAATTTAGGTAAAGAATGCTAGAAGGAGGAACTTGATATTTCTTTATAAGGTCATCGCAAATCAATTTCATTAAAGAAGATTTACCGCCCCTTCTTGTGCCTGTAATCATTACCACTTCTTTAAATTTAATAAATTTTTCCATATTGTCTTGAACTTCCCTTCTAACCAAATCAGTTCTATTGGCAAGGAAACTTTTCTTATATTCAATTAATAATTCTTTTAATTTGTTTTTATCCATTTTGGTTCTCCTGATCTAATATATTGCATTTCAATTGTAATATATAACATAATATATTGCAAATCAAATGATATATTACATTATTCATACGCTCCTCTTGTTTGAGGGGAAAGATTAAGATAGAGGTTAATTTGATTTTTATTTTAGGACTGGTGTCTCACCGGTCAATGTCATTGCGAGGGTGGCACTCAAATAATATTGAGTGATACCCGTGGCAATCTCTATTTTCAAATAATTGTAGGGATTCGATTCATTGAACCCACAATAATATAGGAGCTTAATTTCTCAAGCCCATAGGGAATCAAAGATTTCTAGTATTATAACAAAAGCAGAAAAATAAATAAAGAATTACATAAAAAGAG
>Ga0100393_10000469_pt1 | contig 44432 bp, 37 predicted proteins | sample CryGeymeta201517_FD_81546 | JGI IMG/M metagenome (GOLD analysis project Ga0100393, IMG submission 81546) | Groundwater microbial communities from Crystal Geyser aquifers in Utah, USA - Crystal Geyser metaG 2015-17 | ecosystem: Environmental > Aquatic > Deep subsurface > Groundwater | place... | reverse complement strand
TTTGGTCCTTGTATAAATGGCGCCTTAATGATGTCGATAACGGACTTTGTTGCTTCAGTTTCATCTGCAAAATTGCTGTATTTTGAGCAGGCACCGCAGTGAATACAATACAAAGCCTGTCGCTGAGGGATTTCGCCTAAAATGGTACTCCTTCCATTGTCAATAAGCATGACTACACTCTCCACTTGGCCCATGCTTTCGCGACCAAACCTATTCCCTAAACTAATATGAACTGCAGGAAAATCTTTTTTACCATCACCTTGTTTGGCTAAGAGGTTGATCAAGTTTTCTGCCTCATGCATATTCGGACAAACCTGTTCAATACCGAGGATATAGATTATCTTATTGCATCGAGCAAGCAGGCTGTCGAGTGCAGGGTTGGTATGGTGCAAGAGCAGGGCTCCATTTTCGCTGATATAAAAATCGGGAAATAATACGGCACAATTATTCTCTCCAAAAGCCGGGGTTTCTCCATTCTCTAGGAAGTTCCATTCTGGGTGGTTTTGAAGCTTGATCTCCTCTAGGATTCGGTGGGGAGCACTAAATGTCTTAAATCCATTGCAAGCCTGCTTCAGTTCATTTTGGGCGTTTTCAATGCTGGGTGCCCAAAGGAGTTTTCCCTGGTTTCGGGTAAAGTGGGTTTCAAAGTCAATGAGATGTTTGTCGAGGTGTTCCAGTGCTTTGCTACGTGTATGAAAGGCTCTACGGCGTGCCATCTCCCAATCAAGTTCCTTCTTATTGCTTTCAACGGCGTCAAAGTAGTGGCTCATTTTGGAGTTTGTGTTCAAATCGGTAGGCTCTTGCAGGTGCTCAAAAATAGGTTATTTCAGGAGTAGATTGTCAATCAAGCGAACATCTCCTGCATAAACAGCAGCCAACGCTACTGCTTCTGCTTGTTCGTCGTTGTCATGCAGGGGTTCTAAGGTTCGTGCATCAGCCAACTGAAAATAATCCACCCGCAGCCCTTTTCTCTCTTCTATCAAAGCTTTGGCTTCTTCCTCTATGGCTAGAACACTTTTTTTGGAGTAGGAGTTTTTTGCTTGTTGCAATGCTTGATAGATGATGGGAGCAAAACCCCTTTGTTCCGAACTTAACCGGACGTTCCTTGAACTCATGGCAAGCCCATCCTTTTCCCTTAGGGTAGGTTCAAAATGCAATTGAATAGAAAGGCCAAGTTGCTCAGTCATCGACCTGATTATCATACACTGCTGAAAATCCTTTAAGCCAAAGAAGGCGTGATCTGGCATAACACAATCGAAAAATAGCCTCACCACCCGCGCCACTCCCGAGAAGTGTCCGGGGCGAGAGGCACCCTCAAAATAGGTGGCCAATCCGCCGAAATTGAGGTCCATAGGTTTTTCTAACGCGTATAATTCTTCCGATTCAGGTAAGAATAAGACGTCGCAGCCTTCTTTTTCGAGCAAGGCAATGTCCTGTTCTAAGGTGCGAGGGTATTTGGCGAGGTCGTCTGCATTATTGAACTGTGTCGGGTTCACAAAAATGCTGCATACACTGATGTCGGTGAGTTTCTGTGCCGCGTGGAGGAGCGAAAGATGACCGGAATGCAATGCTCCCATGGTTGGAAAAAAGCCGATGGACTGTTTCTGTTTTTTAAATCGTAACAAATGTTCCGATAATTCGTCTGGATGATGGATGATTAACATGCGTGCTCAATGAGATCTTGGCAAAGTTGATTATTTTTAGTAACTTTGCATACCCAAATTAGCAGCATATGAGTAGAAAAAAGGTTCTTTTTATTTCCTCGGAAATGAACCCTTTCTTAGAAGGATCTACAGTCGGAGAGATTGCACGCCAATTACCCCAAGCCATTCAGGAAAAAGACAATGAAATTCGCATTTTGGTACCTCGTTTTGGTGTTATCAATGAGCGGAGAAACAGACTCCACGAAGTTGTAAGACTTTCAGGTATCAACATCACCATTGATGACAACGATAACCCGTTGATCATTAAAGTTGCTTCGCTTCCTGAAGCAAAAATGCAAGTGTACTTTCTTGACAACGAAGACTACTTCCACAGAAAGTTCGTTTACACGGATGCAAACAATGCCTTTTTTCCAGACAATGATGAAAGAACCATCTTTTTCTGTAAAGGCGCATTAGAAACAGTAAAGAAGCTCGGTTGGGCACCAGACATTATTCATTGTCATGGATGGATGACCAGCTTAATCCCTCTCTATTTGAGAAGCATGTATAAAGACGAACCGGTATTCCGCAACTCAAAAGTGGTTTACTCTGTCTTTGAAAATCAATTTGATGAAAATCTTGGAAAAGATTTTGCTCGCAAGGCAAGCTTAAATAATATCGATCAGGAACAATTGGCCGTATTCGATGGCGGTGATTGTAGCAACCTTTACATGGGAGCTATTCATCACGCAGATGCCGTTGTAAAGGCCAGTGATCAAATCGATCCTGAAGTGGAAGAGTTTATTGCTACGTTGTCTACCGACAAGCCAGTACTTCAGTACATGGCAGATGGGCATGCAGACGTATACGCTGACTTCTACGACAGTTTGTTAACGAGTTAAAAATAACACATTGAACAAAACATCTTATGTAACGTGGATGCTGGTCCTAATGACCATCATCCACGTTTCCTGTAAAAAGGAAACAGGCTCAATCGGACTGGATGCTGGTGATGCCGCTCTGCAGCCAGAGGCCATCGATACATTTACTTTAAAAACACGAACGGTATTAGAAGATTCGCTTCGCAGTGATGCAACAAGCTACCAATTGTTAGGCGCCACTCGCACGAGTGATTATGGCCTTAATACAGCAGCAATGTCGCTAAGTTTTTCTTTACCAAGCTCAACATTTGCATTTCCTGCTGGGGTGGTCATTGATTCAGTGGTATTCCAAGGGGAGTATACAGGCCCTGAACAGTACGTTGGGAATTTGAATACACCAATGACGGTTAAAGTGAGTCAGCTAGACAAACGTTTGTACATCGATTCTACCTATTATTCAAACAGTCCAATTCCAAGCTCATCAAGTGTCAGCTATCCTGGAATTCTGCACAAACTGAGTGATTCGGTTTTTATTACGGAGAACGGTGCAGTAAAAGCACTTGCCCCACAAATGCGTATAAAACTTGGACAGGGAATCGTTGATATTTTTCAGAATGCTGGTAGCAACGATCTGGGTTCAAATACGGCTTTCCAAAATTATTTTAATGGATTAAAGTTCGAAGTAGAAACGGCTGGCCTAGCCAATGGTCAAGGAAGCATCGCCTATTTTAATTTCAATAAATTAAGCTCTGGCCTTGCTGTATATTTCAACGACACGGGCAAATATGTTTTTCCGGTTGGAGAAAATGGCGTGAAGGTTGGCACCTATAACCACGACTTTTCAGGCGTCACGTCAATACAAAATCAGCTCTCTGATACAGCCGGAAATTTTGACATCACCTATGTTCAAAGCATGGCCGGTTTAAAGACGCGTATTGATATTCCCAATTTATTGAACCTGGTAGATCAAGGTGCCTACGGAATTGTAGACGCAAAATTTGTGTTCTATTACGACAAATCAACTACCAGCACAGAGTTTCCAGCTTTCAATCGGATGCTTTTGCTCAAAAGAGATTCAAATAACCAGAATAATTTTGTTGCGGATCAGATTATCAATTCCAATTTTTATGGAGGAACAAAACAAGATGACGGCTATTATGAATTCCATATAACGCGTGAAATTCAAGACATTTTGAACAATTACCGTTTGAATGGGTTAAACTTGAATACGGGCTTCTTTTTGATTACGCCTTCAGATAACCCGGTATCCGGGAGCCACCTGCAAATGAATATGCAGAAAGGTTTACCAACAGGCGTGAAATTTGTTGTGACAGTTGTAAAGACGAAATAGGTGATTCTTGCATTTGCATCGGTATTGGGAAATCAGGAAAGTAAGGCAATTGCTGACTTCTTACATTCTCAAGACATTGACTTTAAGGCAGCGGTAAATCAAGGCCGCTCGGTGTTTATTACCAAAAAACCACTTGATCCGTTTCAGAAATCCTCTTTAAACGGCCTGCTCTCTGATGTACAGTTTATTGATTTAGGAACCCCCTATCAATTGGCTTCAGCCAAATGGAAATCCGACAAAACAATCATTGATGTACGTGGAGCTAAAATTGGTGGAGACGAGGTTTCCATGATTGCTGGCCCTTGTGCTGTGGAGTCAGAAGAGCAGATGAATTCAATTGGCGAATACCTTCAATCCCGCGGAATACGATTCATGCGTGGAGGAGCGTATAAACCAAGAACCAGTCCTTATGCCTTTCAAGGAATGAAGCTCGAAGGATTAAAGCTCTTGAAAGAAGTAGCGGATAAGCATAAGTTGAGGGTTGTAACAGAACTCATGGACCTAAGTTATTTGGAGGAAGTCTATGATTATGCAGACGTCATTCAGATAGGAACGAGAAACATGTTCAACTATACACTTTTGCGCGAACTCGGCAAGATTGATAAACCTATCATGCTTAAAAGAGGCTTTAGTGCACGCATCGATGAATGGCTCCAAGCAGCAGAATATGTGTTGTTAGGAGGAAATGAAAAAGTCATTCTGTGCGAACGGGGTGTACGTAGTTTTGAAACCGAAACCCGAAACACCCTTGATTTGGCATCTCTTTCTCTCGTAAAGGAACTGTCACATTTACCAATTATCTCTGACCCAAGTCAAGGAACAGGTGTTCGTAGCTTGGTAAGTCCGATGAGTATGGCATCAATAGCAGCCGGTGCTGATGGCCTTATGATCGAGGTTCATGAACATCCAGAAGAAGCGCTTTCCGATGGACAACAATCATTAAACTTTAGAGAGTTCGATGAGCTTTTAAAAACATGCAGAAGTCTATTTGATGTTAAGTCAAGGTCATTTGATTTCGAAAAGAATTCAGTTAATTTTACCACTTCAAAATAATTTGCTTAATCTATGTGTGGAATTGTAGGATATATCGGCCCTAAACAAGCTTTCCCAATTTTAATAAAAGGACTTTCTCGTTTGGAATACCGAGGATACGATAGTGCGGGTGTCGCATTATTAGGAACAGATCTCGAAGTATTTAAAAAAGCGGGGAAGGTTAGCATATTGGAGGACTATGTTGCCGAACAAGGTATGGGTCCTGCAAATGTTGGTATTGGACATACTCGCTGGGCAACTCACGGTGAGCCAAATGATAGAAATGCCCATCCGCATCTATCTCAGAACGGAGAAATTGCCATTATCCATAACGGAATTATCGAAAACTATAATTCCCTGAAAGTTGAGCTACAACAGCGTGGTCACGAATTCAAAAGTGATACGGATACAGAAGTACTGGTTCACCTGATAGAGGATATCTACGTGAATAATGAAGGCATTGCTTTTGAAGAGGCAGTGCGTATGGCATTAGGTCAAGTTATTGGAGCCTATGCTGTAGTTGTGTTAAATAAAAACATGCCCGATTTACTGATTGGAGCCAGAAAAGGTAGTCCAATGGTAATTGGTATTGGCGAAGGCGAACATTATATCGCCTCTGATGCTGCTCCATTGGTGGAGTATACGCGGAACGTAATTTATTTGAATGATGGAGAAGTTGCCGTAATCGACAAAGGTGAGTTGGTCATTAAAACCATCGATAACGATATTAAAACTCCCTATATCCAGGAGTTGGAAATCCACTTGGAAAGCATCGAAAAAGGCGGATATGATCACTTCATGATCAAAGAAATTTTCGAACAACCTCGTTCGGTATACGATAGCATTCGTGGACGGATTAGCTTGAAAGATGAGCTTGTTGAAATGGCGGGTATCAAGCAATACGAAAGCAAGTGGATGAACTTGAAGCGTATATTAATCGTTGGGTGTGGAACTTCATGGCATGCGGCATTGGTTGGAGAATACTTATTCGAAGATTTAGCGCGTATTCCAGTTGAAGTAGAATATGCTTCAGAATTCCGCTACCGTAATCCTGTTGTTGGAGAAGAAGATATGGTAATTGCCATTTCTCAATCTGGAGAAACTGCGGATACTTTGGCAGCAATTGAATTGGCAAAAAGCCGTGGAGCTACCATTTTTGGAATCTGTAACGTAGTTGGTGCATCTATTCCAAGAGCTTCAGACGCGGGTGCTTATACGCACGCCGGACCAGAAATTGGTGTGGCTTCAACCAAGGCCTTTACCGCTCAGGTTACAGCGCTTATTTTGATTGCCATCGCAGTTGGACAGCGCAAAGGAACCCTTACAAAAGAAAGAGTCAGAACCTTACTCAACGAATTAGAAACCATTCCAGCAAAAATCGAAAAGACTTTAGAGTCGAACGATCTGATTAAATTCATTGCTGAAGAATATAAAGATGCACGCAATTTCCTTTATTTAGGGCGTGGATATGGATTCCCAGTTGCACTAGAAGGTGCCTTGAAACTAAAAGAAATTTCGTATATCCATGCGGAAGGATATCCTGCAGCAGAAATGAAGCATGGCCCGATTGCACTGATTGACGAAGAAATGCCGGTAGTGGTTATTGCCACTAACCATAGCAGCTACGAAAAGGTAATTAGCAATATTCAAGAGGTTAAAGCTAGAAAAGGAAAAGTCATCGCTATTGCCACAGAAGGTGATACCATGATGAAAAAGATGGCAGACTATGTCATTGAGATTCCTGACTGCGATGAAGTATTACTTCCTTTATTGGCCACAATTCCTTTGCAATTACTCTCGTATCACATTGCTGTATTGCGCGGATGTAATGTAGATCAGCCTAGAAATTTAGCGAAGTCGGTTACTGTAGAGTAACATGTCTTCCCATCACGTCATTCGAGATAAACAAGAACCAGCACTCATCATAGCAAATGGTGAGTGCTGTTCTATGGACCTGCTTGGCCAAATGTTAGAGTGGAGCCCTACGGTGATTGTGCTCGACGGCGCTGTACATCGTTTTGAACCTCTTGGTATCAAAATGGATGTGCTACTCGGTGACTTTGACGTAAACATAAACCTTGAAGAAATTGAGCAACGTCAGCAACCCATCAAGGTGATTCATACACCCGATCAAAATGCTACGGATCTTGAAAAAGCAATTCTTTGGCTCATTGAAGAGGGCTACCCTTCAGCAAATATTGCATGGGCCACTGGCTTAAGGGCGGATCATACGGTGAATAATATGATGAGCTTATTCAAGTACCAAGAGCAGATTGACTTGGTAATGATTGATGATCATTCACGCATCTTTTCACTGCCTAAAACCTATAAAAAGTGGTATCCGAAAGGAACACGTATATCCTTGATTCCCTTTGGCTTAGTGCAAGGAATATCCTGCAAAGGATTAAAGTATATGCTAAGCAATGAAGACTTGGAATCCGGCGTGCGTTCTGGAAGTAGCAACGAAGTGGTAGAAGATGGTTGGGTAGAAATTAACTATGCCATTGGGAATATGCTTTTAATGGAATGCTGTGACTAGCGCTCAAAGCGTATGGCACCTGAAGTTTTCATGTCTGATTTTAGGCGCACAACTTGGTGTTCCTCGCCAAAATAGAGGTGTATTACGCAGGTATTGGGTGGAATTTTCCCTTCATTCAATGCATGAACGATTAGGGTATTTGTTCCATTTTCAGACAAAATGATGTCAAAGCAATATGCTTCGCGCTGAATCATTATATCTTTATGAATGATACGTTGATTGAATTCGATAGCGATGCTGTCTCCATCTATTGTTTGATCATCAGAAACACAAACATGGATGGTGTCATTGCTTGTTTTTATCGGCACCGGATCTTTGATATCGCGGTATGCAAGTAAATCATACGAATCAAATTTTTCCTGAACAAGTATGGCCTTTAAGGGGTCGCGTTTTTCTTTTATCAGGTATTTAATTTTGAAATGAAAAGCTGACCCCGTGCTTTCAACTCGTATCGGCGTAACATAATCAAGACCAAGGTAATAATGCTCAATAACATTGGTGAAACCATGACTATAGCCAACTTCAAAGCCAAAAGGGGCAGAGAATGAATTATGGATGAGCTCAAGACCGGCATACAGTTGAGGAGAGATATTTCGTTTTTGGAAGAGTTCGATATTGCCTTTTATCCGTTCTGGAATTGAGCTAGCATACATGAACTGCATTCCAATATTTTGGCGAAAGGACCAAAAACCTCCCCCTTTAAAAGGAGAAAATGATGCATATAATGGAAGGCTGATGGTGCGGTAACTTACGAGGAGATCATTGCTAAAATCCGACTTGATGATATATCCACGGGCCCCTAGTTCGAGTCCCGCCACCAATGCAAAATGGGGATTAAAAAAGCGCTCATATTGAACGCCGAGGTGAAGCTTACGCCCTAAGTTTTCTGGACCAGTATACTGTGGATTTGGATAGCCCCATAAAGGACTGAACATCGCTTGGATGCTGTGCGACCCAGTAATGTCGGGGGCTGTAATGGAACGCTGGCCGCCAACGAATTGATTTCCCACCGTTACAGATGGGCCAATGGTAAAGAACCAGCGTGATCCGGTTTGCGCAGTAACGCCAAGGTGAATCAAAAAAATAGATAATGCGAATAGCCTGCGCATGCCAACAGAACGTTCTTTTGACTTATAAGGTTTAAATGCCTTAGTGAGTTTTCTGACATTCAGCATGGAGGAACTCATAAAGGAGGTCTTGAATATTGGTTCTAACATTCAGTCGACTTATCTGATTATTGTCTGCTGTTGGGTTTACACGGTTACTCAAAAATATGTAAATCAATTCATACTGCGGGTCAACCCAAATATAGGTTCCTGTAAAACCACTGTGGCCAAAAGAAAGCGGCGAGCAGCAGCGAGAGCAAGGTGTGCCTTTTTGTGGGTTCGGCTCAGGTTTGTCGAAACCAAGTCCACGGCGGCTTTTTGAGATGTCGCTATAGCCAATGAACGTATTCACCGTTTTCTCTGAATAAATCCGTGTTTGGTGATAGACCCCGCCATTTAGAAGCAACTGCATCAGCACGGCCAAGTCGTTGGTATTGCTGAAAAGTCCAGCATGCCCTGCAACTCCACCCATCATAGCTGCTCCGGGATCATGCACATACCCTTGAACGAGTTGCTTCCTATAAGCGCTATCGAATTCAGTGGGAACCAAACGATCCTTAGAAAAATACTGTAACGGATTATAATGGGTATTCCCCAATTCCAAGGGCTTATAAACATGTTTCTCCAAATAGCGCTCTAAAGGCATGTCGCCGGCTTCCTCCACTACTTTCTGCAGGATATAAAAGCCAAGGTCCGAATATTTGTAGCTGCCCTTGCGAGCAACCGGACTTTCTAGAATCCAGTCCCAAATAGAGTCAGTCAAGGAGTGGTGGGCATACATTCCGTTGGCTACAGGTAGCGAGTATTCTTCTGTCCGGCAGGATGAATAAAGCGAGCTATAGATGCTGCTATCCAAAGTTTGCAGGTAGAATGGTATCCAGCTTTGTAGGCCTGCTGTATGGGTGAGTAAGTCGCGCAGGGTCAGGTCTTTTTTATTGCTCTTTCTTAGCGATTTTATATAGTGAGAAGCCTTTCTGTCCAGGTCCACTTTTCCGTGATCAAATAGGTGCATCAGCGCTAGCGTAGTTCCCGCTACCTTACTCACCGATGCGATATCGTAAATGCTATTGCTCTGAACGGGTTGCTTTTTTGAGTAATCAAAATGACCAAAACTCTTCGAATAAATAACCTCCCCAGATTTGGCAACCAGCACTTGGCAGCCAGGGAACACTTCCTTATCTAATGCATATTGAACTGCCGAATCAATACGGAGAAAATCGAGGGACCTTAAGCCTACTTTTTCGGGCAAGGAATGACGTAGCTGACTGCTATCGGCTGAGACCATAATGCCAGTTTGATAGTCCCACTTCTCAGAAACGGTAACGCTTAACTTTCCCTCAATTGGTATAGCAGAATGCAAAGCTTCCGCAGCTTTTTCCATATTAAGATCGATATCTTGGTAGGCAATCAAAATATTCTCTTGTTCCTCAAAGTATTGGAGGTTATACGGAATCCCAAAGCTAACAAGCACCACCTCGCTGAATCGGTTTATTTCTTTGACAAGATCAATACCTCGGGTAGATAATCCATATTGCTTGGTTTTTAGGCGATTGGTATTGTGCAGACTAATCACAACCACATCGTAATCTTCTTGCTTGAGGTAGTCTCGAAGTTGGCTAAATTCCAAAGCTTTTGCGTCGCGCTGAATTCCGAAGAAGTCATAGTCGCCGTAATTATTCATGCTCAAATGAAAGGCGTTCCATGAATTGCTTCCGATGGCGACACAAGCAATTTTTTTCTCTCTGCGAAGTGGAATGGTTTTTTTCTTCCTTTCTACCAAGGTGAGCTGCCGACCACTCATTTCATCTAGGATATTCAGTGCTGGCCCGTTATTAAGGTCAGTATTTAAATGGCCTGTATTTATCGGTTGATAGGAATTGAGCCCGACAAAATGTTTGGCTGCCAAAACCTTTTTCACAGAGTGCTCAAATTCAATGCTGTCGAGCAAGCAGCTATCTAAAGCCAATTGGATCTTCCGAATGGCTGCCGGTATGTCTTCTGGGAAGAGCAAAATATCATTTCCTGCATAAAGCGCCTTAACCTCTAACTCCCCAGAATTAAAATATTTACTCACCCCCTTCATGTTAAGGGCATCCGTGAATATAAGTCCTTCAAATCCCATTGAATCAACAAGTTTGCCTTTGACAATTCTTCTAGAAAGTGAAGAGGCTTGTTTGGGTGTGGGGTCTAAGGTTGTCACGTATAGATGGGCGGTCATCACACTCATGGCGCCTGAGTCTATTAGGTATTGAAAAGGGTAAAGTTCCAAAGTGTCCAGTCGTTTGTAGGGAAAGCGAATGATGGGTAAATCGTGATGTGAATCGGTTTCGGTATCGCCGTGGCCAGGAAAATGTTTGATGCATGCAATTACCCCTTCGTCTTGCAGTCCACGCATATAGGCTAGGGCTTTTCGAGAAACCATCTGCTTGTTTTCTCCAAAGCTTCGATCATTAATCACAGGGTTGTTAGGATTATTATTCACGTCAGCAACAGGAGCAAAGTTCACGTGGATTCCCAAACGTTTACACTGACGGCCAATCTCTCTTCCCATTTCATAGATGAGGCTATCATCATCAAAGGCGGCCAAGGCCATTTGTCTTGGGAATTTGATGGTGCTGTCGAGGCGCATATTTAATCCCCATTCAGCATCTATCCCAACAAGCAAAGGAACGTTGGATGCACTTTGAAGGGTGTTAAGCATTTCGGCCTGGCGTTGCGGACTGCCTTTGAAAAAGATAACCCCACCAATTTGGTAGCGTTTAATCATATCAAGCAGCTCGGTTTCATTGACCTGATTTGGGTTGGAATAGGCTGCAGCCATAATGAGTTGGCCAATGCGCTGTTCCGGACTTAAACGCGCATATACGGAATCAACCCAAGGATTCGTTGTAAAGTGGTAAACCTGAGCCTTGGCGTTTCCAAGTGTAAAAATACTGAGAAATAGAAGGAGTATACGTGGGAGTTTCATGGGCATTCAGGCACGAAAATACAATAAGAATACCCTATCTTTGAATTTCGGGTCGGAACTTAAAAAATGTTTAGATTTCTATTCAAAATACCAGCACATCGCACCTTTGAACATACTCCTATTTATTATGATCCTGCGAAGGAAGATTTAAAGAGGAGAGTTGAAGGGATTGAGGAAAACGGAAAGGGTCATGCGAGCAAAATTGCGCAGGGCAGCCTAAAAGAAAGTTGGGGGCGCTCTGCACGAATTGCTTCCGGGAACCGTACCTCCGCCTCGCGCTTGGTTATCATCATTTTAATTCTTGTACTCCTTTCCTGGTTATTGCTTTTTTATTAATCCATGGGGAATATCATTTCTGTACTGCCTGATGCTATCGCCAATCAGATTGCGGCGGGTGAAGTCATTCAACGTCCGGCTTCTGTCGTAAAAGAGCTCATGGAAAACGCCATCGACGCTGGGGCAGACCATATCGAATTGATAGTAAAAGAAGCTGGAAGAACCCTTGTTCAAGTCATTGATAATGGCAAGGGAATGAGTCCGCTGGATGCCCGATTATGCTGGGAACGTCATGCTACTTCTAAGATTAAAAAGGCAGAAGACCTCTTTCAGATTCGTTCCTTCGGGTTCCGAGGGGAGGCATTGGCTTCTATAGCTTCAGTCGCTCAGGTGGAAATGAAAACCAGCCAAGAAAGGGATGAATTGGGCACGCTCTTAAACATTGAAGGCTCTGAAGTAAAAAATCAGGAAAGCTGTGTAAACCCTCGCGGCACCTCCATCTCGGTGAAGAACCTATTTTATAATATCCCAGCACGCAGGAACTTCTTAAAATCGAATGCCGTTGAATTCAAACATGTTGTGGATGAATTCGTTCGTGTGGCCATGCCCAATCATACCGTGGCCTTTAAGCTTTTTCATAACGACCATTGTTTGTATGATCTGAAAACAGCTTCTCCCGAGAAAAGACTGGCAGAGCTATTAGGGGTGAAGGAAGACGACCTTTTCTTTGGAGAAGAACAATCACCCGCTGCCAATTATAGGCTCTACTTAGGAAGTCCTTCCATTGCAAAAAAAACCAGGGGAGAACAGTATTTTATTGTGAATGGGCGCTTTATCAAGGATCCTTACCTCAATCATGCCATTCAGCAAGAGTATAAAAACTACCTCCCCGAAGGCCACCATGCTACCTATGTTGCATTTTTAGATTTAGATCCAACGCATATTGATATTAATGTTCACCCTACCAAAACCGAAATTAAATTCGAGGATGAACGCACCTTGTATGCCTTGTTGAAATCGGTGGTGAAGAAGACCTTGGCTGAGCACCACTTAGGGCACAGTGATGAAAGCATATTCGACGACCATTCCTTTCACCACCTTTTGAACTCACAAGTGGATAGGCCTGATTTTCCTACTGCTCCAAAATCACAAACAACTCCTGGGTATAATCCCTTTAAGGATGATAATCCACAGCAGAAGCGAAATTTAGGACATTGGCAAGACCTTTACGAAGGCATGGAGCATGTTGACCAGAATGCTCCTGAGGCCAAAGCGCACCCTGAATTGTCCTTTCAACGAACCGAGTCTAAATTTCAAGTGCTGGGAATCCTTCAGCTGATGAATGCCTATCTCGTGGTGCAAGGGAACGAAGAAATGCTGGTGGTTGATCAAGAGCAAGCCCACCAAAGAGTGCTTTTCGAGAAATTTTTACACGGAATTAACGAGCAAAAGAGCACCTCGCAGCAGCTTCTGTTTCCTCGTGTCATTGAATTTTCTGCCAATGATGCCGCACTAGTTGAGGGTATTTTGGAAGAAATCCGCCATCTTGGCTTTGACATTAGTCCTTTTGGATCAGGAAGTTTTATCATCAATGGATTGCCCCCTGAAGCGGATAAAGCTGATGCCAAGGGGCTTTTAGAAGGGTTGATAGAAGAATATAAAGCGTCTTTTCAAGTTGATACACAAGACAAACAACGTGATGTGGCACGCGCTTTGGCGAAAAGAAGTGCAATAAGAAAGGGTCAGAAATTGGGTGCAGCTGAGATGCAACGCCTAATAAACGATCTGCTTCAGTGCAGCGAACCAGCCATTTCGCCATTTGGCAAGGCGGTTTTTGTTCGTTTTGATGAAGCCCACTTGAATAAACTATTTCACTAGCATGAATCAACCTGTTCGCTTCGGTCGCTTTAATTTATTACCTCCTGTAGTTAAGAATCTCCTTATTATCAATGGGCTGTTTTTTTTAGTTTCTCAGACTGTTACACAAAACTTTGGCCTGGACATGTTCGATCTATTGGGTTTGCATTATTGGACTTCTGATGGGTTTAGGCCACACCAAGTTATCACGCACATGTTTATGCATGGCGACATCGGGCATATTTTCTTCAATATGTTCTCTCTATGGATGTTTGGGTCTGTATTGGAAAATATTTGGGGTGGACAGCGGTTTCTTATCTTTTACTTGGTTACCGGGATTGGTGCTGCCGTAATCCATAACATGGCAAAGTCGGTCGACATTTATAACCTTTCGCAGCAGCTAAGTCCGGAAGCGGTAACTGAGATAAAGGTTCAAGGTTATTCCATTATTCAAATGGGTAAGAATTATACTGACCCAATCTGGCGGGCACTCAATTCGGCATTAAACGGGCCTACTATTGGCGCATCAGGTGCGGTGTATGGGGTATTATTGGGTTTTGGTATGTTGTTCCCAAACACACGACTTTACCTTTATTTTATGATTCCAGTAAAAGCTAAATATGTGGTTGGGGTTTTAATTGCCTTTGAACTCTTGCAAGGAATTCAAAATAATCCGGGGGATAATATTGCCCATTTCGCACATTTGGGCGGCGCCTTAATTGGCTTTCTACTCATTAAATACTGGAATAAGAAAAACCGAAAATCCTTTTTTTAGACTATGGCTGGGTTGATCGACGATATAAAAGCTTCCTTCAATAAGGGCAACAGCATGGTTCGCAAACTCATTATTGCGAATATTGGTGTATTCCTGCTTATCCATGCCGTGAAGCTATTTGCGTATTTTATTACCGGCAATGCGGATAATGGAAATGCCATCAATCATTGGATCTATATGCCTGCAACTCCAATGGTGTTTATTACCAGACCTTGGTCAATATTCACTTATATGTTTGTGCATGAAGGCATCTTTCATATCTTGTTTAATCTCCTTTGGCTCTACTATTTGGGTGGAATATTCCAAGAGTACCTTGGCAATAAGAAGTTATTAAAGGCCTATATCTATGGCGGTTTGGCTGGGGGTGCACTTTATTTTATTGGGATGAATATTTTCCCTGTTCTTCGATATTCGGCCTATTATCCATACCCATTACACGGCGCTTCTGCTGGCGTAATGGCCGTGATTGTAGGCATTGCGACACTCTTGCCAAACTATGAAATTCGGCTCTTCATCTTTAATATCAAGCTGAAGTATATCGCTCTCTTTATGGTGGTTTCCTCATTTATAGAAATGTACGGGAATAACCCTGGAGGAAATTTGGCCCATGTAGGTGGTGCCATTATCGGGTATCTGTATATTCGCTACCTAAGTAAGCGGACTTTTTTAGACCGAATCGAAGAATGGACGGTGGGAACTTGGAATAAGATGTTCAAGAAAAAAGACAAAAAGAAAATTTTCAAGACCTATACCACGCATATGCGGGTGGATAACCCTGTTCGGCCAGATCAGGATGAAATCGATGCGATACTCGATAAAATAAGTAAGTCGGGCTATGATAGTTTAACGCGGACGGAGCGGGAAACATTGTTTAAAGCGAGCAAACAAGATTCATGATTATCATTAACCGAATCGTTTGGATATTGAATTTGTTGGCGGGAGTTCTTCTCTTGCTGTCTTATGCAGCGCCCTATATTAACCCAATGATTTGGTGGATTGCTGCGTTTTTCGGACTCGCCTTTCCTTTACTTTTTGTGATCAACGGACTTTTCTTGATTTACTGGCTAGTGATGGGCAAGCTGAAGCTCATTTTTCCCGTGGCCTGCATGTTAATGGGGTATTCGCATTTTGGAAAGGTATATAAGCTGTCGGGCGCGGAAGCGGTGAAAGAGGAAGGGGATATTCAGGTGATGAGCATGAATGTGAAGTATTTTGGTCAGGGGGATAAAAAGTACTTTTTAGATAGTTTGGCCTCCTATATAAAAATGACTAAGCCAGACATTATCTGCTTCCAAGAATATGCAGAATACCTGGAGTATAATGGTCCATCGAGTTCTAATAAAATAAAAAAGGCAGGTGGATTTGGATATTATATCAGGAAAGGCAAGAATGCCGAATTAAAAGACAAGGGAACCATTATTTTTTCAAAATACCGCCCGCTAAAAACAGGCTATGTAAGTTTTGGAACGGGCAATGTAAATGGAGCGCTTTGGGCCGATTTACTTTTGCCAGGTGAAGATACCGTGCGCGTCTATTGCTGTCATTTGCAATCAAATAACCTCGGACGTAAGGAGCAATTTCATCAAGAAGATGTGCAAAATCAAGAGGTAGCAGTAAAGAAATCCAAAAGCATCATCAAGCGACTAAAGGCAGGATTTGAAAAACGCTCCGAGCAAGTGTCTTTGGTGACCGAGCATATGGCTAAATCGCCCTACCGGGTTATTCTCATGGGGGATATGAATGATACCCAACTCTCGTATTCCTACCGCAAGATGCGCGGTAACAAGAAGGATGCTTTTGTAGAAAGTGGAAAGGGCACAGGAAATACCTACGTAGGGCCATTTCCCTCCTACCGCATCGACTATATCTTCCACGATGCATCCATGAATTCTTATAACTACGAAAGTGGCCCGCATTTCTATTCCGATCACAAACTGATTCGGGCACTAATCAAACATTAAAAAAACGGACTGTCTTTTTAAATGCCAAATTGTAGCCCTATGCTTCAATAATCATGTTCCAAATTCCAAAATTTATTGGTAGTTGAATTCTGGCACTTGGAATTTGGCGCTTGGATTTTTTTGAACTGATGGTATCATGACAGATACACATGTTAAAAAAACTATATTTGAGGCCTAAGCACGCTTCAAATCATGGTAAAAAAGCTCATCGACCGCTACGGACCACAGGTTCTTTGTATCCTCGTATTCTTACTTATTTCTGCCGCCTATTTTGCTCCGCTTATCAGCGGAAAAAAGGTCATGTTCCAACATGATATCAAGCAAGCCATCGGAATGGCACAGGAGGTGGAATCGTTTAAGGAAGAGACTGGTGAGCAAAGTCTCTGGACAAATAGCATGTTTGGAGGAATGCCTACTTATCAGATTAAGGCTGAATACCCAAACAACTGGTCGGCCTATATCTTTTCATCTATCACCTATGTGTTTGGTTATGATCGTTACCCAATGACTTCCCTATGGTTATTGATGACTTGCTTTTTCCTCATGTTGTTGGCTTTTCGGGTGAATGTCTGGGTGGCTGCAGCCGTGTCGATAGGCTACGGGTTTACCACCTTCAATCTGATTGGAATAGAAGCAGGTCACGCCAATAAGGTGTGGACCCTGATGTATGCGCCAATAATTCTGGCGGGTATTCGACTGGCTTTCGATAAAAAATATTTAGCCGCGGCTGTGATAACTGCTCTTGGCTTGGCTATTAATGTATACGCGAATCACCTGCAAATTACTTACTACCTCTTCATCGCCATTGTGATATGGATGCTTATTAAGCTGGTATTTGCCATTCGCGAAAAACAGGTTGCTGATTTTATGAAAGCTGCTGGCATATTGCTGGTTGCCGCATTGCTGGGAATTTCTACTAATACAAGCACCCTTTGGACGACCTACGAATATGGCGAAGAGTCTACCCGTGGGGGAAGCGACTTGACCATCGATGAAGAAACAAGCGCTGATGGTTTGGATAAGAGCTATATCTTCAATGACTATAGCTATGGAAACATGGAGATTCTTACCTTTTTGGTTCCGAATTTCAGTGGTGGGGCTTCTACCATGGACATTGATAAAAAATCAGAACTAGCCAAAGCAATTAACCGCTCGGACAATATGCCCACCTATTGGGGTGAACAGCGTTATGTAGCGGGTCCATATTATTTAGGTGCGATACTTATCTTTTTGATGATTTTAGGCATCGTTTTGAGCGATCGAAAGAGCACCAAAATTTGGCTCATCTCTGCAGGACTCTTAGCGCTATTCTTGAGTATGGGAAAAAACTTCTTCCTATCCGACTTCTTCTATAATTATGTGCCACTTTACAATAAGTTCCGCACGCCAACCATGATTACGGCAATCACCCAAATCTGCATTGCGGGCTTGGCGGCCTTGGGTTTGCATGCGCTCGTAACGCGTAAGGAAGAAGCTAGCACGCTCAACAAATTGAACTTGGCATTCTATATCTCTGGAGGCTTATGCTTGGTACTTGCCGTGCTTGGCCCGAGTTTATTTGACTTCACCAATGAGATGGATGGCCAAATTGGTATCAAAGACCAAACGCTAACATTGTTTCAGGATTACCGTGAAGGCATGATGCAAAAAGATGCTTTCCGCTCCTTATTCCTTATTGCGGTCGCTTGGGCGAGTTTGTGGGCATTTGCAAAAAACAAACTGTCGGCTCCAGTTGCCATTGGTATAGTCGCTATTTTTATGTTAGGAGATCAGTGGACAGTCAATGGCCGCTACATGTCTGGAGATACTTACAAGAAGAAAACAAAAACCGACAACCTCTATACGATGACCAATGCTGACCAACAAATTTTGGCCGATGAAGAATTGGATTACCGCGTATTGAGCATGGCAGTGAGTCCGTTTAATGACGCAACTACCTCCTACTATCATAAATCAATTGGTGGCTACCATGGAGCGAAACTGCGCCGTTACCAAGAACTGATAGAGTATGGAGTGAGTCCTGAGATGGTCAACTTCCAGAATATTATGAAGCAGCAAAATGTGCTCTTATTGGATTCGGCAATGAAAACGTCGATGCCGGTATTGAATATGCTCAATACCAAGTATTTCATCATCAATCCTGATGGCGCACCTTTGAAGAATATTTATGCGAACGGGCCTGCTTGGTTTGTAAGTGAGGTTCTTCCGGTGAATAATGCCAATGAAGAGGTACAAGGGCTTCAATCTATCAATACCAAGGAAACAGCTCTAGTTGATGTTTCACGTTGGTCAGAAGAATTGGGCGAATTTAGAGGTGGAAATAGCGAAGGGAATATCGAGCTGCTTAGCTATGCGCCGAATCATCTGGTTTACGAGTCGAATTCGGCCACAGAGCAGTTGGCAGTATTCTCAGAAATTTACTACCCAAGTGGCTGGAAGGCAAGCATCGACGGCGAAGAAGTGGAGCATTTCCGCTGCAATTTCGTTCTGCGTTGCTTGAAAGTACCGGCTGGGAAACGCAAGATTGAATTCCGTTTTGAGCCAGAAAGCTATGTCATGGGTGAAAAAGTTTCCTTAGCAGGGTCTATTCTACTGGTTGTTGCGTGCTTAGGAGGAATTGGCATTGGCGCTATGCGATTACGCAAAGAGCTTACAGAAGAGGCCTAAGCAAATCTTCTTTCAATTCATAGTCTAGGCCAAAAATAAGTGCCCGATTGAGTGGGAGGTGTCCAGATTCGAGTCCATAGCGTAATGGTTTGTTTAGGTCACTGCAGGTAGAAGCAATAATTTCTTCGGCACTATGTCCAAACGGAATGGCATTATCGCGCATATCGCTCATGCCCCCAACAACTATTGCCTTGGCTGCATCAAGGATTCGAGCTCTTTTTATGGCCTGCATCATTCGGTCAACATGATAGAGGTATTCGTCTAAGTCTTCTAGGAATAGCAGTTTTTCCTGTGTTTCGAGCTGCAGGTTTGAGCCCAAAAGACTGAAAAGTACAGAGAGGTTTCCTCCACATAATTGTCCTTTTGACTCTCCCTTCTTTTCAAGCGTATGAAAAGGAATGGGTAGGCTTTCAGGTTTTCCAAAGAGGGCGTTTTTTAGAGATAGATTAGACAACTGTCTATATTCTCCTTCCATCACCATATTAACGGGCATGGTGGCATGGATGCTTGCCCAGCCGAGTCGTTGGTTAGCCCAGGTATGGATGACGGTAAAATCGCTATAGCCAATCAACCACTTTGGAGTAGGATATGAATCTGCCAAATGAGGCATCAAGCGCACGGACCCATAGCCTCCTCGGAAGGAAATGATGGCTTTAATGGAATCATCCATCAAAAAGCTGTGCAGGTCTTGAGCACGCTCTTCATCGGTTCCAGAAAATTGATGGTCTTCTCCAAAGAGGTTTTTTCCGAAGACGGGTTCGAGTCCCCAGGATTGAAAAATTGCCGCGGCCTTAGTGGCTTCTCCGCGCTGCACTTTTCTGGCGGGAGCAATGATACCTATGCGGTCGCCAGCTTGAAGAAATGGAGGTAGAATCATCGAATACAAAACTCGTTAATTCAGGGCAAAGGAGAATAGAGCAAGGCTAACTATCTTTGCGGCGGAATGAAACGAAATCTGATTACTGCCGCCCTTCCTTATGCCAATGGTCCTTTGCATATTGGCCATATTGCTGGATGCTACTTGCCAGCCGATATTTATGCCCGCTTTTTAAGAAACAAAGGCGAAGAGGTGCTTTTTGTTTGTGGAACAGACGAGCACGGTGTGGCCATAACCATGCGCGCCAAGAAAGAGGGAATCACCCCGCAGCAGGTGGTAGACAAATACTACAAACAGATTTCTGAATCCTTTAAAACCTTCGGCATCTCATTCGACCACTTTTCTCGAACAAGCCGGGAAGTCCATCATAAAACAGCCCAAGAATTTTTTAAAAAGCTGTATGATAAAGGATTATTTGAAGAAATTGAAACGGATCAGTATTACGACGAGGAGGCTCAGCAGTTTTTGGCCGACCGTTATATTTTGGGAACTTGTCCCGTTTGTAGCAACGAAAATGCTTATGGCGACCAATGTGAAAAATGCGGTTCAGCATTAAGTCCTACTGATCTCAAAAATCCTCGTTCAGCCTTGAGTGGCGCAGCTCCAGTCTTACGCAAGGCCACGAACTGGTTTTTGCCCATGGATAAGATTGCCGAAACACCCGAGTTCAATGAATATGCTAAGCGGGTAGAAAATTGGAGAGGAACAGTAAAAGGTCAATTTAAATCTTGGCTAAAAGAAGGGCTGCACCCTAGGGCCATGACCCGTGACCTCGATTGGGGAATTCCAGTACCGGTTGAAGGAGCAGAAGGGAAGGTGCTTTATGTCTGGTTTGATGCGCCAATTGGCTATATCTCGGCAACCAAAGAGTTCTTCGAACAACAAGGAAACCCGGAAGAATGGAAACGTTGGTGGCAGGATGAAGATTCACAGCTCATTCATTTTATTGGGAAAGACAATATTGTATTTCATACCATCATCTTCCCAATGATGTTAATGGAACATGGCGATTATATTTTGCCAGCAGAGGTTCCAGCCAATGAGTTTTTAAACCTCGAAGGTCAGAAGCTATCCACTTCTCGCAATTGGGCCGTTTGGTTGCATGAATACCTAGCAGCATTCCCAGGTAGAAATGATGAACTACGGTATACCTTGACATCCATTGCACCGGAAACTAAAGACAGCGACTTCACCTGGAAAGATTATCAATTAAAGGTCAATTCAGAATTGGTGGCTGTACTCGGTAACTTCGTGAATCGGGCCATGGTACTTTGTAAAAAGTATTTTGATGGTAAAGTACCAGCTGGTTTTGGTTCTTCTTCTGAACATAAGTCATTTCATGAAAGAGCGAAATCAATGATTGAGGCATCAGAACGTATTGCTCAGAACGTGAGCGAATTACTTGCTTCATATAAGTTCAGAGATGCGCAGTCCGAATGGTTGAACTTAGCCAGGGAAGGCAATCGCTTTTTGGCGGAAACTGAACCTTGGAAGCTATGGAAAACGGATCCAAAAGCCGTGGAGGGGATACTACATGAAACGTTAAATTTATGTGCGCGAATTGCGGGTGTTGGAGAGCCTTTCTTGCCAGAAACCACGGCCAAGATACTCAAGCAGCTAAATATACAGAATAGCAATATCGAATTGCTTACTGAATGGAATCAGGTCGAAACGGGCGCCGATTTAGGAGATGCCTTTTTATTATTTACTCAGGTTGAAGATTCTATAATTCAGGAGCAGATTAACAAACTAGCAGCTGAGAGTGCCGCCCAAGCTGAAGCAACTACTACGTATGAGTTGAGCCCACAAAAGGAAACAATTCAATATGATGATTTCATGAAAATGGACATCCGTATTGGTACCATCGTAGAAGCGGTGAAAGTTCCCAAGGCCGACAAATTGCTTCAATTAACCGTAGATACAGGAATTGATACTCGAACGATTGTTTCAGGTATTGCAGAACATTTCGCCGCGGAAGATATAATTGGCCAGCAGGTTAGTGTTTTGGTAAACCTCGCCCCAAGAAAACTTCGAGGCATTGAATCTCAAGGAATGATTTTGATGGCAGAAAGTGAAGGGAAATTGGTGTTTGTGCAGCCAAGTTCCGCTTCTGTAAACGGCTCAGGAATCTCCTAAAAGTCCAATGCGTACCATGGTTCGGTCATCGTCGGAAGTATAAAGCATTTCGTTCTTTAGAACGATATCTATCGCCTGTGCTTGTTTGGTGTGTTGATTCGCGGCCAAAATTTTGCCTAATCGGTCGATATTGGCATTGCTTTCTACATAGCCATCAGTGAACAAGAATAAAGCATCTTCTGCATCAAGACTGACTTGAATTGTTTCATACACCTCGTTTTCATTTAGGCCAAGAAGCGTCCCTTTTGGGTGCAATGTGGTAAAAGTTTGTTTTTGAGCATGGACAAGAATAACGGGCAGTCCACCAGCTGAGGCGATTTGAGCAATATTCTTTTCTTTGTCAATTAGCACCGCGCTGAGCGTTGTAAAAACTTCAGAAAGTTTGAAGTCCCTAAAGATAGAGTCGTTCAAGGCATTCAATAAACTGGCTGGGTCAACGAATTGTTGGTAGGCCAAATTCCTGAGAGTACTTCGGATATAACCAAGGTAGGCCAATGAAAAGAACCAGGCATCCCATTTTTTACCCATCACGTCGCCAATAATGATAACGCGCTGGTTTTTATTGATCACAATAACTTCGTAGAAATCGCCCCCGGGTATTTGATCGTGGTATTCGTGAAATGCACTAATGCCCCAGATGCCATATTGAATGTTAAGTTTACTTTCTGAGCGAATAGGCAACTTAGAAGCCGCAGTTCGCAAGGCATTTACATATTTTTCTTTGTAGTAAAGCTCACGTTCAATTCGGCTATTAATTTGTTGAGTAAGAATAAACGCAGGCTTATTGATGGAGGTGATATCATCTCCTCCTTGATTAAAGAAGGTCACAACATCGGCATCGAGCACATTGCTGTTTCTCAATAAGATGACTTGCACATTGAAGGCTTCATCATTTTTAATTTTTCCAACCAGAGGCAATGCCCATTTGGCATTTACGCCAACCAATACCAGCCAAATATTATGAGAGAAAAGGGTTTTGAATAATTCGTTTTCGTCCGTAACGACCAGAACATCTGTTTCAATTCCTTTTACCGGAATGTCTAGTATTTGCTTACTTGTGGAACAAAGTATGATGTTTCCACGATCCGTGTTTAGGTCACGTTTTAGGTATTCGCTTTGGTGAAAGCGACGGAATATTTGGCGGCGAAGAAAAAGGTTGAGGTGAGAAAAAAGCAGCTCTTCGGTAAAGGGTTTAATTACATAACCATCAGCACCTTCATCGAGGTAGCGAGCTGCCGAATTGTTTTCATTACTTTCGGCAATAACGAGCACAGGAACCCGCTCATAACCACGAATGCTTCTCACATTGCCTATAAATGTAGAGACCTGTTTTTTAGGAATACTTGGGTTGATGATGATTATTTGAAAAAATCGCTGCTGTAATTTTATGAGAGCAGTTTCGTCATCCTTACAAAAGCTAACTTCAAAGCCTAAGGTCTCTGAAACGCGATTAATGATTTGTCTATCTCTTTCTTCGCTTTCAACAGCCAAAAGACGTGAGTTGTTAGAAGGAGAAAACAAGCTTTCACGCATGATTTAGCAAGTAATTTGGAGGTAGTTGAATGAATTCGGGACAAAGTGGTAGCTGAGTTGCTGCGAAGCTTTTAAGATGCTAATAAGCCCTCTATGGTTTTCGCGTAATTCAAGCGAAGGGTCATTGGTTTCGGCGCTTAAGTGAAAGCTAAGTGTATGAGGGTCGCGAATTTCTGCAACAACGGCAGTTTCACGATCTGTGACTAAGTTCCAACGAAATCCAATGGAATTAGTATCAAACTGATCTAAATTGTCTGGAATACTAAAGCCTTTACCTGGGTCAGTTATCGCTATTTCTAATTTATCCTGATGACGAATTACCACGATGATGGAGGATTGTGCTTCGCCTGCAAACTTGCAAGCGTTGACGAAGGCTTCATGAATTACAAAGCGCAATTTGTGATAGGGAATTGTTTCTAACGCAACGGCTACTTCCTCTAACCAACTGGCTAAAAGGTCTGACTGTGAGAGGTCAGCTTGAAAGCTTTTGATAAAAAGCATAGGCTTGCTAGTTTAGTTGGGAAATTGCATCGTCTACAGATTCACTCAATTCGAATACGTTGAGTAACTGCATAAGGTCCATCAATTCTCGAACCTCGGAAGAAACACCACTTAAAATCAAATTACCATTTCTGCTTTTTATCGTTTTAAGTACAGAAATGAGTGCTCCGAAACCTGTACTATCGATAAAATGAATAGAACTTAAATCAATAATGGCGTTTACAACTTGCTCATCGAGCAAGCCTTTAATCTCCGCTTTTACACGGTGTGCAGAGTTTGCATCGAGATTTTTTAACCCCTCAAAACTTAGGATACTGTAATGGGGCTGGCTTAGAATTTTTACGTGTTGTGTCATGGTTGTATTTCCAAAGATTCCACTAAAACATTTTACATGCAAGTTAAAATTAAATTAAAGCGATTTTGGACGAACATCTTGCTGCTCAAAACCCGCCTTTCTTTCCATTTTTCGTATACTTGCAAGTCAGAAAAAATGGTAAAGAAAGAAACTCTTTTGCACGTTTATCAGCTCATGTGTCATGCTAGAGCAATGGCTGATATTTATGATGCTAATAGGCAGGTAACCAAATATGTACATTCAACAAGTAAAGGACATGAAGCCATTCAAATGGCCTGTGGAATTTTGCTCAAAGAATGTGATTATGCGGCTCCATATTATCGCGATGAGGGCATGTTATTAGCCATGGGAATGACTCCGTATGAGTTGATGTTGCAATTATTGGCAAAAAAGGATGATCCATTTAGCGGAGGTAGAACCTATTATGCTCACCCTTCTCTAAACCGCCCTGGCATGCCGAAAATGCCGCATCAGAGCAGCGCAACGGGCATGCAAACAATTCCTGCAACGGGCATGGCACATGGTATTTCATACCTCGAGAGTCAGAAGCTATTAGAAGGGATAGACAAACCTGTGGTGGTTTGCTCATTAGGAGATGGATCTGTGACAGAAGGAGAAGTAGCGGAAGCCTTCCAAATGGCAGTACTGCATAATTTGCCAATCATCTATTTGATTCAAGATAATGATTGGGGCATCTCAGCAACAGGAAAAGAGATGCGGGCAATGGACGCTTACGAATATGCCGGTGGATTCAAAGGGCTGAAACGTGCTCGTGTGGATGGAACGGACTTCATCGCTTCCTATGAAGAGATGGAAAAGGCTATTGAATATGTGAGGAGTAAAAGAAAACCAATACTTGTTCATGCCACAGTTCCGCTTTTAGGTCATCATACATCAGGAGTGCGTAAGGAGTTTTATCGCACAGAGGACGACCTTGCGAAACACGCTCAAACGGATCCCTTTCCTGCACTTAAGCAGGTGCTTCTAGATCTTGGTGTTGATCCAGCTGACTTAGCAGGTATGGAGGAAAAGGCCCGCATCGAAATTGATGCAGACTTCGAACGCGCAAAAGCAGCAGATGAACCTACAGCCGATTCATTATACGACCATGAGTTTGCTCCAACGAGTATTACAGAAGAGGTAGGTGAAAGAGCTCCAGCAGGAAATGAAACGGTCATTATGGTTGATGCTGCCTTATTCGCCATGGATGAAATTTTGAAGAATAATCCGAATGCACTCCTTTACGGACAAGACGTTGGAAGCCGACTTGGTGGAGTGTTCAGAGAAGCGGCCACCTTAGGGAAAAAATATGGCGATGATCGCGTGTTCAATACGCCGATTCAAGAGGCCTATATAATTGGTTCTACCGCTGGTTTTTCTGCTGTAGGATGCAAGCCAATTGTGGAAATTCAATTTGCTGATTATATCTGGCCTGGAGTCAATCAATTGGTTACCGAGCTCTCCAAAAGTTGCTATTTGTCGAACGGTAAATATCCAGTTCAAGCGCTAATTCGAGTGCCAACTGGTGCCTATGGTGGTGGTGGCCCTTATCACTCCGGAACAGTTGAGAGCAGCATCCTTCAGATTAAGGGTATTAAAGTGGTGTATCCGTCCAATGCTGCGGATATGAAAGGCTTAATGAAAGCCGCTTTTTATGATCCGAATCCAGTAGTAATGTTTGAGCATAAAGGACTCTACTGGAGCAAAGTGCCAGCAACAGAAGGAGCAAAATCTGTTGAGCCTTCTGAAGATTATATGATTCCACTGGGTAAAGCTCGCATTGTGTTGGAAGCATCAGATGAGGCAGTTGATAACGGGGAATCCTTGGCCATCATAACCTATGGCATGGGAGTCTATTGGGCCTTGGCCGCTGAGGCAGCGTACAAAGGTCAAGTGGAGATTCTAGACTTACGCACCCTGAACCCTTGCGACGATGAGGCCATCTATGCACAGTGTAAAAAGCATGGAAAAGTATTGGTGCTGACAGAAGAGACGCTAAAGAATTCATTTGCCGAAGCTATTGCCGGTCGAATCAGTAGAGAATGCTTCCAGTTCCTTGATGCACCTGTTCAAACCTTAGGCTCAGCAAATGTTCCAGCAGTGCCATTGAACATGGGCATGGAAAAAGAAATGTTACCAAACGGCGATAAAGTACAAGCCGCAATTGAATGGTTATTAAACTATTAGAGACATGAAAAAGATCTGTACTTATAATGTGAATGGAATTCGTGCGGCCATGAAAAAGGGCTTTGTACAATGGTTGCAGGAGGAAGCACCTGATATTATTTGCATCCAGGAAACCAAAGCGTATAAGGAACAGGTAGAAACTGCGGCATTGGAACATGTGGGCTACCACCATTATTGGTTTTCGGCCGAAAAGGCGGGATACAGTGGGGTGGCCATTTTCTCGAAGGAAAAGCCCAAACATGTTGAGTACGGAACAGGGAATGAACTCTATGACAGAGAGGGAAGAGTGATTCGTGCGGATTATGATGGGTATTCTGTAATGAGTATCTATCACCCTTCTGGGTCTAGCGGTGATTTACGACAAGAGTTTAAAATGGGTTGGCTGGCATTTTTCTTGGAGTACGTAAATGAACTGAGCAAAGAGATTCCGAACTTGATTTTATGTGGCGACTACAATATCTGTCATAAAGCAATTGATATTCACGATCCAAAAGGAAACAAAGACTCGTCTGGGTTTTTGCCGGAAGAGCGGGAATGGTTCGACCAATTCGTTGACCAAGGTTATATAGATAGTTTCAGAACATTACATCCAGAGCCGGATAATTATACTTGGTGGAGTTATAGGGCCAACGCTAGAAATAATAACAAGGGCTGGCGTATCGATTACATTATGCTGACAGCTAATTTGGCCGACAAACTGAGCACGTCGCAGATTTTACCAGACGCAAAACATTCGGACCATTGTCCGATGTACTCTGAACTCGAAGTATAAAAAAAACCCGCTTCTAGCGGGTTCTTTAATTTAAAAAGAGTCTTACTTCTTAGTACTTGATATAGAAGCTGCCATCTGATACGTCAATATTAAATTGTTGACTGTCTTTTGCAGAGAATACAAATTTACCTGCCACGATACGGTTTGTTTTATCGTTGGTGGTTAATGTTACTTTACCCCCATCTGCATCATATAATTTTCCACCTACCTGCACACTTGCAAAGGCAGTCCCACCAATTTGCTGCTCATTGGCACCATCCACGCTAATATATAGGGCAAGCGTTGTGGATTGATCTTTGTCATTTGAAGTGATGCTTAAGCTACCATTTGAAGCATCAAAAGCAACTATGGGTAAACCTGCTGGGTCTAATACATGTGTACCAATAGTGGCAGCAATTGAATTTTCTTGTGGAGAAGTTCCACCACCACCACCAGATGAAGAACCAGTATCGTCATCTTTTTTGCAGGAGTTTAGCAACACGGTTGAACCAACCATCGTTAGGGCGAGTAATAGTGTAGTAAATTTTGTTTTCATTTTTCAATCAATTTATACAAGTATACGCAGACCCATGCAATTTTCGACGGGTTTTAGTCGAAGATTACTCTGTAGTTAACGAATTGTAAAATTTACACAAAAACTAAAATCTTTTCTACTGCCTACACAACCTTTTATAGATGACTACGTTTATACTTGTAGAAAGGGGGAATTACTTATGACAGATTTAATCGATCGTCAGCTGGCGAAAGCCGTTAGCCGACGCAAAACTTCACTCGATGTGTTGATGCGTTTTTTCAAAGTGCATTTTCATATTTCAATGTCGAAAGAAGTATTAGAAAAAAGATTAGCCCAATTGCGTTAGCCGCATACTTGGCATCTTTTTCGCTTGAAAGAGCCGCGTACAGATTATACTGTAGCGGCTCTTTTTTTGTTCCATACAAACGCATGAGCATGTAGGCCGCAAACGTGTTATCTTCACTGAAGCATATCCATGAAAAAATATTTCTTTGCTTTTTCTCTTTTTGGTCTAATGGCATGCGGAGAGGGCACTAGCGGTGGGGGAGCCGCATCAACAAAAAAAGGACCTAGCCGTGGCTTAGAGGCCAATGTTTTAAAGGTTAGTGGCCAAAGCCTGATTGAATCTATTCAAACGACTGGCACCGTAATGGCCAATGAGCAGGTAGAGCTCAAGGCAGAAGAAAGTGGTCGTTTAATAAAAATTTCATTCAAAGAGGGTTCAGAAGTCAGCAAGGGCAGCCCACTTTTTCAAATCGATGATCGCGACTTTCAAGCACAGGCAAAAAATGTTCAGGTAAACTTAAACTTGGCCAAAAAAGAATTTGAAAGGAATAGTTCATTGCTAAAAGCAGATGCAATTAGCCAGGAGGCTTACGATGCGAGCGCAAATAAGGTGGCCAGCTTACAAGCTGAATTAGATATCCTCTTGGTACGAATTGAACGTTGCTTAATTCGTGCACCGTTTTCAGGAAGAATTGGATTAAGACAAGTGAGCGAAGGGGCCTATATATCGGTTGGTCAGTCCTTGGTCAGTTTGGTTCAAGAGCGCCCAATAAAAATTGAATTTGAAGTCCCAGAGATTTATGCCTCTCGCATCATTAAAGGAATGCCATTGAATGCCTTTGCGTCTTCGGGTTCAGATACCTTAGACGCGACGATTTACGCTTTCGAGTCGAGCATCAATGCCGGGAGCCGTAACCTAAAAGTACGTGCTATTTGTGATGGAGATGCAAGCCGGATTGTTCCAGGAAGTTATTTGTCCATCTCTTTAGAACTTGAAGAAACTGATGATGCCATTATGATTCCCTCGGAAGCCGTAGTTCCTGAACTAAATGGACAAATGGTTTTTCTGGTGAAAAATGGTGTGGTTAAAAGCCAAAAGGTAAGCACTGGTTTGCGCAGGGCCAATGATATTCAAATTCTAAGCGGACTGGATGCTGGCGACAGCATATTATTAACCGGAATTTTGCAAGCACGCGATGGCATGCCTGTTCAAGCCATAGAAAGTGTTCGCTAACCATGAATATCTCTACCCTTAGCATACAGAGGCCGGTTATGGCCACCGTCATCAATATTTTTATTGTGCTCTTCGGGATAATTGGTTTCACCTATTTGGGTATTCGTGAGTTCCCAAGTGTCGACCCTCCAATCATTACCGTTACCACCAATTATTCAGGAGCCAATGCCGATGTAATTGAGTCACAAATTACTGAGCCTTTAGAAGAATCAATCAATGGAATTGCAGGGATTAAAGCGCTGACTTCAATTAGTAGCGAAGGAAGAAGTAGCATTAGTGTCGAATTTGAATTGGGTATTGACCTTGAAGCTGCCGCAAATGATGTGCGCGACAAAGTGTCTAGATCTGTTCGGAACCTGCCTCCAGATGCCGACCCGCCTGTTGTGGTGAAGTCGGATGCCAATGCGGAAACCATCCTGTCCATCACCGTACAAAGTGATAAAAGAACGCTTTTAGAACTGAGCGAAACAGGGAATAATGTCTTCAAAGAACGTATGCAAACCATTCCTGGCGTGAGTGAAATTCGCATCTGGGGAGAGAAAAAATATGCCATGAAACTGGAGATGGACCCGTCGAAATTGTCGGCCTATGGACTTACCCCTCTCGATATTCGAACTGCCCTCAACCAACAGAATGTAGAGCTTCCTTCGGGAAGGGTCGAAGGCTATGCAACGGAACTTACCATTCGGACTTTTGGTAGACTGACCACTGAAAAGGAATTTAATGATCTGATAATTTCAGAAAATGACGGTGTATTGGTCCGCTTTAAAGACATCGGCATTGCGCGCTTATTGCCAGAAAATGAACGTACGCTTCTCCGTGGGGATGGTGGAATTCCTATGATTGGTATTGCGATTACCCCGCAACCAGGAACAAATTATATTGAAATTGCAGATGCGGCCTATGCGCGTGTCGAGCAGATAAAAAAGGAATTGCCTCCAGATTATAAAATTGGGGTAGCACTTGATACCACCCAGTCTATTCGTAGTGCTATCACTGAGGTCCAAGAAACTATTCTGATTGCTTTCTTGCTGGTAGTCTTGGTCATTCTGCTCTTTTTGAGAAACTGGCGCACCACCTTGATTCCGGTAATTGCTATTCCGATTTCGCTCATTGGAGGCTTTTTTATCATGTATCTCTTGGGATATTCAATCAATATCCTAACACTTTTGGCCCTTGTACTTGCTACCGGTTTGGTGGTGGATGATGCCATTGTGGTGATGGAAAATATTTATTCGAAGGTTGAAAAGGGCATGCCACCGATGCAGGCCGGCATTGAGGGCTCCAAAGAAATTTTCTTCGCCGTTATCTCCACCACCATTACCCTTACTGCGGTTTTTTTGCCTATCATATTCTTAGAAGGACTCACTGGGAGATTATTCCGAGAGTTTGGAATGGTCGTGGCTGGAACCGTAATTATTTCAACCATCGTTTCGCTTACCCTAACTCCAATGATGAGTTCGCGGATTCTTAAAAAGAGCAGCTCTCAGGCGAAGTGGCTCCTGTGGTCAGAATCGCTCTTCGTGGGCTTAAACGACCTCTATAAACGTAGCTTGAATGTGTTTATGCATTGGCCTAAGATTGCCTGGCTCATTGTAGCCGTGTCAGGGATTAGTATTTATTGGTTGGGCTCATCTATCCCATCTGAATTGGCACCGATGGAAGACAAAAGCCGCCTACGAATCGTGGCTAGTGCGCCGGAAGGTGTTTCCTACGAATTGATGGATCGCTATGTTGAAGAGCTGGTAAACCTGACCGATACGATGCCGGAAAAAGAGTCCCTGTTAAGTGTTACGTCGCCGGGTTTTGGTTCTTCTATCAATATCAATTCTGGTTTTGTTCGATTAACGCTTGTTAAACCTGAGGAACGCACCAAATCACAGGGCCAGATTGCTTCTGAATTAGGGAAACTGTTAAGCCAATATAGTTTTGCCCGCACCTACGTAGTTCAAGACCAAACGATTGGTGGAGGTCGCCATAGCGGACTTCCACTTCAGTTTGTATTAAAAGCGCCAAATTTTGAAGAACTAAAAGAAGTGTTACCTAAATTTATGGATAGCGCCATGGCTACGGGTCAGTTTGAAATTATGGATGTTAACCTGAAGTTCAATAAACCGGAACTAAAAGTATCTATCAATAGAGAAAAAGCGCGCTTGATGGGTGTTTCAGTGCGCGATATTGCAGAGACTATGCAGCTTTTATTCGGACAGCAACGCTTTGGCTATTTCATAAAAGATGGAAAGCAATACCAAGTAATCGGACAAGCATCCCGCAATAACCGAAATGAGCCAGCGGATTTATCTTCAGTCTACGTAAAAAATAAAGACGGTAACCAAGTGCAACTCGCCAACTTGGTAGATATGGAAACAGAAAGCAGTCCGCCTCAATTGCATCGTTATAACCGTTTTGTTTCGGCCACTGTTTCCGCACGTCCGATTGAAGGAAAAACCTTAGGCGATGGAATTGATGTGATGGAGGGTGTTGCGAAGGAATTGCTGAATGAAAAGTTTAGTACCGACCTTACTGGAACCTCCAAAGAATACCGAGACAGCTCTGGCAGCTTGCAGTTTGCCTTTTTGTTGGCTTTGATTCTTATTTATCTGGTATTGGCAGCTCAGTTCGAAAGTTTCCGTGACCCGCTAACGATCATGATTACCGTTCCGTTGGCTTTGTCTGGGGCCCTCCTTTCTTTATGGATATTCGACCAGACATTGAATATATTTAGCCAAATCGGAATCATTGTTCTCGTTGGTATTGTCACCAAGAATGGAATTTTGATCGTTGAGTTTGCCAATCAAAAGAAACAAGAAGGCATGTCGAATAAAATGGCTGTAGTCGAAGCTGCCGTTCAGCGTTTTCGTCCTATATTAATGACAAGCATGGCAACCATTCTAGGCGCATTGCCGATTGCTCTGGCATTGGGTGGGGCAACAAGTAGGATTCCTATGGGGATTGCCATTATTGGTGGATTGATCTTTTCATTGGGATTAACCTTGTATGTTATTCCAGCCATTTTCTTGTTTATTAGTTCACGCCAATCGCGTTTGTCTGCGATGCAAAAACTTTCTCATGATAAAAAATAGCCTGATTCTTCTTTGTATGGGATTCATGCTTGCCACCACCAGCAACGCACAGGTGCCTATTACCCTGCATCAAGTAGCCGATAGTGTCTTGGCCAATAACTATTCCATCCGACTAATACGGATTGATGCGGCAGTAGCAACAGAGCAGAATACGCTGGGTGCGGCCGGTTATTATCCTAGCATTAGCCTAAATGGAACTCAGCAGAATAGCCTTGTTAATACCCGCCAGGAGTTTTTTAATGGAGATATTCGTTCAGCAGATGGTGCACTGAATCAATCGGCTTCATTAGGTATTCGACTTGATTGGACTCTTTTCCAAGGGTTTTATGTGCAAAGTATTCGCGATGAACTCCAGCTAAAAGAAGAAGCTGCCGCATTGCAAACGATCCTCACAATGGAGGCCGAACTCTATGAAGCTTCTCGCCTCTATTATGAAATTGCAGCAAGAGAACAATTGTTCATGTCTTTGGATACCGTTCTCATTTATAGTCAATTGAGGGCGGACTTGGCCAAGAAGAAAATGGAACTTGGGAAAACAAGTCGGTTGGATTATCTGCAGAGCCTGCTTGATCTGAATGCGGATAGTGCTCGGTGGCTGCAGGAGCGTTCCATGCTCATAAACCTTAAGACTCAACTGAAACAGAAAATGGGGGCTTCTCCTTCCATAAGCTATACCTTGAACGACACCATGCGTGCATTATCCATATTTCCATATGAAGAACTCAGGGCGAATGGCATGAGGCAGAATACACAATTAAGAAACAGCAAACTGCAGGAGGTATTAGCAGTTAATGGGATTCGCACGGCGAAGAGTCAGCGTTACCCAAGTTTAGGGTTATTCTCAGAGTACAGTTTTATCAGTTCACAAAGTGCGGTAGGTATTTTGAAATCAAATCAAAGCCTGGGCCCAGCAGCTGGAGTTGGGTTGACCTATAATTTGTTCAATGGTTCACAGGTAAATCGAGAAGTTGCGGTTGCAAAGCTTAAACGAGAGGGAGCTTCCATTCAACGAGAGAATGTCGAGTATTCATTTGAGATGGAGTTGATTCAAGCCTATGAGGAGTATTTACTTCAATACCGTTTGGTAGAGTTTGAGCAATCGAATGTAGTATTGGCTCGTGAAAACGTGAAATTGGCCCAAATTCAGCTCAATGCAGGAAGTATCAATGCTTTTCAGTTTAGGGATGTGCAACAAATTAGCATCGAATCGGAAGGCCGTTATGCAAATGCCCTCTATAACCTCAAGCGCTCAGAGCTTGAATTAATGAGATTGAGTGGGGGATTAGTAAATTATATCACGCAGCACAAAGACTAGAAATAACGTTCACAAAGCCCCTTAATTTCGTCGATACCAAAATAGCGCGTTACCGCATCCTGTTTTTTTGCTGCATTTGGCATATTCGCATATTCGGCTTCCTCTGGATTCATGCATAGGGTAAAGCCTCCGGCATCTTTTATCTCCTTGAGCCCAATACCTCCATCTGCATTTGCACCAGATAATAATACGGCTGCAGTGCGGGTAGCTGTGTTATGTGATAAACTTGAAAACAGCACGTCAATGGCAGGCTTACAATGCCAAACAGGTGGGCTGTCTAAAAGGCGCCATTTTTGATCTTCATCCAATTCTATATGATTTCCGGCTGGGGCAATATAAATATGTTTTTTCTGTAGTTTTTCCTTGTCTATTGGTTCTTTAACTATGAAGTCTGTATAATATTGTAGAAGCTGGATCAGGTTTGACTTATGGTCTTTTGAGCGGTGGATGACCAAGACGATGGAGGGTCCCTGGTTATGTTTTATCCATTCAATCATAGCTGGAAATGAACCTGCAGAGCCTCCAATGGCGAGAATGTCGAACTTGGAGTTAGCATCGGGACTATGCTGTTTTAAGTCAGTCAATTTTCTGGTAAATTTTATGAACTGAATCTATTTCTTTAAACCGATAGGAGCGCGATGTGAAGCGTAAAGTTTCTTTTTCGCCCAAACATAAAAAGCCACCCATATTCAAATTGTGGTGAATAATGCGCATCACCTCATCTTGCATACTAAGGTCGAAATAAATGAGGGTATTTCGGCACATGACCATGTCAAATTTTTTATGATCGGGCATTTGAAGGATGCCTCCACTTAAAAAAGCACAGGATCTCTTTATCTCAGGAGTGAGATGAAATGAGTTTTTGCTTTCTGTGAAATAATCTAGAAGGTTTCCATTTCCACCAGCTAAATGATAAGCTTCAAGGTAGCTGTTCAGCTGCCGAGTTGCATAGGTTCCTTGTTGCGCTTTTTGAATGACGCTTTTATTAATATCGGTACCGAGCAGGCTGCTATGGGTAAGGAGCCCATGCTCTTTTAATAATATGGCTGTGCTCACCACTTCTTCTCCTGTAGAGCATCCTGCATGCCAGGAAGAGATGGATTTTAGTTTGGCTAATTCAGGAAAAACAAGCCGCTGTAGCGCAATGAAAAAGATCGGGTCACGAAACATTTCTGTAACGTTAACGGTAATCTCCTCAACCATCTCTTCTCCAAAGCTCGGGTCTTGTTTTAATTTTCTTAGTGCCCCTTCTAAACTTTGATGTTTCAATTGTAAGAAACGCTCAACTCTTCTTTGTATGGAAGCAGGGGCATAGTTATGAAAGCTCACTCCAGCGTGTTTCTCAATGGCATCGTAAAGGCTAATTAAATCAGGAGGGCTCAGGTTCATTTTTTCATCTCAACGAAGTAGGCGCAAATTATCCTGAAAAAACTAAGTCTGCGCATTTTACCAAAAAAAAGAGACCGATGCTCCTCAGTAAGAAAGGGAATTTTATTTTGGTTGAATTTTTCCGCTTCCAGTTATGGTGGATCGAATTATTGGAGACCCCATATACGCAATGTGGCCACTTCCAGAGATACTTGCGTCGATTAGTTCCTTTGCGTAAATATTTAAGCTTCCCGACCCACTTATGTCAGCAAATACCGTGTCGGCCAAAAGGTTGAATAAATGACCGTTGCCGGAACCAGAAATATTTGCCTCTAGAACAGAACAGCTTCCATTTGCGCGGATTTCCCCAGAGCCGGAAATGCGAAAATTCATGATGCCATTTGTGTGCACTCCATGGGCAATAATTTTACCTGATCCGCTAATTTCTGCATTTCTGAATCCCTCAAAACTTCCAATTGTTTCCATTTTACCACTGCCTTTCAGAATCAGACTACTAAGTCTTGGCAAATGAATAATTACCTGAGCTTGAGAGTTTCTTAAATAGGTATGTTTTTCAATTCCAATGACTAGCTTGTTGCCAACAATTACCGTTTCTATATATCCAACAATGTTTTGATAATCCCTTACTTCGACAAAAAATACGCTGTCTTGGTACAAGATAACCTCAGCAGAATGGTTAAGTTCCACGGCATCAAATCCTTGAAGTTGGCGAATTTCACTGACAATGGATCCGCTACCTCTCTGGTATTTTTGCTTGCTGCAAGAACTCAAAGTAGCCAAGGTAAGTAGTCCAATAATAAAGGCATATTTCGTTTTCATAATTTAAGAACACACAAACTAGGCGCTACCCTACCTGCTCAGATTTTTTTTGAATAACGCATCATGTTCTAAAGCTTCCATTATATTTGGGAATGAAGAAACTATTACTCTTATTTTGTGTGATGAGCTCTGCCATGACTGTGGTGGCGCAAAATCATTATTCCTTTAGCCAGCGTTCAGCTAACTATACGGAAATGACCAATGGTACCGTTGTGTCGCCATCAGAATGGGATGATTTTGAAACCGCGATTGCCATGCCTTTTCCTTTTAAGGTCTTTGGTAAATCTGTCGATTCTATCATTATTGCCGATGATGGTTGTTATTTTTGGGAAGACGGAGACGATTACCTGAGCCCAAGTGGTGCGGATGCGGTAAGCCGTGGAGCAGACCAATCTCCCGTAACGTATCGAGTAGACGGAACAGGAAATGAGCGCATTTTAAAAGTTCAATGGCCAAATATTTCATTCTATGAAATTGTTGATTCTTTCCCGAATGATTTTGCCAATTACCAAGTATGGTATTATGAAGGAAGCAATATCATCGAGTTCCATATTGGTTCATCATTTATTGGTGAAGGTGCCCTGGCGGAGATTGATATTTTCCCTTTTATCAATGACGAGGATGGAGTAAAAGGCATTGTTCTCGATGGTGATCCCGCGAGCGCTACTCCAAACTACGATATCGACAATGCTACTGGACTAACAAAAAATCCTTCCGTGAACACGATTTATGTGTTTACTCCAGGCTTCCCAAACGGAACTGCAAATGCTGCTTTTGAAACACAAGTGTCATTGTATCCAAACCCGGTAGGAAATCAGCTGAATATCCATACGGATTTAGAGGTAGAAGGTATTGAAATTTATAATTTCAGCGGACAACTCATTCACGCTGAAACAAGTATTGGAAACGACCAAACGGTGAACACAACGGCCTTGAGTAGCGGCCTTTACTTGATCAAAATTGAAACAAGTGCTGGCGTTATTACCAAGCGCTTCGTGAAATAGAAAAAGTATCAATAGCAAAAGAGGAAGGCGTTCAATGGAGCACCTTCCTCTTTTTTGTTGTGGTCCCGCCGGGAATCGAACCTGGATCAAACGTTTAGGAAACGCTTATTCTATCCGTTGAACTACGGGACCATTTGGGCTGCGAAATTAGGTAAAAACAAGGGAAATTTTAGTGTGAGGGAATCCATGTCCGCCGAAGCCAGCTGAATAAGTCGAAAAGTAAAACAAGGCTGTTTCATTACGAACTTGATGCGGGTATGGTTTCTTTAAAAAAGCGCATATTTGTCCGATGCAGCGCTTGCTTACTTTATTGGCTCATGTTCGTCCTGTTTTGGTGCGCTATGCCTATCAAAAAAGCTGGCATGTACACCGTTCATTTTTCCGTGAACTCAAGCCATTTCTTCAGCAAATGAGTGAGTCCGAGCAGACTATTCTCTACAAACGAATCAGCAAATACATCCTCAATATCCATTACATCTTCGGCTGGTTCGGGGTATTGCGGGGCAAACACTTAACTCGCTCAGAAAGAAAAGTGGCCTTGTATTTATCCGGATTCATTCCTATGTACGATGATTATAATGATGATGATGGATTGAATCATGAACAAATCATGACGCTGCTTGCAAAAGAGCGAGAAGAATGCACACCTAAAGAACAGTTGTTCGTATATTTCTATAAGCAAGCTATTGCCCATTATGCTGATTCGGATTTGTTTTGGAAGTATTTAGAGAAGGCGGGGGAAAGTCAGGACGAAAGTCTACAACAGTTTGAGTCTACTTTGCGGACGGAAGAGATCTTTGATATTACAACAAAGAAAGGGGGGTATTCGCTGCTTTTCTTGCGTGGAGCAATGGCGCAGAAAATGCAAAAGGAAGAGTCCGAAGCGGTATTTCTTCTTGGACAATTGATTCAATTGATGGACGATATCTTCGATATGCATAAAGATGCAATGGCCTCCATTTCAACACTGCCAACTAGCACAGATGATATAAAAAGTCTGAGGCACCTATTTTACTCAATTTATGAGCAAACGCTTTCTCGATTTAATCAATTGGAATATGCATTAATCCATCGAAAGAAATTTGAAAAGTACCTGCGTTTTTTCATTGCTCCTACTTTTGTTTGTTTAGATCAGTTTGCTGAGTTACAAGATAAAAACGACGGAAAATTTGACGTAAAAAAGTATGCCCGTAAGGCACTTATATGCGATATGGAGCATCCTGCGAATATTTGGCGCAGCTTAAGGTATTATTGGAAGGGTTTCCATCGCAAATCGAATTAGGATTATTTTTGTGCTTCAAAGCAACACAAACAATGGATTGACAAAGTATGGACGGAGTAGATTATGATATCATTATTTGTGGCGGCGGACCTGCGGGAAGTACCTGCGCCATGACCTTTAAGGATACAAATGCCCGGGTGCTGGTGATTGATAAGACTTCGTTTCCAAGAGAGAAAGTATGTGGAGACGGCATAGCGCCTTATATCCCAAAAATTTTGAATCGAATTTCCCCGAGTTTTAAAGAGGCATTTGAGGCATTTCCTGCAAAATCATCCATTACTAAAATATTTCTTCGTTCCTATAATGGTACCTCGGTTGAGGTAGAATTAAACGAACATTTTTATGTCTCCACCCGCTATAATTTTGACACCTTTTTGTATGAGCAGGCCAATAGCTTACCCAATGTTGACTATGCCAATAATACCTCAATAAAAGATGTAAAAGTATATGCGGATTATGCTGAGGTCCAAACTGATACGAGAATCTATAAAGCTAAACTAGTCATTGGCTGCGACGGTGCAATGTCTGCTGTACGACGTGCCTTGACTGATTTCAAAGTCAAGGAAGAAAAAAAGTGGGCCACAGTTCGTGCCTACTATTCTGGAGTTACGGGTACAGACCAAGAACGCTTTGAAGTATATTATTCAAAAAAACACCCCAATGGATATTTTTGGCTTTTTCCATCTGAAGGTGGAAAGGTGAACATTGGTTTTGGAACGTTTTCGCATCTGGTTTCCGAAAGAAAGTTAGATGTAAAAAAGCTGATGCTCGACATGGTAGCAGAGATACCCGAATTGAAAGCGAGATTCGCGAAGGCAAGTTTAGAGGGCGATATTAAAGGCTGGAGCATTCCGGTTGATTTTGAAAATTCTATACTTTCCGGAGATCGGTTTATGCTTTGCGGAGATGCCGCCTCCTTGCCCGACCCAGCCACAGGAGAAGGTATTGGCCCCGCCATGTCTTCCGGTAGAATCGCTGGTTTCTTTGCACAAAAATGCCTTGAAAAGGAGTGTTTTTCCGATTCATTTATGAAAGGCTATAACCAGGAAATTGAGAAAAAGTTTGGCTCCCTGATTCGAAAACGTAAGCGTGTTGAAAAATGGTTCTCCAAACATAATTGGATGCTCGATTCTTTTGTGTCGGTGATAGGTGCTTCCAAGTTTATTCGAAAAAGAGGGGAAGTACTTTTAGGGCGCTTATTATCTTGAACTTTCAAATAAAGCAAGTAACAAATCCAAGAGTCTGATTTCTAGATCCCTTTTGGCTTGCTTAATACAGGTATGCTGATCTTATAGCTCTACCTTCTTAGAATAATTGGGGCTGATTCGCAGTCATTCACCTTTTCAAAACCTATTCATGATAAAAACTAGATTCATTCTCGCAGTGGCTGCGGCCTTAGTGTTGAGCGCCTGCGGTCAGGTTAGGGTTGAAACGGCCGAGAATTTTGAACAAGTTGAGTTGCCGGATAGCTCCATTGTTTACCTTAGCCATAATAGCAGTCTTACCTATGACGAGAGTTTTAATCCTCGAACCTAAAATTAAAGGGCGAGGCATTTTTCAGTGTCAATGAGGGAGAAACACCTTTTGTGATAGAAACAGAAAGTGGCGAAGAAGTGACTGTAGAAGGTACGGAATTTTTTATGTCGGCTTCAGTAACTGGGGTGGTGGTAGAAGTTGAGTCTGGCTTTGTTATGCTCCAGGTTGTAGGGGTTGAACCTCGTCGCATTCAACGGGGAGAGCGCATGGATTATAACCGTCATGATAACGGTCTCCATCTCGGTCAGGCTAAACACGCTCACCAAGATTGGATTTATATGATGGGCTTAGATTTTAAAAAGTCGGGCATTTTTCTAAAAAGAGGAAGAAAACATAGAGGTCCCGACTATCATCAACAAAACCACAATAGATCAAAGGGACATAAGCCAGGACACGGTAAATCAAAGCCAGGTCATAATGGAAAAGGGCATCAAGGGAAAGGGAAGAGGTAATTCTGAGCCGCGCTAAACATTGGCTTATTGTGGAGATACGCGCCAAGGTTTACAAGACGCCACGCGGCTGCGAAGTAAAAGAGTGGTCGGGGTATGCTAACAGTCGTCTTTGGTTCGTTCTGAACAAAACTTCTGATTCAAATCCCCATTTTGGAAGACGGATGAACTTAAATCACATTGGGCTTTTATTTTTAATGCTTGTGTCGTTCAATTGGCAAATCGTGTTTGGCGTGCCGAAGGGCTCTTCTCCAGCAGTGCGTATAGATTCAGTTTATAAAGGCGAGGATACACTATTGATCGCAGCAAATCCCGAAGGAGATAGTATTGATACACTTGATATTGTCCATAACGACTTTTTAAATAACCGTGTTGTCAATTACGAAAACAAGCGGAAGGTGATGATGGCTTCAAATAGGATAGTTTGCGTTTGTAATTATAAACAAAATTCCTCCTATGTAATTCATGACGAATATCTTCTTCGAATACGAAATGGTGAGGTTATTTTAAGAACACCTCTAAAAAGTTGGTCAGAAAGTGAGTTCAAGGAAATTATTAATTCTCATGGGTAAGAAGCAATCTATTTTATTAATTGTCCTCTTTTTGTTTTCCAGCTGTTCGGTTTTTACACAGAATGAATCGACGAGGTCCGAAAATGCCAGCTTCATCTCCGAAGAGGTAAGTACCAATTGGAAAATAGATACTTTTGGATGTTTAGGCTTAAGAAAGGCTTTGCCTATAGACACTTTGCTGCTAGGTGAAACTGCCTTGAAAGTGATTGAAACCATCGGACCCCCATTCGATTCCAGTGGAAGCTCAGTTCGAGGGGCCGGCAACTGGATATATTTTATTTCCACCGATTTCTGTGAATATCGAGATGAAGGGTATTCTCCTTTTGAATATGGGGGAATGGTTCTAGAGCTAAGAATGAAGGACGGGGTAATTAGCGATACCTATTATAGTGTCATCAACTAAAAACAGGGTTAATCCCGTTGTATATAGGAGCTTGTAAAGCCATCTTGCCTGTGCAGAAAAAGTAAAATGCCGAGAATAATTATTGTCATATTGATGCTTTTAGTGGTTCCCGTTTTTAGCCAAGCTCAACAATTTGATTATGAGAATAGCACCTATGATTCACTGCTAAAAAGCGAGAAGTCTTTTGAAGTCCTTGACACGATTTATTATGATAGTCCTATGTACACTTACCGAATCAAATACAATTTCACTTCGTTTATGGATGGATATGAAGTAGGTTTCTTTTCTCCTAAGAAACTCCCTGAGGAATTGCTAAACTTTATGAGTGAGTATTTTAAGAATACAAGCTCTTGCAAGAATGATAGCATGTCCAAGAGATTTTTTGACTACCTGAATGGGGATAGCATCTATTTCGAAATTGGATTGAATTTGTTTCTTGGCAGTTATTTTCAGCGTTATCAATTGTCTTGCAATTCAACCCAGCTCAATTCAGACAACGAGAATTTGTATCGTTTATTTGAACAAAAATGTGATCGTTATTTGCTTTTTAAATGCATGATTTCTGACCTTCATGTCGGGATGCACCATATTCGAATTCCTATTAACATGAAAGAGCAATTAATCATTGTTCCTGGGCCAATGGGCATTGAAGAAAATTATTGTAACCATTAGCTCTGTATGTGAAATGGGAATAAGAATGGATTGAAGTCTGCACAGAACCTGAAATATAGCTTTCCAAAATTTGTTTGCACCTCTGTTTCGCCACTTGCGAAAACACGTCCATTCTTGGTGAAGGTTGAAACGTTACCCTTGAATTAGAGATATTCAATGAATAGGTACCTTTATTGTCGAGCAAGTATTATGAAAATGTTGAGTGCGATTGGATATAGCCTGCTTCTCCTATTGGGTATTTATTCCCTTAGCATGCGTGCACAAGCCAATGATTTTAATCCGGTTAATACCAAAAATGCGCAAGGTCAGAAGGTTGGGTTATGGATAGATTCACAGGGTGATTGCATCAAGGAAGTCAGCTTTTATGTGAATGATTTCAAGGAAGGGCCCTCCTTTCATTTTGGTGATTCCGGGAAGATTGACTCGGTATTCATCTATAGCATGGGAATAAAATCAGCTGTCAGCATGGAGCATGTATATCCAATTGAAGGCAAGCCGTTTTTTTATTCGGAAGGCTATTCAGGTCTGCGCTTTTGGTTAAATGGTTATTGGAATATTAGAGACGGATACCTCCATGGCATTCACTGGAATACGCGAGATGAACGGTCGTACAAAAAGGGAAAAAGTTATTATGTGTATTATAAAGGGAACTGCGTGTATATGTGGTTTGATGATAAAAAAGGAAATCATCTAAATGGCTATAACCTGTATGAAAAGAGAACAAGTTATTCCTTGGATAGCGCCTTTTTGAAAGGTAAAAACTTGACCATGTCTTTTTCGAATTTGACCACGACACCAATTCGGGTTCCTAATTTATATGGCCGAACAATCGAATACAATTTAAAGGACCTAAACCCCGAACATTATTGGCAATCGAATGACACGCTTTATGTCAGTATTTCAGACAGTTCCAATAGAAATGAGTTTATCTGGGAAACAAAAGTGGGCGGCTATAAGCAAAGATATAAACCCTATCAGTTTACGATAGCAGACCGGATGATTGAAAACGTGCTCCTGCCCAATGAAAACGTTTCATATAGATTAAAGATTGATTTGAAGGAGCCTCCGCATTTCTTGGCATTTCAATATGTAAATCGAATAGATTGTCTTCGTATTTCGATAATAGAGTAGCTTATTCTTATCTCAAGTATTCGCAATGTTAAACCCCTATTTATTAACCGGCATTTTTAAGAGAAATCAATCAAATGCAACCATTTCATCGCTTCATTCATTCAAGAACCAAATTAGTGAGCATGAAACGATTATTACCAGCAATAGGCCTATTCTTTATGTCCCTCTTCGGAGCAGCCCAATCTTTTTATGATGGCGTAAGCATCCACTACATCACTCCGGGTGATCCGATATCTGCACTGGATAAGCGCTACTATTCGGCTTTAGCGTTTGAAACCCCGCAAATGGCTTGGGTTGGATTTGCCGATTTAGCCCAAGACTTAAAAAGCTTTGCGAATCCGCTTGGCATCATCCGAAATGATTCATTTTTTGCAGTGAAAGATTTTCCTTTCGCGGCACCAACACGGGTTTATGATCTAGTGCTAGGCGCCGACAATGAGCTTCTTGCCGCAAGCGATGCTGGACTACTTTCCCATAAAAATGGCGTATGGACTAAGGTAGCCGATCTTCCATCCAATAATATCCGCTCCGTGGCCTATTCCAATGGCTTTCTTGTAGTCGGTTCCGATTCCGGGATTATTCGTATCCATGGCACCGAAATAGACCGATTTACCATGTCGAATTCAAGCCTGCCCAGCGATATAATTCGTGCGGTAGAAACCGACGCCAATGGAAATATATATGCCGCCACCAATGAGGGAGCATTTATTGTCTATAACGGAAAAGCTCAAGCGTATACCACAAATTCTAGCAATTTGCTGTCCAATCGGATTTCGGCAGTGGCGCTTCAAGGCGCAACACTTTGGCTCAGCTCCGACGACGATGCGATAAGTGAGCACTTGTTCTATATCGACCTCAATACCCAAAACTTGGTAAACCCAGCGGAATCGGATAACTGCTTTGCCATGAAAACTGGAAATAGCATTTTTCGTCTCGTACAGGGTGAAAAGGGAGATGTTTGGTTCACTTCAGGAAAGATGTTTTCTGATGGTTCCTGTGAATTTGTACGACTGCAGAATAGAGAAACGAAAATATATACCTTACATGCAGATTTTTGGGCAGGGAATGGAAGCAATCATCTTTTTCAGTTACGCAGTCCAGGTACCTTTCACATCATTGACGACTTCGGACAGTCCTATTTATGGGAGCCTGCTAACTATGCGGCTGCACCAGGGTGGACTCCTCAGAGCGTTACATTTCTAGACATCAATAAAGTAAGCGCACCCATTATTCCAGACGCTCAAATGTTCTGGCAAAGGCAGCCGAATGCACCGAAATATGAAGTGCCTAAAAATTCTTGCCTCTCGACCACCTATGTTGGCGGTTT
>Ga0100393_10000445_pt1 | contig 45355 bp, 38 predicted proteins | sample CryGeymeta201517_FD_81546 | JGI IMG/M metagenome (GOLD analysis project Ga0100393, IMG submission 81546) | Groundwater microbial communities from Crystal Geyser aquifers in Utah, USA - Crystal Geyser metaG 2015-17 | ecosystem: Environmental > Aquatic > Deep subsurface > Groundwater | place... | reverse complement strand
TCTCTTTGAATCGTTAAATTTCTTGGTGGATGTGGCACCCACTTTGGGGCGAGCACGTCGCCTTTTGAAGTCAAAGACTTACGGTGCTGTCACGCTTGACCTGACCTTGGCGGATGGTCCTGGAACGCGGCTTATCGGTGAAATTCGCACAGATCCCAAGATTCGAGACACGCCGATTATCATCGTTTCGGGCAGTTGCGATGCGGTGGAAGAGCGAGGCTTTATTGTGAGCGACGTGCTGAGCAAGCCGGTCGACGAAGACAGACTCGTGTTGGCCTTACGCGACGCGATTAAGTCCTCAAGCGGGCGAATCTCGATTCTCCATGTGGAGGATGAACCTGACCTTCAGCGCATTTTGCGTCGGACGCTCTCGGCCGAGTGGGACGTCTCAACGGCAGCGACGGTGGCGGAAGCGAAGCGACAGCTTATGGAACGGGCTTTTGATGTGGTCGTTCTCGATCTAGATTTGCCCGATGGCCGTGGCGAAGAGGTACTCACGTTGGTCGGAGACGCTTCTGTGATTATCTTCTCGGCCTCATCGGCCCCTGAGGACTTGGTTGGCCACGTGGCCGGCGCGTTTCTAAAGGCGCGTACGGTCCCGCTTGACCTAAAAGTGACCATCAGTGAACTGGTTCGAAAAAGAAAGGATTTGGCATGACCACTGTGTTGTTGATCAATGATGATGATGACATTGCGCAGCTTGTTCGATCCTTATTGCAGGCGCGCGGGATGACCGTGCTGGATGCTCACGATGAGTCGACGGTTGAGAAACAACTTCGTGAGTTTCCGGCCGACGTGGTGGTGATCGACTCCGACATTCGAAGCGCGACTTCGCTGCATCTGATTAATGTCGTGCGCTCCCTGACAAAGGTGCCCATCGTCTTGTTGACTGAAGCCTCGTTGGCGCTTAGGTGCCTTCCTTCGCTTGATTTGCCATTGGTGTTTTCTAAGCCCATTGATGTCAACGATTTTGCCGAACGCATCATGGCCCTTGTCCCAACGGAGGAGGCCGAAGTGCTTAGCGATCTGACCGCTCAATTGGCAGATTTGCGCAAGGTTTTTGCCGATGCGTTGCCCTCGAAACTAGACACCTTAAGTGAGGCTGTTTCGGCAGCACAGATGGACCCCGCGCATATCGAAGTGGCTCATATGTTGGCGCACCGCCTCCATGGATCTGCCGGATCGTACGGCTTTGAAGCGGTGGGTCACGCGGCGGCTGGACTCGAAGACCTCTTGGCCGATGTGTTCGAAAACCGGCAATTGGCGTCGCAAAATGCATTTTGGGAGTCGGTTCGTTCGGCGCTTCAAGACACGCGAATGTCCGCGAATCGCGCACCGGAACTGGAAGCGATTGCACCCGGAGTCTTGATCGGGCGAACCCGTGCCATTTTGGTTGTGGATGATGACCCTGATTTCCTGCGACTGGTGAAGGCTAACTCACGCGCTTTGATGATCGACGTCGTGACGGCGCAAACTCCCCAAGAAGCGCTGCAATATGCGCGTACACGCCCATTTGTTGCGGCCCTCCTGGATGTTCATCTTGGGCCCAACACGAATGCGTTCGAGTTGGCAAAAGAGATTAGGCGAACCCCTCAGAATGAGTCGCTTCGAATCGCGTTCGTTTCTGGTGATGGAGCGATGCAAACTCGAGTTTCAGCCATTGAGGCGGGCGCCAGTAAGTTTCTAGAAAAGACTACTTTGAATGATTCGTTTGCGACCACGATGGAGGCTTTTCTGAAGTCGTCAGCTGACGACCGAGGGCGAGTGATCGTGGTTGAAGACGATGCCGACACGCGCGAAATGTATATGTTTATTCTGGAACAGGCGGGATACTCCGTGTCTGGTCTAGAATGCGCCGACGTTTTGGTCGAAACCCTCGAAGAAAAAGGCGCTGACCTCTTATTGCTCGATGTAAACCTGCCCAGATTATCCGGTGTCGATGTCTGCCGGGCGCTCAGGATGTCGGAACGCTGGGGTTTATTGCCCATTTTAATCGTTACCAGTTTGGCTGATGCGCGGTTGCGAGTGAACGCCTATCGGGCGGGCGCGTCGGACGTGATGTCAAAACCTGTCCTCCCCGAGGAATTAGTGGCGCGTGCGGATGCTCAAATGGAGCGTGCACGCTTGCTGAGAGACCGCGCCGACAAAGATGGACTTTCGGGTTTGATGAGTCGTCGTGCGCTGCTGGAGAACTTTCAGCGTGTGCTGGGGCGATGCAAACGAGAGCTCGAACCGCTCGCGCTCGTGTTCCTGGACATAGATCGATTTAAAATGGTGAACGACACTCGCGGTCATCTTGCTGGCGACCGCGTCATCGCTCGCCTGGGCGAATTAATGCGTCAGCGATACCGCGTGGAAGACCTGCGTGGACGGTGGGGAGGCGAAGAATTCGCCCTCGTTTTTCCGGGACAGGAACGCGAATTTGCGACGCATGCCGCTGAAAACTTACTGCGTGAATTCAGCAGGATTCCGTTCTATTCGGATGACGGCACCGAGTTTTATGTGACGTTTACCGCAGGAATTTCCGGTTATCCGGACGACGGCGAATCGCTGGAGGCCTTGTTCCGCTGCGCCGACGATCGACTCTACGCCGGTAAAAGAAGCGGCAGAAATAGAATTATGGGGGCCGGGTCCTTGACCGAGGTTTCCGAAATTTGGGACGCGGAGGAAGGCCTATGAAGATACTCTTGGTGGACGACGAAGAAGATATTCGGAAAGTGGCGAGGCTCAGCTTGGTTGGAGTGGGCAAATTTGATGTGATGATGTGCTCAGGTGCAGCGGACGCTCTGACCGCAGCCGGCGAAAGTCAATTTGACCTGATTCTCATGGACATGATGATGCCCGGCATGGACGGCCTAGAGGGCCTTCGACGCATGCGCGAAGCCGACATCACGACACCAGTCGTGTTCATGACCGCGAAAGTTCAGAAAAAAGAAGTCGAGGGTTATCTTGCGGCCGGCGCTCTTGGGGTGATCGAAAAACCCTTCAATCCCATGACTCTGCCCGACGAGATTCGCGGCATCTTGAAGAGATAAATCGCAAAGGATGGCGCAGAATGGGACGGACTGACTCGTGAGGCCATCGAAAGAGAAAACGCGCTCCAGCACACCGCCGTAGATGAATTTTTCGTTGCGACGACGTCGACCCCGATGGTCTCATCATCAACCGTGTACGCGGGTTTTATCGAATTCGAATGACTAGTCCTGCAGCCGGATGGCTTCTGGTGGCACAAAGTCGGTCAACCAGACCCCATTGGTGCTGACGTAGAAGTTGAGGCCTTTGGCGACCATTGCATTCGCGTCGATTTCCAGAATGATGGGCTTGCCGCGTCGAGCTCCAACCTGAGTCGCTGTCGCTACGTCTGCGGACAGGTGAACGTGATGCCGCTTCATTTTCGACAGGCCGTCGCGCAAGATGATATCTACCACGTCGGCGTACGTTCCGTGGAATAGGCGATCGGGCGGAGACGCCGCCTCATAGCCGAGCTCGACGTCGATCGAATGCCCTTGGTTGGCACGGATTCGGGTGCCGTCTTCGTTCAATGCAAAACGTTGTTTCGGGCTAGTGACCACAATTTCGTCCAATTCCTCCCGCGTGATGGCGCGACCCGTAACCGCCATTCCGGCCAGAAGAATGTCGACATCAACCCAACCATTTTTGTCGAGTTCGACGTTAGCGACCTCGGGCTGATGCCTCAGTACCAGACTCATGAACCGACTGGTCTTGGTTCGTTCCTTTTCGTTCATTTTCCGAGACTCCCGATTGCCTTGGCTCGGAATATAGACGTTTTTTCTGACAAAACCATCCGAGCGGGGGTCAATTATTTCAGGGGAGCTGAGGTCGAGGTGTGGTGTTTCGATGGCATGTTATGTGGAGGACGGTTATTCTCTTGCGAAACTAACCCGGTATATAAATGTCCGAAATCGACCCGAAAAAGTTGGAAAAAGAACTCGCCGTCATGCGCGAAATGATCCAAACCGACCAAGAAGTTTTGAATCATTTTGACACCAATGGCGACGGGGAAATCGATGGCGCCGAGTGGGCTGCCGTTCGGGATTTGGTCGTAAAACGCCTGACCCGTGAGGCGAGAGAGGTTGAGGCTGCAAGGGCCGCAATGGCTGGGGTGCCGCGGAAATCACTCCGCCCCGACGCTGACTCGGAGGCTCCCCCAATACCTCTTGAACCCGGTGAGACGGCGCAATATGTATTCCGGGAAGATTTGGTCCCGATGGTGCAGACACCGAGAGGGAGCGGGACCACGGTGGACCTTCAGGACGCGCTGCTCTTGGACATCCTCGTGCTCAAACGGGGCGGTGAATTCCGAGGTGTTTCGACGAAATGCGACGTGGAATATGCGTTGTTCAACAAAGGGCAAAAGCAACTATGTCGTCTGAACCTAACCCGCGACCGGGGCAGAAATACGAGAAAACATAGGGGCTTTCGCGTCGATGTCATTGGCGTAGATGGCGCCGTGACTCACACGATCCGGCATGGGGATATGGGCGACGAATTCATGGTCATCGAAGATGCTGAAAAGCATGAACTGGGCCGTTTGAGTCGACGGTCGACGTGGATTCGTCGGGTTTTCGACATGACCTGGCCCCAAGGTAAAGCCATCGTTCGAAGGTCGCTCTGGGACGAAACTGCCCATGTTGTGATCGACTCCCATGGAAGAGATTTGGCCCGTGTGGAACAAGATTGGTCGGGCCTAGGAGGCCTATTCAATAATGATTTGATGCATATAGCTTTCGAGCCAGCGGCCGAATTTGAATCAAGGTGGGCGATCTTGGGCACAGCCCTCTTAATGGACAGGTACCGCCGACGCTAAGACGCGAGATTTAGTTTTTCGCCGTCGCTTCGATTTCACTCCAGGTTAACGTCTCGACACCATCCTTGGTCGTGAAGAGGTTCTTCGCAATGGCCTGGCCCAAATGCTCAACTTCGATTCCCCGAAACTTACGTAGCGGTCCAAATAAGCCGGCACTCAGGACGGGCCACGTCTTCAGCACGATGGCTTGCGACAACCCATAGCGGTTATTCGGTGTCAGAATCATCGACGGGTGAAAAAAACTCAGTCGTCTGAATTTTAGTGCGATTAATTCGGCTTCTAATTCGCCTTTTGTGCGCAAATAAAATGATGAAGATGAAGCGTCCACGCCAACAGAACTAAGCAATTGGAAATGTCCGATGCCTGCGTCTTTAGAGGCTCTGGCGAAGGTCAAGACGGCCGTTTTGTCGATGGCGACAAACTCTTCGTTTGAGACTTTGGAAGGCTCACCAACACCCAGAGTGCAAATGGCCACGTCGTGCCCGGCGAGCAGGTCTGCGTACGGGTTTTCGCCCATCACATCGACGACATGCTCTTTGACGGCAGGGAAATCACCGAATGCCTCGGTCTTTCGCCGACCCAGAAGGGTGATTTGCGCTGCATGTGGCGACACCAGCAGCTGCTTGACGACCTGCGTTCCAACGGCGCCAGTGGCTCCGATCATCGCGATTGAGTGTTTCATGGTTTTGAGCTCGGGTGCGTTATGCGATAAAGTCATCGTCTTGTGTTGCAGACGTTTCGCACACCTAGTCCATCCGAACGACCAACGCCACTCTATGTCTGGGGAATCCTCGCCTTGAAACTCACGAATCTTTCTTGTTGGTGCGTATGTGTTCTGGTCGCGACCTTGAGCTTTGGCTGTTCGCACGCGCGCTTGTCTCGCACGTCCGAGACCGAAACCACTTATGGTCATTACATACAAGACGCCTATGAGATTTCCTTATCAGACCGGTCTGGCATTCTTTGTGGTTCGTTCAGGCCCCCAAGTGAAGACCATGGACCAGCATCGGATTCGAGCGTTGATAACCCGACACCAGGCTACCAATACCGACAACACAGCCAGGCGGAGTACTCGGGTCTAGAATGTGGTGGGTATTTTCGGTACGGAGAGGGCGTCTATACCAATCCCGCGTTCAGACCCATTACTGCGCAGGATTTCTCGACGTATATCATCATCGGGTCGGGTAACTTTAGAACTGAAATCGGTGAAGCTGGGCTGCACCTGGGATTTTCGGATTTCATGTTTGGCGAAGGTTGGCTGCGTTATGGATTTCTGTTTCGGCTCGGAGTTGAGCGATACGTCGTCATTTCACGGTTTATTGAATTTGATGCCAGCGATCCATCCCGAGTCGAGGAATGGAAGGGCCGAATGCCACTGTCTTACGTCCAGAAGGTCTATCCATTATTCCTCTACGGATTGGGTTTGGAAGGCTCTTTGGGGGTCGACCCCTTGATGCTTTCGACATCGGAAAAATGGCCCGAGATTTTGGACTATTTCGATTATGGCGGTGGCGTCGGTTATGCTCTTCCCTTTGAAGGCTGGGCGCTCGGGGCCTATTTTGGCTATGAACGACGAAATTACGGCCGGGAAGGATTCGTTTTGCAGACCGATGGTTGGCGGGGCACTGTGAGTATCGATATCAACTACGATGGAATTTAGGCGAATGATGCAAAATAGAACCTTTTTTCATTTGTTTAGAGCACCTTGTCTGATTCTCGGCGTGTTTGCTGCGACGCAGGCCATAAGCGGTTGCGCTAACCCACAGTCTCCCGCCGCAGCTCCGCCGAACACCGAATCCTCCACGACTGAACCGGTTATTGAAGAACCTGTGCCGCAGCTCGCGCCGGGCCTACCGAAGCACTTCAGTTTGGAACTCGAAGTCGCGCATGCATCAGGTTCCGTGCGTGTCTGTAAGTACACGCTTCAGGGCTTAAGGGACGGCAATTTGGTCACGCTCAGTGGGGCCGAAAGTCTGCCGGAACTCACGCCGTATAAAGACCCCAAGGAATTTGAGGCCGTCTTCGATAAGTTGAAGTGCGTATTGCCCAACTTTACCGTCGATTTATCAACAGGCCATATGGTCGCATTCGAGGGGATCCCAGGCCTTAAGCCGGTCCAGAACTATGTCCGGGAGTTTTTTCAGGCTCTTCCAAACGTGGATCCCAGAGCGATAGATGCGATGGTCTATGTCGTTGAAGAAAAAATGATTGTTAAACGTGCTCAGCAAATAATTCCTGCCCTATTTCCCGACTCTGGCCTGAATGATTTGAAGGTCAGAGGTTTTCCTGTCGAACATACGCCCGATGAAGAATGGGCTGGCGTGCCCTGCCACTTTTATGACTACACCACGACGTTTGAAATCCCCGCGGAAACCCAAGCAAAGATGGATGAAAAGGTGCCGAATGGGGGGCCAGAACCAGCCGCTTATAAGTTCCTAAACACTCGGACGCAGGTCTTTGTGGACCGAGCTCTCGGGATGAATCGGCTAGGGGTTATCGATCTTTGGATCTCTGGTGAAAATCTGCCGATGTCGATGAAGAAGAGAGTTCGTGTCGAGATCAAGGGATTTGCGGGGAAACCTTGATGATACGCTATATTTCGCTCGTGTTATCGCTGGCGATGCCGAGCTTGGCTTACGCCGATCCGCTCGACGATTTTGCGGTTGGGTTGGCCTACACCAATGCGTTTCCGGAGCCCGATGACGGTGTCTCGTTGGTCGTCGACTATAATATTTTCGCTTTTATCTGGGTTGGGGCCATGGGCGCCTGGAATCGTTTTGGTGACGGGCGAGATTTTTCAGAAGAGCTCTGGGCCGCCGGAACGTTGCGATGTGCGTTTCCTGGCACCGAAATCGCGGACTTTCAGGTTTTTGCGGCGGTGGGCGGCAACAACAGCGGCCTGAATATGCGCATCGAAGCTGGGCCAAAATGGAAGCTCGGCTACGTGGATATTTCGTTGGCCATTGGATACCTCTCGATCGATTCGGCTTTTGCTAAATACGACCCCAATTGGCGCGGATTTGGCGCCACGATTGGGGTTTGGTACCCAGGGCAATAAATGCGGGATTTCATATTTAAGCATACAGGCCCGATGGTCCTCAGTGCGATGATTCTTTGGCCGGCCTTGGCCTTAGGACAGAGCACAACTTTGACGGAAACGAATTGGCGTGAAGACACGCATTGGCTCGATCTTTGCCCCTATATTTCTGTGATGGCGGGCGTGGCTGAGAGCGTGCAAATCTTCACGGATTCACCCTGGGATACCTGGGGCCCGGCTTTGGGCGCGAGGGCTGGGTATCAGTTTCCGTTGGGGTTTCGGGCTGAATTGGCGTTGACGGTGTTGCCCATTTCTTTTGCGACAAAGCCGAATTCCACCAAGGATAATTACTCGACCTTCGCCGCGAAGGGACGAGTGGGATGGGGCGTCTGGGTCGATTCGGTCTATTTTGGTGCCAAGATTGGCGCAGGCCTGACCGACGATTTGATCGACGTTACCTTGGGGATGGATTGGCATATTTCCGACGACAATTTTTACCAATGTGAGTTCGGAATCTGGTCGGAAGAACTCGCGGGTCTGCTCTGCGGATACGGCTGGAGTTTCTGATTTTGATTCGGAACGCTTCGCGAGATACGACGTGGGGAATGGCAGAGAGGATTTTTGCGAAGCGTGTTTTGTTCGTTGTCGGTTAAGCTGGGAAATCTCGGACGTGTGGAATATTCGATGAAGAATGCTCGCCAACACAACGCACTAAGTCTCATTGCCGCGGTGTTTTGCGTCAGTTGCGACAAAACTGAGCCTGCCCCAGGCTTGGAAATACCCGCCGCTCGGGTCGAACAAACGCCGCCACTCGCACCGTCGAAACCAGAGCGCGCGCCAGTTTCGGATGAACCGAAATTCACAGAATTACGAGACGAACGAGCGTTCAACGATGCCGAAATCGAGCTAGGCCTCGAACCATTGAAGACGTGTGAGGACTACGATTCCTACGTCAAGGATGCACTTGTAGCTCATCAGTTACGTCGAGGCTTTCCTCATAAATTTGGCAAACCAGTTCATGTGCCCAAGAACCCTCCGCGAGTTGGACCTCCAACCCGTTTTTGGGCGGTGGATGGAGACAGACTCTACGTCGAGTCCGACGACAAGCTTTCTGTGCTCGATGTGAACACCCGCAAGGCGCAAGTGGTCGAGAACCCGATGTATCGTCGTCCGGCGCTGCAAAACGTTTCCGGTGGATTCGTGTTCTTGGGTAAATCGTCCTGGGTCGTGGGACCTGGCAACGAGTTGACGCGCTTCGAACGTGGGGCCAAGTCGACAAGCTGGGGTGTCTACCGCAACACGCGTGTGATGCACTATGAACACTACCAGAACACCACGATCGACCTCTACGGCCCTGACGAGAGTGGCATTAAGTTCATCTACTCGATGGGAATGGAAGGCCGGACCCTTGGTGTACATGTCGATTTAGGTGCGCAGATGGCCTACTTCGTTCAGGAAACGGAGCCTCATGTACCCGGTGATGTTGCTCAGAAGGCTCGTGAGGTCAGGACTGATGAATTCGGCGAAGCCGAAAACGCTCTGCGCGCTCTAAAAATTAAGCTCCCAAAGGAGGCTCGCCCGCACTTTTCGTGGCAGATCAACCCGATGAACACGGGGCGAAGGCATTTCAGCGGCCGTCTGAAATGCGACGAACTTTGGGTGCCCAAAGACAGGGATACAATTGGAGAGAAAATTCTCTTGGTTTTGCCTTTCGATTTGGAGTCAAAAAAATATGGAACGCCACTCGCGGTGGCGCTTGAGGAGGGGGCACAGCTGGCGATGGCGGGCAATCGATTACTTCTCGCTCGTCGTCTTCATGGCACGGTATGGCCTGACCGAACGATGGACCGTCCGTTGACCGAGCTTGATATTTTTGAACTTGGAAAAGACGCCCCCAAGCTGCTGAGCCCCGAGGTGTTGATGGGCGTTCCCGTGGCAATTCTTGCGAGCCAAAGCGGCGGCGCCGTTTGGACCACTAGAGGCCCGTTCGTTGAGCGACTCATGTACTCGGTTGTGGGGGGCCACGTCGCTCCTGCACCCAAACGATTGCCCTTCGAGCTTCCCTTAGGCAGAGGGCAAGGTGACCTGCCTGAATTCGTGTGGAAACAAGGACTCTTGGCGAAAAAAGACCTCGTATTCACGGTGGGGCAAAATGTCGTCGCGGCCAACCACGACAACGACGTTTTGACGTTTGTTGTCTACGGCGCCGACGGAACTCAACAATATTCAGAATCCGTCGCGGATGTACCGAGTTGGAAACCCGACGAGCTTGTTGTGAGTGATGATTCGTTTGTGATTCCCGCCCGCACTCAGACGACGGATAGCGTCGTGGGGTGGTTCGCGCCGGCAGGCTTTGAGGTTCGCGCCGTAAGCAACGGCAGAATGGGAGGCCAAGAAATCCGATTTGCCCAGGAGGGGTTTTTTATCACCTTGGGACCAAAAGCTGCGGCCTGGAACCTGCTTCGGGATGGCGCATTGATCGACAAAATAAATTGGAGGAACCAAAAAGCGACGCCGGCGGGTCGCCCGACTAAACCGTGAATTTCTTCAAGGTTAGATGACGGGGTTTTGCGGTATGTTTTCTGGTATTCCGTGCGCCGAGCCAGCCTCCAGAACCGAAGTGTTTTGCAGCGATGGACGGCTGCGGCTCGGTGCCCACCAGTCTGAATCACTCGATGATGATTTTAGCGTCCTTGATCTTGATCTTTTCACCGCCCGACAAGCTAACGTCACCATTGGGCGTGTGGACGATGCATGGGCCCGAACCCTGAATGGTGGTGCTGCTCGTCGTGCTTGAGCTGAACGACACCTTCGTGGATGACCCGCTGCAGGTCGCGTCCCAGGTGTAGTTGGTGCTGTCCGTATTATAATAACGAACGGTCACCGCGGCGAATGCGAGCGCGCTGGTGAGCAGGATTCCGAGGGCGAGTGAGATTTGAACGAGATTCTTCATGTCGTGCTCCTTTTGATTAGAAGCCGAGCTTAGGCAGCACAATCTTGCCGGTCATCTGACACTACCTGAAAGTATTACAATACCGTCGCTTTTGTCTTGGCCGGGCCATGGCCTAATAGTCGTGGCTCAGCGGCAAAACTTCCTCGCACGGACGGCAAAGGGCCGAGGCCAGACCAGAGTTTCGTCGGGTTCTTCCGGCGATGGCCTTAAAGACGGGGCCGCTCTTTTCTTCATCGCATAAGAGGCATTCGTTCAAAGTGCCGTCAGCGTTCTGATAGGGAGCGTTCAAAAGCCGAATGCACGGTTCCTGACACTCCGTGCGAGTATGCACGGTGTTGTAGTACCAGACTTGGGCACACGGTTTTGTGAACCCAAGGTCCAATAGACATTGCAGGTTAGCTTCTTCGCCCTGGGTGATGCCGAGGATGCCACATTGGCGTACCGGCGTGGTCAAGTCGATGTTGGTGGCGTAGACCGCCAAGTCCTGAAGCGACGAGCAGACACCGCATAGGCCGCTATGGCTCACGACAGCGCCGGCAGCTTCAGCTTCGGCAGTGGAAGCATAGGATGCTGTCGTGTAGCTGGCACCATCAACCAAGATTCCACATACCCCACTCACAGGCGGCGCAGGCTCGCCGTACGGGTCGCTGGCGAGTTCTGAGGCGGGATTGGCCCACTGCAGCGCGGCCATGCGCTCCAGGCGCGCAGCGTCGAATTCAGCGGCTTCGAACGATCGCCCTCCGCAATCACATGCGGGTTTGCATTGGTCTTCGGTTAATCCGGTTTTTGCGGTGGGCCGTCCAAAAAACACGGTGCATGCGACGGCGCCAACTTCCGCGGTCGAAGTGGCGTCGCTGCTTGTGTCCATCGTGCCGGCGTCAGGCGTCGAAGCGCTATCGCTGGAGCAAGATATGGCTGCGGACAAAGAGAATACTGCGAAAATTCGGGTGATTACGACCACTTCAGCCTCTCTTTTAGGGCCCGCGCAAGCATCAACGCTCCCTGGTTTTCCGCGCCTTCGCCGTCGGCAAAAGGCAGATAAAGGTAGGGTTCAATCATTTCAAGCTCGATCAGTTTCAACTCTCCATCCAAACCGCGAAGCAGATCTACCCGTGCGTAGAGCGGCTTAAAATCAAGACTGTCTAGAATGCGCTGCACCGTCTCAAATTCGTCCGGCTTGGGTTTGTAGCCGATTGCCTTGCCGCCATACGCCGACTGAATACGGTAATCGCCCGTGACCGCAGTTTTTAGCAAAGCATGAGAGAACTCTCCGCCAAAATAGAGGAATGAATATTCTCCCTCCGACTGCACGCTAGGCAGGAAGGGCTGCAATATGGCCGCGGCAGGAGGCAGGTCTTGGGCGTTGGGGTAGGCATCGTCCTTGGACAGCAACACTTGCCGCCACGCGCCGGCGCCAATCTGCGGCTTGATGACCAACTTTTCGGAGCCAAAGGTCTCAAATGCTATAGCAACCCGTGCAGGAGTGACCTTGTCCACCGTTATCGTTGGAATGCCGGGCGCGCCTTTTTTCTCTAACTCTGCCAGATAAGCCTTGTTGGAGTTCCAGTTAAGGATTTCGCAGCTGTTAAATACCCGGGTTTTTTTCGAGGCCTTCGCCATTTCTTTGAGGAAAAGTGCCGTGTTTTCGTCTTCAAAATAATCCCAGACGATGAGCGGTAAAATGGCGGCATAATCGCTTGCCCGCGTTGCGGCTTCTTTCCACAAGACCACCTCCGCTGCGAGGCCTTCTGTCGCAAAGGCTGGGATGATTTTACCCATCTCCGCGGTCAGCTCAAAAGCGTCCACTCGGGCACCGTCTGCGCCCGGAAGCATGTTGGCAGAAACAAGTATGGCGACTTTAGTCATTATTTGCGTTTTCCATTTCGAGCAGGCATCGACTGAACGTCCGCGAACGTAGGCGGGAACCCCTTAAACCCAAGTGCTACGTCCATGTCAAACGGCCCAAGCCCCAGTTCTTCGAGTCGTTTGCTCATGGCGATTTGGGCGGCTGGATTTGTCTTAAGAAAAACTGGTGTCGAAAACTTTTTCAAATCTGAGAGCATCAGGAAATCGTCGCCTTGAGCAGCGTAGGTGAACGTCGACCACGGGCGCACCATCGTCTTTTTTTCTGCGCCTTTTTCCCACGTTATTTTCATGTTGGACTCCCCGAGCTCTATTTCAAACGAACCTGGGATGAAGTGTGCTGCCGCAGCCACTCCACGGCGTGCCGCAATGCCAAATAATGCCAATTGGTAGCGAAGTACGAGCTTTGGCAAGTTAGGAATGAGGTACGCCAGGGGAAGGGTAAGAACCAAGAGAAGCCCGGTCGAGGTTCGGATTGGCTGGCTGGCAATGATGTCGATTATGAGTGGCACAGCCAAAGTCACGCCGAGGACGACGTAGATCCCCATCAAGATTTGAAGAAAGCGAATGACCGTCATTGGAACCAAACCGCCAGATTTGGCGGCGCGCAGGGTTAGTCCACGCAGAATCTGTTCGCGACTGGGAAGGGCGTCGAAGTCTAGGAGTTCGCCTCTAAAAATATTTCGCTCAAGGGTCATCGCAATATCCCGCGGAGAATGAGTCTTTGCCTAATCGTGAGTCGAGGCAAACGAGTTTTAGACCCTGTGGATGCGGCTCCAACGGTGCGGCCAAGCAACGCTTGGACGCGAAAAATTAACGGGCGATTTCGTAAATGCCATAGATGAGGCAGGCAATAATGAAGAGTTCTGAAAGCATTAGAACGGCAGCCGCAAACGCGGGAACGTGCAGGCGATTATAGACGCCGTAGGTAGCACTGACGGTATGGCGGTCCGGGATGTAGATAGGACGTTCACCGCTGGATTTCATGTAGTTTCTTACCTCTTCCAAATGCCTCAGGTAATCCTGTTCGAAATCTCCAACTGAGGCGACGTATTTTGTTATCAAGTTTTTGCCGCCTTCGGCTCTATTACTCGTCGTAATGCATGATCCGTCCGTAAATAAGGTGCGAATATAAAAACGCGTACCTTTGTACGACTCCAGCTTCGTAAAGCCTTCGGGACCCACGAATTGCGGCGTGTTGACCATCAGGGGTAAAGGCCAGCGACCCCACCACATATAACAAACGGGACGAAATCCAAGGTCTTTTGCGGCCTCTCGAATTGAGCTCGGCAGCACGTCGAATTTGGGCTTTCCGTACGGCACTGCCGCCGCGAAAAACGCGCCAAGACGCACGACCGCGGGGGCAGGGCCTTTCAGCAATCGGGCGATTTGCGCGCAAGATTCCTGCGCTCGAAGTTCGATTTCACCGTGATCGGTGGGGAACTTTGTGTCGTTTCCAGTCATCTACCGTCCTTGCCAATTTTTTCAGAGCCTTTGAGGCGTCAGCCTACGTCATTTTTTCGCCTGCGGCACGCTTGCATAACAAAGTGTGTTTTCGCTCCATATCATGGATGGGCCACGCATATCCGCCGAACCACCTTGTCTACTTCTGCGCTCTCGATTGCGATTCCAATTTTCGGTTCCCTTGTCTCGGATCCACAATGGTGACGATTCGTAGGCCTCGATTTGCGCTTTGAATTCCGTGCATTTCACGACGCTTGTGGGTTGCTTTAGGGCAAAAATTAGCATGCCTCCAACGACCAAAAAGCCAACACCCCATGCGAAATAGATCCACTTTTTAGAAGTGTCGGGTGGGACTTCAAGTGGCGCGTCGCAATTACGACATTGGATCGCGTCGGCGAAGTTCTCGGATAAACAATGTGGACATTTCATGAAGTGCGCTGCCGTTCGAAGGTTGGTCCAATTCCCGGGGCTGCATTGCGATTCTGCACCTGGTCGCCGGCCCTGCGGCCTGCATTGCGAACCCGAGATGACTCGTAAACGGCGACGTACCAATATGACTACTTTTCAAAAAAGCCGCTAACATGCCCAGTCTTCTTTTTATAGCAACGACGGCCCTCATCCGTTCGGAACGCACGGGATGGCCTGGTGTAAGCGTTGCCTGAGCGACCGGGCATCCGCTGCTCCTCCATCGTGTCGCGCTTCCATTCCGGCGCGGCTTCGAACTTGGCGATTTCGTCTTCTGAACGGGTGCATTTCGTTGTGGTTGTATCAACACCGAATGCGAAAGCGGCGATTAGAACAAGGGTCCCGAGCAACCCGACCAGCGCGTATTTTATGACATTACCGCTGTCTCCGTCGGCAACATCGATCGAAAAACCATCATCCCCTTGAAGTTCGAAAGTTGCCCCACAATGCAGGCAGTACTTGGCATCCGAAGGATTTCGCTTCTGACAATGTGGGCAATTCATGACACCCCTTGTTGCACGTAAGGTGTCGATAGTATTTTAGTATTTCTGTTGAAACAAGTCTGTCCGGGCGCCCCTGATTACTCGTAGGGGTTTGGAAAGACTGGCCCGGTGTAGCTGAGCCCGAACATGTAGGTTGTGCCTTTGGCGACGAATACACCGCCGGGAACGATGCTCGCCGTGGCTTCGGCGGACACTCCCCACCCAATGGTCATCAGCAGCCCCGCATAGGCGCTTAGGTAGGATTTTGTGGGTCGTTCGGCATCGGAATCGAAGCGCTGCACAGTGTTGACTCCGCCCGTCAAAGCGAGCCGTTTGGGCCAAATAAAACCACCGACGCCGAAGCTTGATTTGAGGCCGTCTCCAAAACCTTGATTTCGGATTTGGTACGAGATTTGAGCGGTAATCCACGCAGGGATGGGGTGAAGCGAACAGCCGGCCGACAGGCCTGGGGCGAACTCCATGGCACCATCGCCCAGCATCGGCAGGTAGCGTTGGCTGGCGTCGCTCCCTCCTGTCGCGCCGACCTCGGCATTGGATGCAATCACCCCCGAATAGAGGGGGATTGAGCCTGACAGCTCAAGGGTGAGCGGACAGCGTTTCTGCAAAAGCGCTATACTCAAACCTAGCCCTAAGTCACCAAACCCCGAGCGTTCGTAGGCGATGCTGTCGTAGGTATTTGCCGCAATCTGAAAGGGCAAAGACACGTTCAGCCCTGTTCGAGGGGCGATGCCGACATCCAGGTAGGTGGTGATCGAACGGTTGGAGTAGGTCCACGGAGTGGTCGAGTCTGTGCCCGTGGCGTCCGCGACTTGGTCCGACGTGAACGTGGAACCCGAGACCTTGATGTACGCTTCGCCAGGGGGCTTTACCCACGATCCAGCAAGGGCATCAGTTCCTACGCAAAACACGAGGATAAATGGCAAGATTTGGGCGACGCGTGGCATGAAAAATCCTACTCGGTGACTTCTGGCTCGTTGTCGACGATCGGCAGGTTGTTGTCACGTGACCACTCCGACCACGAACCGTCGAAGTTTTTGACGTTGTCGTGGCCGAGCCAGCGGAACACCGCATAAACAACCGCGGAGCGCACTCCAGTCTGGCAGTAGGGGATAATCACTGAGTCGGGTTTGAAGAGGCCCAGCGCTTCGAATTCGGCCTTCAACTCGGCCTTGGGTCGCAATTTCCCAGTATTCGCGTCGTAGACGTTTTCCCAATAGTACCAAGTCGCGTTGGGAATCGCCCCCTGCCGTGGGTCACCGCGATCTTCGTCGCCCAGCCATTCAGATTCGCGCCGAGTGTCGATGAGGATTGCGGGTTTTTCGCCGGTCGCTGCCTGACGAACTTCCTCTGCCGACGCAAAGATCTCGCTGCGCAAAGCGACCACAAAATCCCCTTTGGGCGGGATGGTTTCTTGGGTTGAGGCGACCTCGCTGGTTTCTACCAAGATTTCTTCGAAGCCTTCAGCGACAAAATACACGTCGCCGTGCCCCAGATATTCGAGCGTCCAAAACAGGCGCGCGGTATTGCTCGAAATAGTGTCACCGTAAACAACGATCTTCTGGTCATTATGCATGCCCAGAAGTCGGGCCGTTTCGGTGATCGAAATGATGTCCGGAATCACCAGGCCGAGCTCGTCCTGGAACTCCTTGCCGCCCAAAGTGTAGACAGCGCCGTTGATATGCCCTGCGTCGTATTTCTCGCGGCTTCTGGTGTCCAAAACCAAAGCCCCATCATCACGCAATTCGAGGGCTTCGAGCGGCGACACAAAGACCTTTGTGTTTAGTGTTTGTGCGCTGCAGAGGGCTGAGTCGGCCGCTGTGCACTCTTGATTGGTCACCGTTTCGTTGCAGGCTGTTGCCAGAAGAGACGAAGCCAATAGGAGCGCCGTCCACACGTTCATTTTTCGATACATAAGTCTCGCCTCATTGGATGGTTCAAAGCCAAACTGCTCATAATCCATTCAATCCCTACTTGTAAAGTGGGGATTGAATGAAGCCATGATTGCTGAAGCGGAACGGTCGGCGAGTTATTTTTTGATAGGCCAAGGCTCAAGCGAAGCCCAGAACGTCTCGAAGGTGTCGAAGAACGGCTCGGGCTCACCCGAACCCGCCCACAGAAATACGGCATCGACGTCGGAACTCGTGTCCACGGCCAAGAAGAATTCGGAGTACGAATCCGTCGCAAATCCGGGTTCGTCGTCTGCTTTGCTCATGTCGCATGCTGCAAGAATCTGGAAGCCGGGAAAATGTTCGTGGAAATCAGCCTCAAAATCGTCCATTCCGTGGTCATTCATGAAATCATCGATCACGCTGAACTGCGCAATTTCCTCGGCCAGCGTGTCATGTTCGTCAAACCACAGAGGATACGCGGACCATTTGGGCGACGTCAGACCTTCTGGTTTTTCAATGAGTTGTATGAATTCGTCGTATGTCATTTCAACTTCCGAAAGAGATTAAAAATAGTGTTCAGAATTTACTCATTTATTTGCTACTAAGATCAAATTTCATCAAGCCTGATTCATCGTGATTCTGATGATTTTCCCGCCCTGATGCGTGGGCATCCTGCTGACAATCATTCCTGCACAAATTTCCGAAATTTCGCTCGAAGCCAATCGTTGTGTTCGGGAACCGTGGACAGCCCAATTTCGACCGCCTGGTGTTTCCGGTCCTCGTCACCGGCTTCCTGCCACTTCTGCGCTGCGTCTAACCAAAAATGTCCGTAGACGGCGCCGGGCAATTTTGATGCTCCGGCCGCCAGGGCTTCCTCCCACGCACCCGCATCGCCGTCGTAAGCAGCCGCCACGGCCTGCAATACCGCGCAATGGAAGGCGAAGTATGGGTCGACTTCCTCCAACATCGATAACGCCTCTACGATGCCCGCGCGGCATCCCTTGGTATCCCCATCCCCAAGTCGAATCGCGGCTCTGTTGATGACGACCGTCGCCCGGTCCACGTCGTATTCGTAGTCGATGTATTTTTCTACATTGTCCATGCTTGCATCGGCGGCCTGGATATCACCCATAATGCGTTGGATTTCGGAACGCGTATTAAACGACTCCATTAGTTGGGAGGCGCCGATTGCGAGTGGGGCGATTTCCGCGGCTGCTTTTGTCACTTCCAGCGCTTCATCAAGCTCTCCAAGTTCGATGAGGGTCTGGCCCAACGCAGCCAACGACCGACTTGCAAAGAAGTTGTTTGGGGATTTGGCATTAAGTCTCAAGATTTTTGCAGCGCTCTTGGGTTGGTCGGCGGCGAGGTACCAAAATCCCAGTCGATGCCTTAAACGGGCCATCACGTTTGGATCGTTTTCTTCAGTCGCTAAGTCTATCGCACGCTCCATGGCCGTCACCAGATGAGCAGCCGGGCGATCCGGGTCTATAAAGGGGTCCTCGCAGACTGTTCGGATTCGAATTGCCTCGGCCGCAATCGTTCCAAATCCGGCGTGTTCGGCCAGGATGCGAATCCTTTCGGCTTCTTCTAAAACTCCGTCATCGCCTTCGCGATGCGCGATATTCGCTCGGATGAGGTCCAAAAATAGACGCGCCTTTGAATCATCAGCGGACCCGGCCAAACGGCTGGCACACCAGGCGGACAGGCTTTTTGCTTCGGCAGTCCGAAACCGCAGCAACAACTCGTAGGCAATTTCGTGCAAGACTTGCATCCCACGGTCAGCGTCGCCGGATAAAACAAGATGCCGTCCAAATTCTAAGCGCGAATGTACAGCGCCATACATTGCGGCGGCAGCTGAATGGACCTTCTTCAACTGGTTGGAGTTGGCCGAGCGCAAGATCGAGTCTCGCATCGAACTGTGTTCAAAACGGAGCACGCCGTTATCGTTGCTCCAGATTCTGGCGGCGATGAGCCGGTCGACCAGTGCCAGGTCCACCGGGAGGTCGCAGGCCGCACAAACTTGGCGCCAATCGTCTTGTTGGATGGATTCACCCAGCGCGGCTGCAACCTCGACGGCGCGCCGCTCCATGGCTCCAAAGTGGTGGTCAAAACGCCGGTTCCAGAGATCAAAGTGGTCGGCATCCAGTCCTTCAAGATCGTGGGTGAGATTCCAAATCTCAAGTATGTGCAGCGCATGAAGTGGGTTGCCGTGCGCGAACTCAAGAACTCGCGCCCGAACGTCCACTTTAAGCGACGCGATGCTGTCCACGAACTCGCCGGTCTCGTCATCGGATAATGGCATCAGCGTGATAAGGTGCGCGTGCTCCAGCTCAAGAAGCTCGTTTAGGCGCGCGGTTTCATGAGGCATCGGTTCGGGATCGTCGCTCCGCGCACTCAGCACAAAAAGTACGGGAATCGGTGCTCCGCTGAGGGCATGCGCTATTTCGAGCATTTCAAGGTCATGATGCGCGTCATCCATCAAAACCACGATGGGCCGTTCCAAGGTCAAGACTGTCAGTACTTGGCGCACAAGCTTGGCCTGATCGGACAGCGACATTCCTGGGCCTAAGACCGAGCGTGTGACCCACTCTGCGTCCACGTCGGTTCCTTCGAAAAGCTGAGATAAACGCTGCTGAGTGCGCGTGTCATCTAGGCCAAAAAGGCCCAAAATCCGAATCAGGGTGTCAGTAATTGCCGATGTACCGCTGTCGGAGCGCACATGTCCGTGGGCTGCAATCCCGAGTTCCGCCGCGTGTTCGCCGATCCATTGCCCGAGCATCGTGGAACCGACTCCATCCGCGCCGCTGAGCACCAACACATGCGAGGTTTTTGTCTCCAAGCATTGCCGCAGGATTGACCAGCACAAATCCCGTTCCGGTTTACGTCCCACCAGATGCGCGCGTCGCAATCCGAAGAGCTCGAGCCCAATGGGCTCCGATTGACCCGAGGATTCAGACCAGTCTTCGAATAGTGTTTGACCGTCGCCAAGATGCACGGTGGCCGAAAAAGCGGTCTGCTGGTTTGTGCTGGCGACGGTCTGGGTCGTGAGGATGGGCAACGGAAGCGTGGTGTTTCTGAGCCGATCGACGGGCGCGGAAGTCGCAGGAGTCTTGTCGGTCGGAGGGGTCATGGCCACGAGCGCGCGCAGGGCGTCGGGCGCCAATGCAAATCGGTCGCACGGGTCGTACGCCAAGAGATGTGCCAGCCATTTTTTAAGGTTTTTTGGCGTCGCAAATCTAGGAAGCGACGAGAAGTCCGCGCCTTTGGTGTGCGCAATCCCTAACATCAGAAGATTCGGCGCGACGAAGGGTAACTGCCCATAAATGACCTGATAAAAAACTACACCTAAACTAAAGAGGTCAGTGTAGGGCCCGAAATCCCGCCAGCGGCCAACCAGCTGTTCTGGCGAGATATATCCAGGGGTTCCGGCCGCCGCATAGGGTATTTCCCGTGAGTCCGTGACACGAATTCGGTCCTGCATCGAAATCCCGAAATCACTCAGGATATAATGAGGTCGTGCCAGGTCGCCTTCGACCAGAATATTTTCGGGTTTGATGTCGCGATGGATAAACGAACGGGCATGCGAATGAGAGAGAGCCTTGAGCATGGTTGTGGCGAACCATAAAAACTCGTCCCAGGTCGTTATCGAGCCTGGCTTAAACGCACCATGTTCGGCGACGCGCATGGCAAACCATGGCGTTCCCACGGCCACATTCGACTTGCACGCGTCTTGCGCGTTGGCATAGCCCCACCGCAAAATCTGTACGATCGACGGATGGTTGAGACGGGCCATAGCCTGAATCTCTTGCTGAAATAAATCCGCAGGAGTCTCCGGTCGCATCACCTTCAGTGCTAATTCGGCGCCGCCGTCCGTGCGTGCGCGCCAAACGTCGCACATGCCGCCGGAGCCAAGCTGGTCGATGAGTTCGTAAGGTCCAATCCGCATGAGGGTATTGTGCACGGGCACTTCAACTAAATCCATCGATTTTTTCACGTCTTACGTGTTCGTGTTGATTGCACGACGACGATTGCCACGCGTCGACCGAAAGAATGTCACGATTCAGGGCAGGGATAGAGACCAAAAAATAGAACTCAAATTATTTTAATCATTTCGTATGTCCTGAATCGTCCGCCATCGCTCGAAATTTGAATCGATTTCTTGGGCGAGCGCGATCGCACTTGGTCGGTTGCGCCTTGCGATGGAAAGCCGAAGACCAGGTTCGCCGTCCATTTTCAGGGTCAGGTTGTACCGTTCGTCGTCGTTTGTGAACTGGTCTGCCAAGGGTGTCGTCGGAAGGTTTGAGATGAGAATTGTGCGGACTATATTTCGGGGCCAATTTCCCACACGTACTTCCACAGTATCGCCGAGCGGCGTCATGCGTATGCTCGCGTGGGCCATGGGTAGCATCAGCAAAGCAATGAGTCCCAACGTAAACAGCCCCGCACCAACCGGTATCGAACCCGACCGCAGTTCAAACACTTTCTCGCCATCTGGCGCGAGAAGATAAGCGTTTATCGATTCGGCGACTGCGGCTGCACGTTCGCCACCATTGCCGACCCCCGGAAACTCCATGGCGGCCGTATCGTCATGATAGAGCGTCAGGTTCAGGGTCGGTTTCGTCTGTCTCGCCTGTCTCGTCGACGACCCTGTGTGACCATATTTGAGGCGAATGGCCGCGCGCACGACGGGCGGAATAGGCTCGTCAAACGAAATGCCAAATGGATAGGTTGAGATTCGCGAACACTGCTGCGCCGCGCATCTCAGCACCGAGGCCTGCGATGCGAAGATACCTACCCCCATAAAAAATGCCCCTGCGGCAATCAACAAGACCGTCAGAACGGCACGAACTCCGAAGGGATGTTTAGGAATCACCATGGGTTCCATCAATGGCTCCAAGTAAATTGGCTAGAGCGCACTCTTTGTCAGAATCCAGCTTTTATAGCGCACCACCCCTTGTGCATCGGGTGGGAACGCATCGCAACACGGGAGCCAAGTGGAGTTCTCGTAGGTTGGGTCTAAGCTGTTCGAGATCGTGCGTCCGTCTGAACTGATACGAAGCGCCCCCACGCCATTGGTGGTGCCAAGGTTGGTGCCATTGGGAAACATGATTACCAAACCAGATCCGGACGGTGAACCCGTGGATACGGGCAGCTCGGAAGGCAGGATCGCGACCGAAGGAGAGATCGGGGTGCATCCTCCAATCTGGCAACCAAAATAAGGGTGAGATGCGATGACGTGAGTGACGTTTAGGGTCGCCATGCCCTGGAAATCTGTAATGCATTCTAGGTCAACCGTGACCTGCACCGCATCTTGGACGGTGGTCAGTGGGGGATTGGCAGGATCCCCAGCTTCGTATTCGTATTCGAACTGTCCGATGTACTTGCCGTCGAACGGCGAGGGGCATCCGGGACCCGCGGGAAGGTTGTTCGAGGTCGTGGTGTCGGAAGCGATGACGTTATTTTTATCGATCGAGCGAAGCGCACTGCCGTCCGAAAAATAGAGCGTGTCCTCCACGAGAATGAGCGCGTGGACAAAGGACAAGGACGGAAGTCGAGCGACGAGTTGCGCCGTTCCTCCGGCCAAGGCTACGCGTTGGATTTCGCTGTTGGTGGCAAAAAAGATCGAGGTATCGTCAGCAACAAATTTGGGACTCGATACGGCTAAAAAACCAAAGTTTGCGCCGAGCAATCGAGGTGTTCCGTCCGCCTTTGAGGCACACTGCAATAAACCACCCTGAAACTCGCGCCAACACACGCTGTCATCGGTAAGAAGAATCGCCAGAGGCGTTCCAAGTCCACCCACCAAAGTTTCAGGCGTGTGCGGGCCGGCGCTTAGCGGCATTCGGACAATTCGGCCATTAGGCGCGTCGTACGCCTGAGCGATGTAAAGGTACTGATCGTCAGCAGCCATCGCGCGAACTGCACCCACGTCGGCGGCCATCGAGGTTGGATCGCCACCCGCTAAAGGGAGCGAGGAAATACCACCTGCCTCGCCCGACACTCCCGCGGCGTAAAGAATCCCGTCGGAAAGCGCAATGACTGGGTTTTCCAGCGAGTCCAGAAAACGCTGAGGAACCGGCTCCGAGAGGCGCATGTGGTAGATGACGCCACTTGTGTCCTCGGACTCGACCCAAGCGATCCATTCCCCATCAGCGACAACCTGTGTGACTTTGGCGTTGAGCGGCCCCGCGACCTGTGTGGTCCCTCCACCGGCGGTGCTGAGCATCGAGATGACCGGTCGCCCGCCGCTCTCGTTCGCAAAAAAGATGTCTCCACCGTTTAAGGCCATGCTTCTCGGAGAACCCTTGAGCACCACCGTGCCATCTCCGTTGAATGGGCTGCCGTCGTCCGAGCAGGCACTTAGAGACAGACTCAAGAACACAAGAATCGACATGCGAAAAAACATGAGCACCTCGGCGAAAATGAGCCCTCTGAGCTGGAAGTGAAGGTAATCCCTGCAATCCGGATTCAAGGTCGATTTGTCTCTTTCAAAGGCTAGATGCTGGCCAGAAACCACAGGACGACAACCGGCACCACGGCAAGGTTGCTCAAAACCGAGAACGTATAGTGAGTGATAATGCTGTCTGGGTCATCGAAGCGGTATGAATTTCGGGTTTTTGTCGGCGCTTTGGACTTCTTCGAGGCTATCTTCTCGCTAAAAAGGTGCACTAACACCAAGAGGAAACTGATTGGAAATTTGAGGACATCCCAGGGCACCATCAGCAAGGTCACGACCTGATGCAGCAGCGAAGCAGCCAAGAAGACCGCCACAACAAAAAGCGGCGTGTCGCTCGAATCCCAGGTCAAGAACACAAACGCGAACGTGAGGCCGATGAGTGCCCATTTATGAATGAGCTTGAATCCGAAGGTTGAGGGCTCCGCCTTCATCGTCAGTTTGCTGATGTTAAAAAGGCTCAGGGCGATAAGCACGGCCCCCAGAATCATCGTCATGATTCGAGCAGTGCCCGCGAGCGGGGACGCCACCTCAAAGCTGCCCGAAAGCAACAAGGTCTCGAGCGGTGCCCAGAACATTAACGTGGTCGCCAACGCTATAACCGGCGCCCCATGCGTCAGAAACATCGCAAAAAGAAGGCGACGGATATCCATCAGCGCCGGCTCGCTGACTTTTTGTTCGGCCCGCATTTCTCGCATCGCCACGCGTGAAGCCAACACATCATCAATGCAGACAAGGGCTCCCACAGAAGTTGCTACGATGAGCGCTCCGAAAACGATTTTAACCGTCAGTGGGGTGGCAAAAAAGGCCGAGAAAAGAAGCCAGATGGGGAGGACGTTGGTCAGAAAATGCAGCACACTGCGGTTGAACAAATTCAATGCGCTCCAGCCAGGGTTTTTACGATGAACGACGATGTGTCCCAGCTCGTGCGCAGCAATCGCCCATGCGATTGGGGTCTCCTTATCCTTCACCGTGTAGCTCAGAATCACAGGATCCCGTCTGGGATCGTAGGCGTTGATGAAGCCAAACACGGATTTCAGGGGACCTCGGGCGACATCTTGATTCAGTCGTAATTGATCGAGACGTTCTGAGAACCATTTGTCTGCGCCCAGATTCATGTCGTCTGGATATTTGTTCTGGTACGCAATCCGCAGGTGCGCAGCGATCTGCTTCGCCATACCGGGCACACTGGTGAGCACGACTACGACAAGTAGCAAGCGCCAATGATTCACGATCCAATCTCGAAATTCGACGGCGCGGGCTGTGTCAGAAAACGCGGTCCAACCCCAGACAGCAGATGAAACGCCAATGCTGAAAACAATCGACGACACCAAGAAGGCGAAATTACGACAACCGGCTTTCGTCTTTGGGTCGAGTGGCTCGTCGGATACTTCGAGCGGATCGGGATCGTCGCGTTTCATCAGCTCTATAGAGTTCGGCATGCCGCTCCTCGCGATCGTGAATTTTTTGCACAAATTTGAACGACGCGAGCTTAGCTTTTTTTGACGTTTGGATTCCATCCGGAAATGTTCGACGCGCCACGCTTGGAGCCGAGTTCGATGACGATCCATTTACAGTCAGCGCTGGCACGAACGCCTTCCGTGAAGGCCATCTGTGCACCAACACCCGGCAACCGAATTGGGGGTTCCACCCGTCGTTTGAATTTGATCACTGCCTCGACGTCTCTAAGATATGTAAAACTCACGAGCTTTGAGATTCTATGCGATTGTTTTTTCTGGTTTTCCTTCTCGCTTTTGTCGGATTTTCAAGCGTTTCTGTGGCTGAGCCGCCTGCGTCGATTTCCGTGGAATTGAACGGAATTACACGTGGGCAGGTGTTTGAATCGTTTGAAAACTTAGAGAGCAAATTTGGTAAGGAAGCACTGGCTAACCTTGAAGATTTCGACTTCAAGGCCAACGTGCTTGTATGGGTGGTCGACGAATTCGACGCTGATGCCAAGGCCGTCATTACCGAGGTTGGCGTTTCGCCCGATGACAAGATTGTCCATTTTCGGGTGGACATCAGTCCTGGGCATCTTCTGCACGGATTTAGAACCCTCAAGGAGCTCGACGTGACCGTATTGAACGACTCACCGTGCAATATCGGCCCCTGGAGTCCTCACGAAATGCGTCAGAAGTGCGCCGAGAATCTAGCGCCGGCGCTCCTCGCCGCCCGAAAACGCATCGTGTTGCTGTCGACGCCACGAAACTTGCTGGAAGTCGTGAAGATTAAGACTCCCGTCTTGCCTCCGAAACCCTGAGTTGGTCTACTTATTCTTAAAGACCGAGTGCTTGGTCGACCGCGTTTTTCGAGTCAATGTAAAAGAACGTCACCGTTTAGCTTAAGTTTTGGAGCTGGGCTTGGATTTTCAGTAATGGCGATTGCGAAAGAGTCGTCGCGCCAGAGGAAAAAAAGATAATATTACGACAGCCTGTGAGCCAATTATGAGAACTCTCTTTGATGCCGATAAGCTACAAAGCCCGCGCGATTTCGCGGCGAGCATTGCAAAGCTAAGTGCACAAATTGACGACGTTTATGACGTTTCCGAGGATAATAATCCGCTCGCCGGGTATTTCGGGGCTGAACATGATGAAATGGACTTTGTTCACCTCCTGGAATTGGACGCGGCCTTCGAAAAGTATGGCGCAGATATTGGACTTCCAGTGCTTTTGCAGCTGGTCGACCTCTCGTTCAAGTCGATTGCATTTCATAATTTCCTGATCACCGTGTTGGCGGTCCAGGAAATTGGCGAGCGAAACGATGTGGACGCTCAGAAACGTGTGATTGCGCTGTTTAAACAGGCCGCAATTCATCATGATTTTGGCCATCGTATCCGTGGAAACACCGTTCTGGATGCCTTGTACGATGACCTTTTCGGGCGATTCGAAACCGCAGCCTTGCTCGACCTCTTGACTGATGCAGACGGTGATATGCTTAATGATCAGGGCGGAGACGGGGCGGACATCTATTTCGCCGTGGCGGCCAAAAAGAGTCGAGACGAAAAAGAGATGAACTCCGTCCTGAGCCTCTATTCGCAATACCAAGGCGATTATCTGGAAACACTGGGGCGTGAGTATTTCGAAGGCCTGAACGGTGTGATTAAAGAAAATCTCGATGAAAAACAGCTCGTCATTTTCGAGGCCATGGACAGCCCACTAAAATCTGAGACGGGCGGGGATGCGATTCTTCCGATTTCCGAGGCTGAACGACCGCCCGCAGGCGACGAGGAAAGTTTCCAAATCGCTTTTAAAGAAGCCGTGAATTATGCTCGAAACGACGACGATCGACTTGCAGCCGCACTACGCTTGGCGCGCATCGCCAGCAACATAGAGAGCCTGGACGCGGACTACGTCAATTATGAAATGGATTTAGGCTTCCAACTCAGCACGCTCTTGCAGCGAAATAACGACACCCATTTCGAAATCCTGAAGGCCATTAACAAAAGTGTTTTTCCGCTGCTCAAAGACAAGATGGTTCAGAAACTACTCTTTTTGCCTGTCGCTGCCGCGACACTGAATCGCGACAAGGCGTTTTTTGACGAGCTTTTGGGCCAAGTTTTGGAACCAACCGACAACAAAAATCTGGCCTACCACTTGGCTGCTGCAGCCTCCGCCTTTGCAGAAAAAGAAGAGCTGTTAAAGTGGGTTAAGCGGGCGGTTGAGCTCGGTCGGAGCAAAGAAGATTTTCTGGAGGACGATGATTTTGAGCCCTTCAAAAATGACTCGGATTTCATCGCAGCATTGGGCTAGCCCCGTTATTCCACAAAGGGATCGCTGAATTTGGGGTCATTCACAAGTTCGGTATCGGTGAGCGTTTTTAGAAATGCCACCAGCGCTTTTTTCTCTTCAGTGGTCATTCCATAACCTCCCACGGGGAGAGGGCCCGAGAGATTCGCAGAGCCCTGAATGCCTTCGGAGTAGTGGTCGATGACTGCACCGAGGCTATCGAGGCGTCCGTCGTGCATGTAAGGCGCGGTCAGTTCGACGTTTCGTAATGACGGGACCTTGAATGTTCCCTGGTGGGCCGGAAGTCCCGTAATCGCGCCATATCCTTGGTCGGTGACCTCGGCGTCGAGCCCGTTTGAGGTTGCGACTGCCGGCACCATGGCTTCGCCCTGATGGCAGACAAAACATCCAAAACCACCGCGTGGGGGAGGCGACGAAAAGAGCATTTTGCCCAAGTTCTCCGCTTCGGTGAAGTTCGGGAAGTCCGCCGAACGCGCAGACACCTGCGCGCGGCCTTGGTCGTAGCGGCTGTTGGTGCTGACGATGCTGCGCACAAATTGGGCGAGCGCCTTCGAGATACGTTCCGAGGACACGTTGCTGTCACCAAATGCGGCTTGGAAGAGCTCGGGGTAATATGGGGCGCCTTGAGCGCGTGCGACCAGAGTCTCAAGCGTCATGCCCATTTCGACCTCGTCCTGGAAGGGCATCAACACCTGGTCTTCGAGCGTTTCTGCACGTTGGTCCCAGAAGAAGTGGCCACCGCCATAATAACGCGCGTTGGTAAGCCCCATCGAATGTCTGCCGGTCGACCCGCCGTTGAAGCCTTCACTAAGCACGCGGTTATCCGAAAAACCTTCGGCGGCCTTGTGGCAGGACGCACACGCAACAGTCCGATTTGCACTCAAATTCTTGTCGTAAAAGAGCACTCGCCCAAGCGTTGCGCCGGCGTCAGTTGTGACGTTGTCGGCCGGTGTGTTGTCCGTGGCCAAGGTCGGTTGTTGCTGGTGGAATCCCTCGGACTCGACCTCAAAATGCGCCGGCGTATCGATGATGGCGTAGTTGAAAAGGGTCGCTGGCAGCGCAATTTCGGAGGTGTTCTCGGGGTCAATCTCCACGACGGTATTATTGGTGCTGTTATTATCGCCGCTATTCGTGGCGTCATTATTCGTCTGTTCGGCGTCGTTGCCAACGTCGGCTGCGCCGTTATTGGTTTCGGCAATAACCGGGCTGTTTTCATCGGCTGACGAACAGCTAATGGCCAAAGACAAAGACATAACGCCTGCAAAGGCGAGCAACAAAAAGGGGCGTGGCGTGGACAAGAAAGGCTCCGAACAAGAAATTTACAAATTCACACTTCAATATACGCAGCTTTCCCATTAATCGCATGCGGCAAGTTGACGCACGCATTCTCCGAACGCTTTGTTATCTCTAGCGTCCGTGCGATGACGTTATTCATCGGGTTGGAATCCTAGTGGATGAGAGACTATGAATTTTGTGATTTTCGCAGTTGTGGCTGTTGTTGCGGTCGCGCTTGTGGCGCTGACAATCGAGGCGAAACAAAAACGCAGAGCGGCACTGGGAAAAGTCGCCGAACGTCTGCATTTGGAGTGTGAAGGGGAAACGATCAGTGGAGTGCTTGACGGTATTCCTTTGTCCGTCCGAACTCAGTTCCGGGGTTTTGGACGACATCGACGGCTGTACACGGTTTTTCGGTTTCAGCTGACGACTAACCTACCTGAAGATTTGTCGATCGTATTCGAAACCACCGGCAAAAAGCTTCTCACTGTCATGGGCGCCCAAGATATCGAACTCGGGCTTCATGAATTTGACCCAAAATTGACCGTAAAGGGGCGCAACGAGGAAGAAGTAAGGGCGTGGGCACGACGTTCCGGCGTGATTGAGGGTCTAAGTCGGCTGCTTGAAATGCGAAATTGTGGATTCAAAATCAAAAAAGGTTGGCTTACCGTTGATCTGCTTGGTCTTGAACACCAAAAGAAAAAGGCGTCATTTATTGAAGACTTGATTTACCAGTTGGTATCGATTGTCTCGTGCATGTCAGCCGACCACGTTGAGACTTCGCAAATTCTGAAGATTGATTGACACGCCTCCTTTCCCACACTTTCCCTTGTCGTGGCGCGCGCCCTCTCGTAGAACCGAGGGACCCCTCAAGAGTATAACTATGGATGGACGAGTTTTCCTCTTTGCCGCGAACCCTGATCATTGGGACGTACGTGAACAATTAAAGAAGGTCCGCCCTGGCCATATCGAGGAATGGGCGGCCAACCAGCACCGCGCCAAAATGAGGACTGGAGACATCGTGTTGCTTTGGAGCTTCATGGGCGCTGCCAAAGTGGATTCCGGAATCTACGCGGTGGGTCGTATCGTGGCCCCGCCTAGAAAACACGCCACGAATCACGGCAAACATGCCGTATGGTGGGTTGTTACCGAGGTCCTAGGGAGCCCAATCCATAAAGATGCCATCACCAGTGCGCGGGGTTTAGAAAAGAGCGTATTCACCAAACCTATGCAGGGCACGAACTTCCTGCTCAGTGGCGCTGAATCCAAAGCTCTTTTTTCCGCATTTCCACAGCTTTCTAAGGTTGCCGATGTCGACGCAACCAAGCTCGCTGTCACGTCGCTCATCGAGACACTTGGGCTTCGGGAGAAATCTAAGTCAATTATGGCGGTGCGTGGCAACCAAACATGGTTGGCCATTCGCCGATACCGCGTGGCTCAAATTCGAAAGATATTCGAGAAGGGGCGTGTGGAATGGCAGACGTTTCATCGCGGTGTTTGGCGCTTGGGCGGTATCAATGTTGAAGGCCGTTTTATTGTGCCTCTCGACAACCGAAATCTACCTTTCGAGACGATCGACCGACAACTGGCCGACGGAACGCTCGACTGTGGTGGCAACACATTATGGGCAGCGGCGACAGGTATCCTCGCCCCCAACTCGACCCCAGACGAGCGCGACGCGGCGGTCGAAAAACTCCGGAAGATTCTAATTTCGGATGTGCCACCCATAGAAAAGTATCACGCGCTCAAGGGTATCAGCGGTCTTGGGCCAAGTGTGTCCAGTGGATTTATGGCCATTTTTCACCCGGAATCTTGGGCCTTACGCACCGCCCCGACGATCGCTGTCTTGGACCGTTTGCATTTGGATTCCACGGAATTAGGCTTTTTGAAGTCCTCCAACGAACTCTTGCATCAGTTGGGACTCAGCGACTTTCTAGAACTTGATATGGTCCTCTACGCCTTGCCTAGTCTTTTGAAAGCGCCGACGCAGTATTGGTGGGCGAATCTTGGAAAGAATCATGAAGACCTGCTCGCAAATAGTCGTTTGGTATCCGCCGACGACGAGGACGGCACGCCGTCGGATCTCTTGCGCGTGAATCCAGACGACGTCATTTACGGCTATTGGAACCAGGCAGTTCGAGCCAAATTGATCGCGCTGACGTCTGCTGCTCCCGTCGCATCGACTGACGACGAGTCTAGCAGCAAATACGAAGTAAGGGTCCGTTTTGAAGAAACGGACGTGTTGCCCATCGACTCCATTATGCGGGATGGACCTGCCTTCGACAAAAGTGGGAATCCGCTACCGGGATATATTTTCCCTCTTCGAAATGCGCTTGTGGTTAAACAACAAATTATCGCCGAATCCGAATCGAAATTCATCAAGGTCGCACCTTGGATGCAGGCCGAGTTTTGGCCCAAGTGTTTAGAAGAAAGGGGCATGGTTGTTGGATGGGCCGAGATAGGCGATCTGAAACAGTACCAAAGCGTGGATGACCTGCGTGTTGCGATGTCTCGTGAGTATTCCCAAACCGAGAATAATGAAGTCCCCTTTTATCGGTTCTCAGAAGATCTCTGGACTTATCGAAACCTCAAGCCCGGCGACGTGATTGTCGCCAATAAGGGCAAGAGCCAAGTTCTGGGCGTCGGTGTCGTTCAAGCACCGGGATATCAGTTTCGCGAAGAGCTAGATCCAGCTCCAAATTTTGTCCCGGTCGAGTGGGACGTGTCGTACGCAAAAAAGATCCCCCGCCAGGACGCATGGCAGCAGACCATTGTTCGCGACATTTCACCTGAGTTAAGAAAACTAATCTTGGAGCCTCTGGCTGAGTCGACAACGCCTGAGGCTTCGTCTAATGCTCAGGCATTCATCCTTCATGGCCCTCCGGGTACCGGCAAGACGTTCGTCACCCGCCGGCGCGCGGTTGATTTGGTCATCAAAACGCCCATCGCTTCTACTGAGCTGAACACGGTGTTTTCGGACCTATCTGCCAGCGGAAGAATACGGTTCATCACCTTTCATCAATCATTTGGTTACGAGGAGTTTGTCGAAGGCATCCGGCCTGCAACCAACGAAAACGACCAATCAGTTTCGTTTGAGGTTCAGCCTGGAGTCTTTGCGAGGCTCGCCCTGCATGCCGCTGCTGCTGGTGTAAAAAAGATAGAAGCTGTGCCGACTTTCGAGTCGTTATGGTCGACCTTACTTGATGAGATTCAAACCGAAACCGTGGAAAACGGCCATTACTGGATCGACGCACCCGGCGGCCGGCGCTATCTCGCGGAATCCACACCAACCGGTAATATCAAAGGACGTCAGTGGCGTGAAGTCGACGGTCTGGTGGAGCCGACGGGCGCGTTTTTGGCCGCAAACAAGTCTTATGCGAGGGCATTATGGGCTCGCCGCGATGACCTTGGGGATAACTATTCATACAGCCTTGTATCCCGGATCGTGGCCGAAGAACGTGGAACCGGGGGAGGTTGCCACGGCAACATGCTCTGGTGGGCGATTCAGAAGCTCTTGCACTTGGCAGACGCTGCTGTGCCTGGGCCGGCCAGCCTCGCTGAGCGACTAGAAATTGCTCAGGACCTGCTTGAAGGCCATTCTGCAGAAGGCGAGTTTGATTTCGACGGGGCTGACCAATATGTGCTGATTATTGATGAGATTAATCGTGGAAATATTAGTAAAATATTGGGCGAATTAATCACTTTGCTTGAGCCGAGCAAACGGCTGACCAAAGACGACGAACTCGTCGTTCGACTGCCTTATTCAGGACGTGCTTTTGGTGTGCCGCCAAACCTCCATGTCATCGGTACGATGAACACAGCCGACCGTTCGATCGCTTTGCTGGACGTGGCTTTGCGGCGACGATTCAAGTTTGAAGAAATTATGCCCGATGCTGGCGTTCTTCGGGCGGTTTTACCCGGTCGCGTCGAGGATCACGTCGACCAGCCCGATGAGTTTGTGGATTTGGTGGTGAGTGTATTTGAGAAGATCAATAAGCGGGTGCAATTTCTATATGACCGCGATCACATGATTGGTCACGCTTATTACCTGCAGGCCACAGATCATGCGGCTTTTCGCGACGTCCTAGTCAAGAGCGTGATTCCACTATTGCAAGAGTACTTCTACGGTTCATGGGACCTCGTTTGCACGGCACTGGGTTGCCCCTACTACGAAGATGGAAAAGCGAGGCGTTCGTCCACAGCGTATGCGCACGCGTTGGTGGAATTCTCGAAATCACCTCAGATGGAGGTGCTGGGTTTTGACCATGATGATTTTGAGGACAAACTCGAATTCTTCATCAACCCTATGTTTTTAAAGGATGAAGCGACGCCAGAAGATTTGGAAGCCTTCTTTAAAGGGATTCTCTAGTGCGTAGAATCTCGGTCATTGAACACGAGCGCCTTCGACTTGGACGTGTGACGGAGCAGGGCACCGACGGGTCTACCTTGTCGAAGGTCGACTTTGACCGCCTGCGGGATTTTGATGAAAAAACGGCCGATTCGCGTGGCACGACGATTTTTGCCTGGACGGCGAAAGAGGCCAAGGCACGCCAATGGGTCGGCGTTGTCGAGGTCAAAGGCCTAAACGTCGAGATTCTGCCCAAGATTGCCGGTCATACCAACGACGCGGCATTCGCCAGGCATAACTTGCTCTACATGCTCTCAGTCGCTACCCGCGTTCCAATTCGCGAGCGCGACCTCGCCGGCCAATCCAGTGCAAAACTGCCGCTGCTTGAGGCCCTGATTCGGACATTCTGCAAACGGCTCTTGCATGAAATTCAGGTGGGTTTGCCGCACAACTACATCGGGCGCGAAGAAAACCTGCCGCTTGTGAAAGGCAAGCTTAAGATTTCGCAGCATTTGAAGTTCAACTCCGTGCGCTCAGACAGGTTCTTTGTGGCCTACGAGGAATTCTCGGCAGACAACCTCCTGAATCGTGTGCTGCGTGCGTGCTGCCAAAAGCTCATATTGCTTGCACGATTGCCTAGAACGCGTGAGCTGCTACGTCAGGCGCTCATACTGATGGACGACGTGGCAGACGTGGCTGTGACGAAGTTGGATTTCGACCAGATCCACATCAATCGCCAAAACCAACGCTTCGAACCGCTCGTCGATTTTGCACGTTTGGTTCTCCTGGACGGCTCGCCGACCTCAGCGGTGGGTTCAGTAAACACGTTTTCACTGCTCTTCGACATGAACGCCGTGTTCGAATCCTTCATTGCCGAGTTTTTGAGTAGATACGTCGTAGGACGCGGACAGTTTGAGGGTTGGCGAGTGCGGGAGCAGGGCAGGGGGATTTCGCCGCGGTATCTAGCTAGACGTCAGTCCGATAGCCTTGGCGTGTCCAAAATGATGCCTGACATCACCCTAACCAAGCGTGGCCAGCCGAACATCATTATCGACACGAAGTGGAAGAGCCTGAGTGACCAATCGCACGGCCGGAAGGGCGCGAGTAAGGCCGACTTTCTACAACTCTACGCTTACGCCCATCACTACGAATGCCGTCACGTGGTGCTCTTATACCCATGGATTCATGGCGGGTCGGAAGAATCCTTCGATATCATCAGCGGCACGGACAGGACTATTCACATGCGTTTTGTCGACATGACTCAGGACTTGAAGGTCAACCGCCCAGAAGTAGTGAAACAACTAAGTGCTAGTGTTTTAGATTTCATGGTCGTCTGATTAGGTTCGTCAAAATTCGGATGAAAAAAGTCATTCGAAATCGTCGAATGTGACGTTAAGGTCGGCGGCAACTAGTCCAACCCGATGTTGAAGCTGGAAGTTTACGGTCATTGGCCCGTTTCCCTCAACCGCAACGACATTGACCGGACCTAGATAAAAGACCTCAGAGTGTGAGCGCCGTTGAACGAACATGTGAATGGTCGTCCCTAGGTTTTTGTGGTCTAGCAAATAGCGGCTATTGGCTTGGCGTTGTTGGTTTTGGCTTTGCCACTGCATCAAATCTGGCGCAAGCAGTACGTTCTTGTACTGAAACTCAGATTTCGCCCCGTCGGTGTCCAGCTTGGTAATAATAACAATGTGTTGTGGGAACTTTATCACTCCAAGGTTGTGACGTGCGGGATCGTATTGAACCCCAAAATGATTGACGATTTCATTTCGGGAATACCGGCCGTGAACACGAAGGGCGTCTGGGCTTTTTAAGACTCCGCCATGTCGTAGTTTGAAGTCTTTTTCCAAGGTGAGACGTATTCGAGATTCAACGTGGTGGCCAAGCTCAACGCTAGGCGCAACTTGAAAAATATCTGGGGCAAGTCTTTGGTTGACGATGAGTTCGCCAAACTGTTTCTCAACGGTTATCCATGCGTTTGTCTTGTCGAGTTGCTTGTATTCAGGCAGCCATTTGGGGAAGCGTGCAAAGAAGGCTTCGTATCCTGCAACAGGATCAGTGGGCTGCATCAGCAAGGCCCATATGAGCGCGTAGGCATACACGCGCGACTGTTGCCAGTCTTTCTCGCAGATGGCGAAAAGCCGCGACACCGTCGAATTCTCGTCTAATGACCGCTCCCAGGCTGTTTCATCACCCATCTCGACTCTCAATTTGAGCCAAGTACCAAAAGTGGACCTGAAATCGGAAAACTCTGGCATATCCAGCCGTCCCCATAAGTCGATGGGAAAAGGTGGTCCACTTTCGTCACGCAGAAGTTCGTAAGCCTCTTGGCAACTGTCCCTCTTTCGTCCGACAAATCGTTTTACTTTTGAAAGAATCGCTTTGGTCAGGTCATCAAGAATGATCTCGCAATCTCGGGGAGGCGTGACAGACAAAACTGTGGTGATATTTGTCGAGGCAGTTCGGTCGGAGATGGCTTCTAGTGCCAACCATGCATTTCGGTGGTGTCCAACAAAATCCAAAACGGTCAGTACTTCAGACCCCTCGGTCAGGCGCAGGCCACGGCCTAATTGTTGGATGAAAACCGTTGCCGAATCCGTAGGTCGCAGGAAAAGAAGGCTATTGATCGCAGGAATGTCGACGCCTTCATTCAGCAAATCTGCCACAAAGAGCCATTCCAGCGGATGATTGGGATCCGCGAATTGTGCGTACGTGGCTTGGCGAACTTCGATCGAGTCCTCGCCAGTTAATGCGGCCGCACAAAATCCGCGTTCGTTTAACTGCACGGCCATGAAGTTTGCGTGACGCACTCCCGCGCAAAAACCAACGGTCGCGCGGCGATTCCCATCATAACCCTTTTCAGTCGCGTGCTCTAATATGAGGTCGACCCGCTTTTCGATCGCGAGAGCTGTTTCAAGGTCCGCGACGTTAAAGGCACGATTTCGCCATTTGATCGTCTCCCAATCAACTGTTGAGTCACCAATCCCAAAGTAGTGAAATGGCAATAGCCAGCCATTATTAACCGCTTCGACCAGACGCACCTCGTACGCGATGTTGTAGTCGCAAAGTTCAAGGATATCATGGCCATCTTGGCGCTCAGGGGTGGCCGTCAACCCAAGTAGAAACCCGGGTTGAAGGTCTTCGATTGCACGTCGATATGTTTGGGCGGCCGCATGGTGGAATTCGTCGATCACCACATAATCAAATGCGCCAAAATCCAATAGTTCGCTAAGTTTTGAGCCAAGACTTTGGATGGTGCAAAATACCAAGTCAGCGGCCGTGTCACTCCTCCCCGCTCCAACAATCCCAGTCGTGCTTTGGGGGAAAACTTTTGCAAAAGTTTGTTGAGCTTGAACGAGGTGTTCAAGTCGATGGGACACAAAGAGCACTCGTTTGGCTTTGGCGTTAAACGCGTCAAATGCTGCGAGATAGGTCTTTCCGACACCTGGCGCTGCAATCACTACGGCCCGATTCTCAGATTGGGATCGGAGATTCGCCAACGCTCTTAAGGCCTCGGTTTGCGCCTGATTTGGAGTTGGTTGTTGATCACGCTCGATAGGCGTAACGGTTGATGAAAAGGGCGGAGGAGGAGAGATGAACTGATGTCGAGAAATCTGGCGAAGTAGTGCAGCGGCATAGGTGTCGATCCATAAACTGTCGACATTAAACACGTCGCTACGATTCCAGAGTTCATCAAAACTGGAACTGAGCAGGTTTACGGTGTCATGGTCCGACGCCATCAGATTCGCTTCAATGTTTGAGACCAGTCCTCCCTTCGATAGATTGGATGAACCAACCCAGCCTTGTGAATCGTCATTCAAAAATAGATAAATTTTCGGATGGAAACCAACCTTGGACGAGATCTGCACCCGACATTCAAGTCCCTTCAAACCGGACAGAGCTCGCAATGCCTCGGGTTGGGTGATTCCCATGTATGTCGAGGTCAGCAGTCTGGCTTCGCCACCTCGTGCAAGGAAATCCTTTAAGGCATCTATGATGAGTTGAACGCCACTGAATCGAACGAAAGAAACCGAGACATCGAGGCGTTTGGCTACGCCTAGTCCGCTCCGGATGTGGTCAACCATTCTGGGGGCGTCAAGCGCGTTGAACGTTAACAAAATGATGACCTGCTCGCAGCGTTCGTGGGCTGAAAACGGAAACCATGCCAGGTCACTTCATTCTTCGCAATCGCGTCAGAATGGCCTGCCATTTCTCACTGTGCTGTTTTGGTATTCTCGTTTTCTTGATTGCCAAACGACATGGAGCGCAGGTCCGTGCTCCTGCTGTGCCGAGGAGATTGCTCGACAAATAGCCATGATAGGTAACCGTGTTTTTTGAGAATGTTAAATCAGCTTTTGTCTTCTGGGCGGGTCAAATGCTTGGCAGCCTTTTCGAAGTCGCTTGTGAATGCGCGGTCCTGCGTAGCGCGGAATTGTTCGTAATGGCCTTCGGTAAGCTCTTTGGCGACCTTTGCCGACACCGAACCCGCATTGTTTAGGACGTCGTATTCGTTGAATTCCAGGAACGCGTCGAGCTTCTGAATCCAGTCCGCCATTTTCATGGCGTTCTGTCGTTTGGCCTGGAGTTCGGCATAGTCGAGGTACATCGCGACAATGTGTTCAAGTTCCTTGATTTCACGTTCTTCGAGGTAGTTTTTGGCGACGGAGATGTCGCTCTTAAGCACTTTGCCCTCTGGGGCGTTTTTCCATGTCTTTAGGCCCATCGCCGGCTTCGACGCGTCCGCGCGCTCCGAGATGATTTCTGCAGCAGTCTTCCCGGTAATGGCCCAGTGCAGCTTGTTTTGAACCGTCTTGAAGAAGCTTTGGGTCGCAGGCGCCGACTTGTCGTAATCGATGCTGCACTGCTCATATATGTCGGTGATTTTCAGGTAGAAGCGGCGCTCGCTCGCGCGGATTTCGCGGATACGTTCGAGCAGTTCGTCGAAGTAGTCTTTTCCAAAACGCGTATTGAGTTTGAGGCGCTCGTCGTCTAGGACAAATCCCTTCGTGATGAACTCGCGAAGGGTCTCGGTTGCCCAGATTCGGAAATGGGTGGCCTGCACGCTGTTGACGCGATATCCGACAGAGATAATGGCATCAAGGCTATGGTGCGAAATCTCCCGTGCAACCTCGCGTAAGCCTTCAATTCGAACTATCCGGAAATTCCGGATAGTTGCCTCTTCGACCAACTCACCACTCTCGTAAATGTTTCGAAGGTGTTCGTTGATCGTTCGCACGTCGACGCCAAAAAGGTCTGCCATTTGGCGTTGGCTCAGCCAAAACGTGTCGTCTTCGTGACGAACCTCAGCGCGGACGGCGCCATCTGGGGCGCGATAGAATATTAGGTCACCTTTATGAGTCGTCATTTCAAACTCCCTCGCTGAAGCGTCGATTGATGCGAATCACAGCAGACCGACTCGTTCCCCCAATCAACTTGCCTTGATTCCATAAATCTACATCGTCAGACATCGTGAATGCAATGTTGCCTTTGCTTCAGAAGTCGAGCTCTGTCCCGACGCGCAAGCGGTCAAGGTAAGCGCGATATGAGTACACACGGTCGCGTTTTTTACCGGTTGTCTCGACCAAGACGCCGGCAGCTTCAAGCGTCTCGATGGCTCGGCCGGCTGTTGGTTTTGTCGTCGAAAATGCCTCAACCACCCATGGTGCTGTGATGATGGGATGGCCCGGCAAACGCTCAAAAAGCTGGACGGCGGTGATGTTCACGTTGTCGCTATGGATAACGTGGTGGCGGTCAGCGGTGACCAAGGCAAAGAGGTCGCGCGATGTGTCAACCGCTTCGTCAGCGATGGTCGCTACGCCTTCAAAAAAGAAGTCCAACCATCCTTCCCAATCTCCGTCCTTCCGCACAGCGTTCAGACGATCGTAATACTCTTGACGATGCCGTTTAAAAAACAGGCTTAAATAGAGAAGGGGACGTGTTAGCAGTTTGGAATTCTCCAAAAGCAGAGTCACCAGCAGGCGGCCAACGCGGCCATTGCCGTCCAGATACGGATGAATCGTCTCGAATTGCACGTGAAGCAGGCCCGCCCGCATGAGCGCCGGCATGTCGTCGGTCGCGTGAATAAATCGTTCGAATTCTGAAAGTAATTCCGGCAATAAATTTGGGGGTGGTGGAATGTGCGACGCGTGGGCAGGTCTGCTTCCACCAATCCAGTTTTGGCTCCGGCGGATTTCACCGGGTTGTTTTTGCGCGCCGCGTGCGCCCTTCAAAAGGATTCGGTGGGTTTCGTTTAAGAGCCGCATCGACAACGGCAAGCCGGTGGAGTCGGCGAGCTGGCTTCGGGCAAAGGTCAGTGCGTCAAGGTAATTACAGACTTCTTCGACGTCGGCGTTCGGCGCCGCGTGGGATGCGACCTCGAAGTTCAGCAAGTCCATCAACGTAGCTTGGGTGCCTTCAATCTGGGACGAAAGCACTGCCTCTTTGCGCACGAAAGCGTAGATGAACCAGTCAAGCGAAGGTACCATTTCACCGGCGAGTTCGAGACGAACAAGGGCTTCTTCGGCGGTCCGCAAGCGCTCAGATAGTGTGTCATTCAGAGCGATTGGAGGGTTTGTGGGCGGCAAGGCAAAGGGCACAAACGCGCGTACTTGTTCGCCACCCGCGGTAGAGTCCTCGTACCGGCCTGTTTCGCGTTGCTGCATGGCGTTCCGTTGATAAACCATTGTTGACTAGTTAAGTGGACTAGGAATGGATTCTTTACTAGTGGCGCTTGTTAGTCAAGGATTCGTTACTAGCGCAACCTGCGGCGCGTAAACCGACGTTCGCAAATGTGGGCCCACCTGCTACACAGAACACTCAAAAGCTGGTCCGGAGTGTTTTTCATGTTCTCGAAATCTGCCATTACGTCTGTCCTTGTTTCCGTTCAGATGCTTACGTTGAGTTCTGTCGCCTGGGCACAAGCCCCCGCTGAATCACCACTTCCTGGGGCGAAAGTTCTGCTCGATGACATCATGAAGATGGATATTGGGGCGATTGCTGCGTGGCGAATCGGCGCGGCCATTCTGCTTATGATGGCCGGCATTGTGATGCGGACGACGGTGCTCGCAAAACTACTTAAACCACTCGGTTTTTTGACGCGGCGTACAAAGACAGAAGTCGACGAGACCTTTTTTGAGGATGTTAGAAAACCGCTCGGTTGGATTTTTAATTTAGTCGCTGTTTATTTTGCCCTCTTGATTTTGAAGCTGCCTGAAACCGTGATTGGCACAGCGGTGCTGGTCCTTCAGACGATGGGGACCGTTTTTGTGGCTTGGAGTGTGTTCGTTCTGGTGGATGCCGTCGCTGCATATCTGGGCGAAATGGCGGACCGTACCGATAATGTGCTGGACGACCATTTGGTCCCGCTGCTCAAGCGTGTGCTTCGTATTGTCGTGATTGCCGTCACCGTAATCACCATCATTCAACAATGGGGTTATGACGTTACAAGCCTGATTGCCGGCCTGGGGATTGGCGGCTTGGCGTTTGCGCTCGCCGCCCAATCGACGCTGTCTAACTGGTTTGGGTCGTTTATGATTTTGACCGATAGGCCATTTTTGGTGGGCGATTACGTGCGTTCAGAACATGGCGAAGGCGTTGTGCAGGACATCGGCATGCGGTCCACCAAGATTCTTAGCTTCGAAGATACGACCATTACGATTCCCAATTCTGACCTCGCCACGACTGCGGTCGAAAACCTGACCATGAATAAGTCGATGAATGTGAAGCTCGAGATTGGGCTGATGTATTCGACCACGCGTCCTCAAATGGAGAGCATTATCGCGAGCCTGAAGGAGGTGCTGGATGCCGACGAAGACGTGGATAGCGAGCGGATCTTGGTGTGTTTCAACGGTTTTGGGGACTCATCGCTCAATATATTGATTCATTGTTTTGTGGGCACGTTCGACATGTGGAAGTGGCATCAGATTCGAGAACGCCTGATGTTCAAGACCATGACTGTGGTTGAGGAGGGCGGTGGAAGCTTCGCGTTCCCAAGCCAATCGGTGTATTTTGAGACGCCGCTTTCGGTGACGAACCAATAATGGCTTGCGCTTGTTTGCCACTTAATGCTCATACGTTTACTTCTAATCTTGAATGCATGGACTTAGGTTTTGATTACTTAGCCTTCCAAACCGTGTGTTGAGCATCGGCGATGCTTGTGTCTGCGGTCACTGGATGTGCCTCAGACGACGATTTGGTTCAAATCAGCACGTCGGACGGCGGGATGGCCACGGATGCCTCATAGCTCGACACAGGCGTTCAACAGACAGATATGGGAACGTAGTCTGATGTCGTTCGATTTTCGCTTCGACTCTTTGGTCGCCAGAGGCGCTCGGCGTGCTTGATGGAGCGGCGCGTCAGTGGCGAGGTAGGAATACATATTTATCGAAATGTCGATATTGGTATCGATGTTTCGATAGTATGAGCGGTGGATTGAGACGCCGCTTTCGGTCGACAATAGGGTTGGTGCCTAAATAGAGTCCTACCGCTTCTTGGGCTTCTTTCGTGCGGTTTTCTTCGGCTCGGGGCTGGTTGGAGGAGCTATCATCTGCAGCGCCATCCACGCACGAATATCGTCTTCGGATTGCATGTCGAACCCCGCGTTCAGGCCCTCCATAAGCATGCTTTTTCCAATGCCCATGAGTTCAGGCGATGAGAGTGCCTTTTCTAGGGTTTTGACAGCTTTTCGACCCAATACGGTCAAACATGCCTGGGCGCCTATGAACCCGAAACGACGGCCAAGGAACGCGTAAATGGCGCGCATTTCTGTGATGAGTTCCTCCGCTTCTGAGGCTGGCATCATCACTTTGGCTGGAACCAACTCAAAAATAACTTCTCGCAAATCCGAGGCGGGAAGCGTCGCAAGCGTTCGTCCGAAATAGTTTTTGGCAATATCCATGATGATGGGCGCATGCATCACTTCGTCGATGCCTTCTGCCTCAGGCGAAGCAAGGAAAAGATCCATTAGCCGACGTTCCAAAACCATGCGTTCGTCATAATCTAGTCTATTACGCGGCCCATGTTCGCTGAGTCGTCGCCACACGCCGTCGTCCCCTTCATCGCTTGAGTCTTTGACTTCGGGGACAGATAACTTGACTTCGATTGATCCGTTGGGTGTCGGAACCAAGAATGTGGTCGAGAACATCGTGTTGTTTTCGAGGGCGTGTTGAAGGGTTTTTTGGTGTGGTTTGATCTGCGCCAGTACGTGCGCACATGCCGCTATGGCGATGAGTTCATCGGGGTAGGGGGCAGCGAACTCCCCGGCTTCTGTGACATGAACCGCAAAGGGATAGGCGCGCGAACTCGCAATCTCGAGCTGATGTGCTGCGACCTCTTCGACCATGCTTGGCGGGTATTTCCCTTTGGTTTCAAAACACAACATCATATGTTCGGGAAGCGTGGCCATCGGGTTGGCGTCGTAATTCGAATCCAGATAGTCGTCGTAGTCTTTTAGGTTGTCGAAAATGATGAGACCGAAGTCGCCCCCGGTACAGCCCGAGACGACGAGCACGACGTCATGAAGTCCCAATGTCGGAATACTCAGCGTGAATACGGATTCCTCGAGCGAAAGAGCCTTCCATGGCTTTTTGCGATAGAATTCTGCCGCGCACGAGAAAACCCAGGCCATTTGGGCAGGAGTGACGTCATCCATGAATAAGGTCGGTTCGGCGTCTTCTTGAAAATGGCCGAGCAACGATTGGGCAACATCGTCCACCTCTGGGGTTGGAGCGCAGACAATATCCATGTTTGGGAAGCCGGCTTTCAACATATCCGCTAGGCTTTTTGACGCGACGCGGATACAGGTGGGGCGTTGCGGAGTTTTAACCATCGGGGATTTTATCGTGTTATTTAAGCTGGTGCACGCCGCCAGCTTGGCCTCGCCTGGAGCATGCATTTCTTGACCAACGATGAAGCCGTCAGCGTTTAGCCAGACGATCAACTCTGGGTTGGCCATCTTGGGCTCTTCGATCACGATGGGTAGTGGGATAATGCCCCCGATCCATTCCGTCTGTGTCGTTTTTGGTCTGCGTCCTTTCATGCTGCGACTCCGAGTTTGTCGTTGGGCTGACTATTATCCCTAAGGTTGACCAATAAAAGGAGCAAGGACTTTTTTCGCGTAGGTTCGAGTGAACGCCTCGCTGGACACGAGCTGGCAAATGCGTTCATGGGTCTCTTTGGTCCTGCCTGCGACCGTCGCTGCGGCCATCGTTTGTTCGTACGCGGCTAAGATATCTACGCCCGTGACTTTGTAGCCAAAGCCTGCACCCAGCCATCGCAAGGCAGTCATGCCGGCCTCGATCGCAAAGGAAGGGTTTTTTTCTGCGAAGTCTCGCGAGGCGCGCGTAAGTGTTTGTGGTGAACACGGAGTGCGGTTGGCCAAGGCGATCGCTTCATCAAAAAGCTTCGCGGATTTAGCGGCGGCAAACCATTTGCCTTCTTCGCCCGGCGTGTGGGCCGCAAGGTCTGTGAGGACCTGAGCTGGGGTTTTATGTGGGTATTTTTTTGAAACAGCGCGAAACCAAGCCAGATGGGTGTGAGCGCTGTTGGCGGCCAGCCCATAGCGTTCGTATGCCTCGTCGACTCGTCCCAGTGAAAGCAATAAGTCTTCGCAGGTCGCGGCAAATGACGCGGCGCCGTCGCCTTGTTCGGCGTAGATTAGGGCGTCCTCAATCCGTCCCATCGCGACAAGGGCTCGGATACCAAAAGGTCGATAAAACCAAGCCCTAAGGCGGACGGGTTCGAGTAGTTTGAGCACTTCGTCATAACGTTTCGCGGCCAATAATGCGCTCAGACAACAGGCAGTTCCGTTGAAGCTCACCCGCGTCGCTGGCTTCGGATTGAGCGCCTCTTTGGTTGGCGTCATGAGCAGGTCGGCCCAACGGGCAGCGACTTCTGGGCTGCCGCAAATCTCACCCCAATGATCACCAAGGCGTTCGATGTAGGGTATGTCGTCGTCCTCAAGCGCTTGCCATAAGCGGTCAAGCCATTTGTCACGCGTCGCAGGCTCGGTGGGCGCGCTACCGATGATTGTTGCAAGTTCGGCGATCGCAGAATTCACCGCGGCGCCAATCGCGCCCGAGGAGCCGTCCACATGTTCAAGTGCCGGCGATAATTTCTCGATAAAAATGACCGCGCCTTCTGCGGCGAGTTCTGGATCCGTACCAGCGACCAGCTTAATTTCGGCGACGGCTTCTTGAATTCGTTGAATGGCCGGAGCGGATTGCCAACCAAAGGCGGAGCGACGGAAGCGAGCCCGAAACGTCCACTTATGTGATGGGTTTTTTGCCATGCCTAACCTTCCTGTTTATCGCTTCAGATTCGCTGTGATGACGGAGCTTTCTCCCGATAACAACGTGAGCACGTCGCCCGCGATTTCGTAACGGTCGACTTGCCTGAGCGTCGTCATAAATAACTGCTCTTGTTTGGTGACGGGATCGGCGCAAGCCATGCGAGTCATGCCACCGATGGTGATTTTCAGAGAAGTTCCAGAGGCCTCGTAAGTACCAAAAAAGCTGTTGCAACTGGCGTTGCCGGTGATATTTCCGTCGCCAGCAAAGATGATGAAGGGTTGGCGATCATTCAGCATCACCATGTCAGCCACGACTTGAGCGGACCACTTGACGTCCGCGAGCTCCACAACAGACTTGCCGGTCGTCGGCGGGGCGTCTGCACGTTCTGGGTTTGCAGCGCAGCCAAGACCCAGACCAAGGCCAAGGGCGAGCATTAGGATAAGTTTAGATTTCATGGATGCTCCGTTTTGGAGATATTAGAGAAAAACGACCGCCCAATCTATGCGATTTCGGGTATTCGGTTGAAATCCGGTGAATGGAGAGAACCGTGTATATTGCTGTCATCATGATCGTGGCTGGAATCGTTTTTTCGGTCCTCTTTTTTGTGATGAAATTTCAGGAGCAGAAAAGACGCAGGCTGGCGTTGTCTGTGGTCGCGGAGCGGCTGCGACTGGATTATCAAAAGGAATCAATTTCGGGAGTCTGCGATAATATCCCTTTCTCGGTCGACAGGGTTGTTCGCCGCGAGGGCCTTGGTCATGGTCATCGCAAGGTATACACGGTTTTCCAACATGAGTTGGCTGATGACGCCCCCCTGGGGCTGTCCATTGAAGCCGAAAGCACTTGGGATAGAGTTCTTGAACGCGGTATTGAGCTTGGGCTTCCTAGACTCGACGACAAGTTCGTGGTGACAGGCCATAACGAAGACGAGGTCAGAAATTGGGCCCGCCGACCTAACGTCATCGAAGGGCTGAACCGACTCTTGGATTTGTCAGATGGCAGCTTCAAAATTGTAAATGGCCGACTCTACGTGGATGTTTCCGGGATCGAAAAGGAACCTGAGTTGGCCTCGTATATCGAGGATTTGATCCGGCGACTGGTGTCGATTGTTTCGTGTCTTTCCATAAAACAGCTTGAGACAACTAAACGTCCGGTGATTGATAAAGACCCTGCTGATTCTGGGGAGTTTTCCGAGAATTCTTGGTAGTCGTCAGGTCGTAATCGCAATGCAGGCCATAG